>Ga0209526_10000151_pt1 | contig 40998 bp, 38 predicted proteins | sample JacPinW_OM2H0_M1_FD_188566 | JGI IMG/M metagenome (GOLD analysis project Ga0209526, IMG submission 188566) | Forest soil microbial communities from Algoma, Ontario, Canada - Jack Pine, Ontario site 1_JW_OM2H0_M1 (SPAdes) (version 2) | ecosystem: Environmental > Terrestrial > Soil > Boreal... | reverse complement strand
CGATGGCGCACAAAATCCAGCAACCGGGATTTTAAGTGGAGGTGTGTTTCCCAGAGTTCGCCGTCGTCTACGCTCTCAATTCCTTCCCAGATACTGGAATCGGCGTTACGCTCCTGCCAACCCGTCCCCAAATGGCGGTCGTAAAGGCGAAACATTTGCGGTGCCAGCCAGGACGGGACATGAACCCCATTTGTGATGTGCCCAATAGGGACTTCGTCTTCTGCCTTGCCAGGATAAAGGCCTGTCCACATGACGCGGGACACCTCTCCATGCAGGGCGGAGACGGCATTGGCGCGCCGCGAGAGCTTGAGCCCGAGGACGGTCATGCAGAAGTCCTCGCTATGGTTGCCCGGATTCTCACGCCCCAGTTCCATAAGGTTGTCATGGGAAATGCCCAGCGCCTCACGGACCGGTCCAAGATGCTCCTCCATCAGATCGGCGTAAAACCGGTCGTGGCCTGCGGGAACCGGGGTGTGAGTTGTAAAAACCACTTCTCGGGAAACACGGCGTTTGGCTTGGTCAAACCCGATGCCCTCATCCTGCATACGACTGCGAATCGCTTCGAGCACCGCGAATCCGCTGTGGCCTTCGTTTAGGTGGAGAACGCCGGGGGTGATGCCCATGGCTTTGAGGGCGCGGAAACCTCCAACCCCGAGCAGCAACTCCTGGCGAATTCGAATGCGTGAGTCCCCGCCATACAAACGCGAGGTAAGTTCACGGTCCTCCGGATGGTTTCCTTCAATATTGGAGTCGAGCAGAAGCAAATCGCAGCGGCCCACCTTCATGCGCCAGACCTTGGCCCGGATCGCTCCGCCGCGGGTCTCAATTTGTACCGTGACCGGTTCGCCGTTCGATCCGATCGCCGCTTCCATGGGCAGTTGACTGATATCGGTCTGGATATATTCTTCCTGCTGCCAGCCGCTTCGATCCAGCCGCTGGCGGAAATATCCCTGGCCATAAAACAAGCCGATCCCGACGAGGGGAATGCCTAAGTCCGAGGCGCTCTTGATGTGATCGCCGGCCAGCACCCCAAGCCCTCCGGAATATTCGGGAATGGAGACGTGCAAGCCGAATTCAGCAGAGAAATAGGCCACCGGACGAGGCCGCAGTATGCCGGCGTGTCTGGCTCCCCAGGTCCGGTCCGCGTCGAGATATTCTCGCTGTCGGCGATAGGCATAATTAATCCGGCTGTGCAGCACCAGTTCGCGGGCACGACGTTCGATTATCGCCAGCGGAATCTCCGCCAGCAGCGCGACCGGATTGTGATTGAGTTGTCTCCAGCGTGCCGGATCGAGATCGCGGAACAAGCTGCTGGTGTCGTGGTCCCAACACCACCACAAATTGCGGGCCAGCGCCCAAAGCCGCTCCTGGGCTGGAGCGATGAAGCGATCCAAGGTGCGCGCCTCGCTCACCAGTGGCGCGACTTGGGCCGCAGCCTGGGTCAGCATCCGAATTTCATCTTCGCGAAAAACGCGGACCGCGATGGTCTGAACGACCAGAACTCCCTGCAATACCCCACGATCGATAAGTGGAACTCCCAGAAATGACTGGTAGGCTTCTTCTCCTGCTTCACTGAAATATTTGAAGCGAGGATGGTTCTTTACCTGTTCGACCGCAACCGGACAAACTTGCTCCGCTACCAGACCAGCCAGACCTTCGTGCAGTCCCATGCGAAGCGTGCCAATACATTGAGGGCGAAGTCCGAGAGTCGCGGCCAACACCAGGTTGGCTCGATCCGGCTCCAGCAAGTAAGCGGAACACACGTCGGTTTGAAAGCGCTTGGCAATTAAAGCAACAACATTCGTCAGAGTCTCGGCCGGCTTGCCACCCTCAGCCGCCAGATTGCCGATCTCCTCAAGGGTTAGGACGTAACTGTCATCATGCGCAGGAGCAGGTTGGCTCATGTTCTGAATTCTCTCATCGTTTGGGCTCAATTTGTGGCATGGCGCTGTCTTAGCGCACATCTTTAGTTTAACCGCTGGGTTATGGCGCGACTAGGTTACGACTGTGCTTACTCCCGCGGCACAGTGTTCTACTCCGGAAGCTGTCAATTTGCTCGCAAAGAGTATCAAGCCGCGTCGGCGCGTGCACATGACTGCCTGTGCTCACGCAACCAACTAAATGCCACAGTGGTCAGCATACCAAGTCGGGGCTGGCTCCCGCCGCAGACTCCAGAGGTGCACAGATCAAGTCCAATCGAAATCGCATATGTTATGGATGCAAGCTATGGTTCGCGGCCCCCGCTGCTGCCCTTTCGCGGTTTCCTGTGATTGAGAAATCGCCGGAACGCTGGTCGACCTCGACGACTGCTTCGCTTCGACGCCTACAGCAAACCAGGTAGGCACGAATTGCTCCCGCTGAGCAGATCGCCGCTGCGCTTCTGGTCGTGATAAGCCAGTGACAGCCGCTGAATGTGCGAATAGAGGATCCGCCGTAAATCGTGGGTCACCCACTGTGCAACACTCGTAGTGAAGTACTTTTCCGTGTATGAGCTGACCGCGTCGAGGGCCGCGATCCCGATTACCGCAACGCAGGCGAACTTTAGGACGGCCACCTTGTCCTCGCCAACCGTAGACTGAATAAGGCGGTTGAGCCATCCATGAATCGGGCGTGATCGCAACACGCCGTCGAGCACGATCTTCAGCGGCCAGGGCTCGAGCAGGTTCGCGATTCCCTCGCCGACTACCGCGATCAGCCCGACCGCAAGGGCCGGAACATGCGGCGTCAAGAGTTCGCGTATAGTCAACTTGGTCGGCTTTTTGGGCTTGGGTTCCATGCCAGTCGTATTCAGATGCTGGTTGAAGATCACTGGATTGATCAGGCCGTCGCCGAAGCCAGTGCTGCCGGAAATGAGCACACGAGCAGAGCTGTAAGTGGCTGCAAATACAATAATTAAGTCCACCCGGCCAGTTGTAGTTCACCAGGAAACTTTGACCAGGAGTTACTTATGATCAGGTGCAGCCGTGGTGCACTTTTGTTCGTTCTGTCGGCAATGCTGGTGTTCGTTCATGCGCTCGGGGCGCAGACACCTGCAATCAAGCAAGAAACTCTCGTGATTGACGCCGCCGCGCCCACCCATCCTTTTCCCCATTTCTGGGAGCACATATTTGGATCGGGCCGAGCCAACCTTACTCTGCGCGAGAGCTACCGCCGAGACCTGCATCAGGTAAAACATGCTACGGAAATGGAATACGTTCGCTTCCACGCTATTTTTCTCGACGATATGGGCGTCTATGACGAAGACATCGAGGCCCGCCCCGTCTACAACTTCTCCTATGTGGACCAGGCCTACGACGGTCTGTTGCAGAACGGTGTTCGTCCTTTTGTGGAGCTAAGTTTTATGCCGAAGAAGCTGGCGTCCAGGGATGCCCTGCATGCTTTTTGGTACAAGCAAAATGTCGCGCCGCCGAAAGACTGGAATAAATGGGACGATCTGATTTTCCAGCTTACGAAGCATCTCGTGGATCGTTACGGCAGGGATGAAGTCCAGAGGTGGTACTTCGAAGTCTGGAACGAACCCAATATCGACTTTTGGGTTGGAGAACCGAAGCAGGCCACGTACTGGGAACTTTACGATCACACTGTAGCAGCCATTAAGCGCGTGAATCCGCACTTGCGTGTCGGAGGTCCAGCCACCGCGCAGGCTGCCTGGGCCGAGGCATTCATCCAGCACTGTGTGGAGAAACACGTTCCCGTCGATTTTGTCTCCAGCCATGTGTACGGAAACGACCGCGCACAGGACGTGTTTGGCACCAACGAGAACATTCCGCGCGACCGCATGGTGTGTCGAGCGGTAAAGAAAGTGCATGACCAGATCAAGGCTTCAGCTCTTCCCGGCCTTCCCTTAATCTGGAGTGAGTTCAATGCCAGTTACAAGAACGAGCCCGAGATTACCGATTCCATTTACATGGGCCCATGGCTGGCCGATACTATTCGCCAGTGCGACGGCCTGGTGGACGAGATGTCGTACTGGACTTTCTCGGACGTCTTTGAAGAGCAGGGCGTGGTGAAGCAGCCCTTCTACGGTGGCTACGGGCTGATCGCTGCCGGAAGTATTCCCAAGCCATCCTTCAACGCGTTCAAAGTTCTGCACCAGCTTGGTCATGAACGGATTACACTCAACTCCGACTCGGAGGTGGCCACTCGCGGAACTGACGGCGCGCTGATCGTGGCGACCTGGAATCTTGTTCCCGCAGGTCAGCGGGGATCGCCCAAGGCAGTCACCATGCACTTCAAGAATCTTGGCGATGCCCGCCATGCCTATATTTCCAGAGTCGACCGTGACCATGGTGACCCACATCCGGCTTACGAACACATGGATTCGCCCATTTATCCCACGATGGCGCAGTTGCAGAAACTCCGAGAGGCTGCCTTGGCTGATGCGCCAGAAATACGAGAGCTAAAAGACGGCGCGCTCAGCCTTACCATTCCGGAGGATGGCCTGGCAGTGATTGAGGTCAGGTAGTTTTGGAAGCATGAGCGACGGGTCGGCTTGGGAGCGCGACCTGCGCGGAGGCCGTCCCGGCGGCGGAGAACCGCTTCACGCTGCCGGAATCGTGTACCGTATATGCCATAACCCTATGACAGAACAAACCTTACAGGCTTTCGAAGCATCTATCATCGCTATAGCAAACGTAAGTCAGTCTCGGCCTAAATCCGCCCTGCTGGCGAGTAAACCCCTTAATTTGTTGGGAATGACTTCAAGAAACCCTCAAAGTTGTTTAGGATTCAGGCATGGCGCAACCTAGTTTCTGGAGCGGTTGGCAGGAGCGGCTTTCGGCGCTCCGAAATACGCCACCCGTTCTCAAGATCGTATGGCAATCCGGTCCTGGGGTTGTAGTTTTCGGCGTGGTGGCTCGCCTATTTGCGGCGTTATTGCCGCTGGCCCTACTCTGGATAGCAAAGCTGATCGTCGACGCCATTGTGCACGCTAGGGGCGCAGATCAGCCCGTGTCTTCCTGGTTGTGGTGGCTGGTGGCGGCCGAGTTTTCCCTCGCAGTCTTAGGCGGCGTTCTCGCTCGCGCGATCGATTACTCGGACTCGTTGCTGGCGGACAAGTACACCCGCCACGTCAGCATCGAGGTCATGAAACATGCCGCCGAATTGGACCTGATCGCCTATGAGGACCCGGTGTTTTATGACCGGCTAGAACGGGCGCGGGTCCAGGCCACCGATCGCCTGGGCATGATTCAACAAATTGGACGGCTGATCCAGTTGGTGATTACGACCGCTACCCTGTCGGCCACAATTATTTTGTACTCGCCGTGGTTGATGTTGTTGCTGATTGCAGGAGTGCTTCCGGCGTTCCTGGGTGAGAGCCACTTCGCCTTTCTCGGATATGCCAAAAATTTCCGCCAAACGCCCGTCCGGCGCCAATTGGACTATTTGCGTCTGGTCGGGGGTAGCAAGGAAGCCGCGAAGGAACTCAAGTTGTTTGGACTGGGCAAGTTCCTCGCCCAGCGCTTCGCCCGCCTCTCCGACGAAATCTACAAAGAGAATGTTGCCTTGTCGCGCCGGAAGTTGATTGCTGGGGCTTTTCTGTCCGTAATCGCCTTCATGGGCTATTACTCAGCCTACGTGTTCGTCATCTGGCGGACATTAACGGGCGCCTACAGCATTGGAGTCTGGTATTTGTTGTCGGGGGCGATTTTGCAGGCCAGCAGTAACATTCAGCAGATTTTCTCGACGCTCTCGGGAATTGCGGACCAAGCCCTCTTTCTCACCGATTTGCTTGCCTTCTTTGAGATGCAGCCCACGATCCGGTCCAAGCCGGATGCCCTTCCTGCTCCCCGGCCCATTGTTCGCGGATTTGAGTTCCGCAATGTTTCCTTTCGCTATCCGGGAAATTCCCGGCTCGTGCTCAATGGGCTGAATTTCCATCTCCATCCTGGAGAACGGGTTGCGCTGATTGGAGAGAATGGCGAGGGCAAGACCACAATCGTCAAACTAATGACGCGGCTGTACGATCCCACCGAGGGACAAGTGCTTCTCGACGACGTGGACCTTAGGGAGTATCGTCTGGAAGACCTGTATCGTGAGATTGGCGTCATCTTTCAAGACTTTATGCGATACGAGATGACGGCGCGTGAAAACATAGCCGTTGGCCGGATCGAGGAAATCGATGATCTGAAGCTGCTCGAAACGGCCGCCCGGAAGAGCCTGGCCGATGCGGTGATTGGAAGGCTCCCCAATGGTTATGAGCAAATGCTGGGCCGGCGCTTCGAAAACGGTGTCGATCTTTCCGGCGGCGAGTGGCAAAAAGTTGCCTTGGCTCGCGCTTATCTGCGCGATGCTGAGCTCCTGATTCTGGACGAGCCGACCGCGGCCCTCGACGCGCGTAGTGAGTTCGAAGTTTTTCAACGCTTTGCCGAACTCACAGCGGGAAAAATGGCACTCTTTATTTCGCACCGATTCTCCACCGTGCGTATGGCCGACCGCATCGTAGTACTGGAAAAAGGCAGGATCGCCGAAGAAGGAAGTCACGACGAACTGGCAAGCCTGGGCGGCCGGTATAAGGAGATGTTCGAAATGCAGGCCGCCAGTTATCGTTAGGAATCATTTCCAATGCCGCAGCATACCCATATCGAGAGCGCAGAAGCTGAGCGTCCGCCAGAACCCCCCAAGGAAACGACGCCCGACCTCAATGCTCTGAGTGTTGCCGCGGCAGACCTGGCGCGCAGGCTTGCGTGGCTACCGGGCACGCACTCCTCCCGTTTTTTCCGGGAGCGCTACCGCGCCCTCTGCCGTGTCCTCAAGCCAGTGCTGGCGGCTTTCCACGGGCGGTTGCCGGAGAAGCCGGTGGGGGATGATTTCCACTGGCTGTACGACAACATCCGGCTTTTGCACTCCGACCTGCACGGCATCAAGGACGGGTTCAAGTCCATTCGAAAGCTTCCTCATGTGCGTACTCCCGATGGCGCAATCACTCCGCGGGTGGTCGCGCTGGCGGCTGGATTTCTCGCCGCTGCTGGCTATGAGTTCAGTGAAAAGTCACTGAGCCAATATGTTCAGGCTTTCCAGCAGAGCACGCCGCTTAAGCTTCGTGAACTTTGGGCGCTGGTTTCCGCCCTGAAGCTGGTTTTGCTCGAAGAGGTGGGGGCGCGCGGATCCAAGGTACCTGCCGACCCCGAGGGTTCCTATGGTGTCGGCGTTTGTATACGCAGTCTTCGCGATATTGGCCAGCTGGGCTGGAAGGAAGTCCTCGAGCCGCTGATCTTGTTTGATCTCGTTCTGCGCCAAGATCCGGTAGGCGCGTACCCTCGAATGGACTTTGAGAGCCGCGATCTGTACCGGACCGAGCTCGCAAAGATCGCCGAGCACTCTGATTTGACGGAGATCGAGCTGGCTACCGAAGCTATCGCGCTGGCTCGTGCGGCGCAACAGGAGCCGCACGCGAACCCGCGCCTGGCAGCTCGGCATGGACATGTGGGGTACTACCTTCTTGGGCAAGGGTGTACTTCCCTCTACCAGAAAGCGGGCGTGCAGCTTCCGCTGGGCCGGAGGATCACGTCGTTTCTACGGCGGCATCCGGATGAGTGCTATCTGCCCGGCATCGAGGTGCTCACGCTCGCCATTATGTCGGCGATCGTGCTGCTTTTAACCAATACCTACACCTCTCCTGAACTCATCCTCTTCTCGATGCTGGTTCTGCTTCTTCCGTGCTCACAGAGCGCAATCCAGTTGGTGAACTATCTGGTCACGTCCCTGCTGGAACCACAAATTCTTCCCAAGCTCGATTTGTCGGAAGGAATTCCCGACGATTGCATGACACTGGTGGCCATTCCCAGTCTGCTGTTCAATAAAGAACAGGTTGGCCGGCTGGTGGAGGATCTGGAAGTCCGGTTTCTTGGCAATCATGACCCCAATATTTATTTCGCGCTACTCACTGATTTGCCGGATTCCCGCGAACCCTCTCGTGAGGATGACCCGTTGGTGGATTACTGCTCGCAATTGATAACCGAGGTCAATGAAAAGTACGCCGGACAGGCTGCCGGATCGTTTCTCTTCTTTCATCGCCACCGGGTCTACAACCCACGCGAAAGGGTGTGGATGGGTTGGGAGCGAAAACGTGGCAAGCTGATGGATTTGAACAAGCTGCTACGCAATCAGCACGACAGTTTCCCGGTCAAGGTAGGAGATCTTTCCATATTGCCCCGGATTCGCTTCGTCATCACGCTCGACTCGGACACGGAATTGCCGCGTGGATCAGCCGATCGCATGATTGGGGCCATGGCCCATCCCCTGAACCAGGCAATCATTGATCCAGAAAAGAATATCGTCGTTGCCGGGTATGGCATCCTGCAGCCGCGCGTGGGAGTGAGTGTGCAAAGCGCCTCCCGTTCACGGCTGGCTGGCCTCTATTCGGGAGAGACGGGCTTTGATATTTATACCCGCGCCATTTCCGACGTATACCAGGATCTATACGGAGAAGGCATCTTCGCGGGGAAAGGCATTTATGAGGTGGACACGGTGCACCGGGTGCTCGATCGCCGTTTCCCCCGCAATGCGCTGCTCAGTCATGACCTGATCGAGGGCGCTTATGCGCGCGCGGGACTGGTTAGCGACGTTGAGATCATCGAAGATTATCCATCGCACTACAGTGCCTACAACCGCCGCAAGCACCGCTGGTTGCGAGGTGACTGGCAGATAACCGGTTGGCTTTTTTCACGGGTACCGGATGAGTCGGGACGCCTGGTCCCGAATCCGATGTCTTTGGTTTCGCAATGGAAGATTCTGGACAACCTACGCCGCAGCCTGGTGGAACCTGCAACCTTCCTGCTGCTTGTGTTCGGCTGGTTGGCGCTGCCCGGAAATCCGCTGTATTGGACTTTGGCGACGATTGGCATCATGTTTGTGCCGGCGTGGTTCCAGTTTGCCTTCAACCTGGTACGAGCCGCCTTTGAGCACAAAACGGAATTGGTCAAAGAGGCTCAAGCCGCGTTGATTACGGCTAACGCTAATGTGTTTTTCACGCTCTCTTTTCTGCCGCATCAGATGTTGCTCTCGCTCGATGCCGTGTTACGAACCCTGATTCGACGGCTGGTGACGCGCCGGCGGCTGCTCGAATGGGAGACCGCGGCAGAGACCGAGCTGAGCCGCCACAAGCGGACGACAGTCGACACTTATCTCTATTGGATGCCCGTGCTTGCGCTCGGACTGGGCGTGCTGACGTTCCTTACACGCCGCCATGCTTTCTTCGCCGCTCTCCCCATTTTGCTGCTCTGGGGTTGCAGCAAATGGATTTCGATGTGGTTGAACCTGCCCCCGCGCACAACGCGCACGGAAACATCCGGGAGAGACGACTTGTTCCTTGGCCGTGCCGCGCTCCGCACCTGGCGGTATTTCGCCGAGTTTAGTAGCGAGGAGCACAACTGGCTGATACCGGACAATGTGCAGGAGGAACCGCCAGCGATTGCAGCTCGCATTTCACCCACCAACCTGGGGTTGTTTTTTAACGCCCGCCAGGTTGCTTGCGAGTTTGGTTTTCTGACGGTTCACGAATTTGCAGAGCAAACCCTGCGCACGCTGGCGACGGTGGAGAAGCTTCCGCGGTCTCGTGGGCACTTGTTTAACTGGTATGACACACGCACACTCGAGCCACTCCGGCCCTCGTTCATTTCTTCGGTGGACAGCGGCAACCTGGTGGCGTCGCTCTGGACCCTGCAGCAGGGCTGTTTGGATCTTTTGCGTCGTCCGTTGCTGGAGCGACGCCTGGCTGAAGGCTTGGCCGATCATCTCAGCATTCTCGTCGAGCGGCATGCCTTTGCGCAGAAGCGCTTCAGGATATTTCAGGAACAAACGAAGAAGAGAAGCTGGCTCCCACGCTTGCTGGCTCCGTCTGAAGAAGGATTGCTGGAGATCAGTCCCGGGAACCTGAACCCGAAGTATGAGGCAGACGTTCGCTGGTTCGCGACCGAGTCCCTGTCCCGGCTTAGAAATCTCAGAAAGGCAGTTCAGGTCTACGCTCCGTGGATGCTGCCGGAGTTTATCCCGCTATGGAACGATGCCACCCTTGGTTTCAAATTCGACGCGCAAAGCCTAACCGTCCAGCGACTGCCAGAGGTCGTGGACACATTGATGGCGCGTTTGCAATTCGCTATCGACCATGCCAATGGCTCCGGAGACCGCAAGGCGCTCTACCAACGCCTGCAGGGCATGTTGCCGGAGGCGCGCTCTCGGGCCATCGATCTGATCCAAGATCTCATCCAAATCGCCGGCAAAGCGGGAAAGCTGGCTAATGATATGGATTTCCGGTTCCTTTTGGAGCCGCGGCGCAAGTTGCTGTCAGTCGGATTCGATGCAGAATCGGAGAAACTCAATTCTGCCTGCTACGACCTGTTGGCATCCGAGTCGCGCATAGCCGCATTTATCGCGATCGCAAAAGAAGACATCCCGCAGGAAGTTTGGTTCCTCTTGGGAAGATCGCACACACGTGAGCGCGGATTTCCGGTTCTGCTGTCCTGGACTGGGACGATGTTCGAGTATCTAATGCCGGCACTGTGGATGCGCACTTACCCAGGTACGCTTCTGGATCGTTCGGGTGCTGCAGCGGTTCGCCTGCAACAGATTTATGCCGGCGACAAGGGTATTCCATGGGGGATTTCGGAATCGGGCTTTGCCCAAAGGGATGAAGCCGGGATCTACCAGTACAAGGCTTTCGGTCTTCCTGGCCTTGCGCTTTCCCACAGTGAAGCAGATGCGCTGGTAATCTCGCCGTACTCCAGTTTCCTGGCGCTTCATGTTGACGCGCCTGGAGCGTTACGCAATCTGCGACGGATGGCCGGGGAGGGATGGTTAGGCTCGCGCGGATTCTACGAAGCCGCGGATTACACAGCTTTGTCGGGCCGCCACTCCTGGCGCCATCGCCATGTATTGGTGCGCAGCTGGATGGCTCATCACCAGGGCATGAGCCTGCTCGCCATGGCTAACTTCCTCCACGATGGCGTGGTGCAACGGTGGTTTCACAATGACCGGCGCGTCCAGGCTACGGAACTCCTGCTGCATGAAAAACCAGCGGCCTACGTGCAGTCGTTGCGCGAACTCTACGGCGCCGCTGCTTGAAGCTGCTTGGATCCCGCCAAATTTAGAGATGGGGTTGCTGCTGCTCTTATGAGCTTGCTGACTTCTGGTATTCATCCACCAGATCGGCCTCGGGAAGCTCCAGGCCCCAGTTTTCACCGGTGTTGCCGAGCCCTTCCAATCCGACTTGATATTCCCTTGTTCCTGCGAGCGGTTTTACCCAAACGACCCGGAACTGAATCTTGCGTTGACGATATTGAAGCGTGAGTTTGTCGCCGGTTTTCAACACATGGCGAATCGCGCCTAACCGGGCACCGTTGGGAGTAATGTCCAAGGTGTGGGCCAGTTCATTGACCGGATTGTTGGCGGAGTCTTTTCCCGAGACTCGTACCGGTAATACCATCTTGATCCGCTTGTATCGGCGATTTCCGATTCCTTTGTCCAATGTAAAGCCCCCTAATACGTTGCCTATCTCTTTCTCAACCATGAAGCGGCGGCATTTAAAGGGCCATCAGATCGCCAACCGACAGAAATCCCGATCCACGCGGAATCAAGGAGTTAGGAACACCGCGCGGGACCCATCGGGCGACCAATTGCAGACTGCTGACGTTCTGAATCAATCAGGTGACAATTTTTGTCAGGTGATGCTTATTCGTCAGGTCAACGAGTAGACGATGTTTTGCCTGAGTTTGCTGAGACTGAGGGTCCCGGCTCGTGCCCGAGGTACGCACGCGCGCACCGGTCGGGCAAGATAAAGATCGATCTCGCCTGGTCTGACCTGAGCGTCTCCTCGCGATAGTACTGACTCAGGACACCGTTCTTCCAGGTCAGCAGGTCGGTATTGTTCCGGGCAAACTCTTCCCATCCCTGTGCTTTCCCGGACCGCGTCATGCGCTCGCGGATCAAAAAAATGTAAGCCCAGGTTATCGTCTCGTGGTAGAGCTGTGGCTTGCCGTGTGCCGCGGCGAATCTCTGCAAAGCTTTGGAAAACGCCTGCAGCGCCTCAAGAACGGGGTACTGGGTGAGATAAAGAAACGCTACCCTGACGTGTTCTCGATGACCAAAACACTCACTGGGAAGCGTACCCCGCTCGAATTGTTCCAGCAGTTCCCGATCGATCATTTGCTGATCCGCCATTTGCCTCACGTTCAGCCATTTGCAAAGGCCATCGTGCTTAAGAATTGCGCCTACGTGGCGATTGCCGTCGCTTTGTCTCCTTCAGGCGATGGCTGGCGCTTGCATCCAACTCCAGGCCATAGAATTGTCTTAACTCTTTGAGCTGGTCGAGAGATCGTTGACTAAAGGGAGTCTTGCCATCAAAAGCGTGTAAAACGATGCCCTCCAGCAAGTCTCCCAAGGTCAGATCGTGGTACTCGGCAAATGCTTTGAGCACTTTGAGCAAGCGCTTTTCAATCCGTACGCCGGTTTGTACGCGCTCGACTAAGAGCCCTTCGCTCTCGATCATCGGTACCAATATACTAAAATACCTTGGTAGAAACAAGCCTCTCTCCTAGAGTTTCGCAACAGGGCAACCAGCGCCGACCAGGAAGAAAAGCCTGCCAGCGCCGATAGGAGCGCGACGATGACGCTCCGGCCACAGCGGCGAAGGAATCCAATCACCACTGAGACCCTAAGTCGGAGCAATAAATTCCTCTTATCTCTGCCATAAATTTAAGTTTTCAAAAGTATTTGTGATAGGGGCGAAAAGAATTATGCATTGGACTCCCACAGGCAGCGGGCGCTACTGTGCCACTCGCTGGTCACGGGCCGCGTGCAATCCACTGTTAGCGCGGCCAGGGGAGAAAGCGGGCAGTCTAGATGAAGAATGCCTTCCACTGGAGGGTTGTAATTCTTGCTATGAGTTTCGGAACAATCACCGGTTCGGCCAGCCTAGCTCTGGCTCAGGCTGACCCGCCGCCGCAGGCCGCACCAGATTTAGCCAGCCGCATCGACTCTTTGGAGAAGCAACTGGCAGAGCTGCGCAGTCAAGTGGAGGCGCAGAAAACTGCCGCTGCCGGCCCTGCGCCGACTGCTGCTGTGCTTCCCAGCGCCGCGCCGGCTGCGGCGGCGCCGGCCGCGCCCGCCCCCACCGGACTCGCCGGTCTGTTGGGATCAACCACGTTGAGCGGGTTCGTGGACGTCTACTACGACTACAACTCGAACCAGCCGGCGGGTCGCTCGACCGCCCTCCGCAACTTTGACATTAACTCGGGCCAGTTTGGGCTGAATATGATCGAGTTGATCGCGGACAAGCCCCCAGATGCTGCGGCCAGCCGCGTCGGCTACCACGTTGCGCTCGGCTTCGGCCAGGCGATGAATCTGGTGAATGCGACCGAACCGTCGGCGCCCGTGACTCCGGGTACGCCACCTCTGGCCATCACCACTGAAACAAACTTCGCCCAGTACCTCAAGGAAGGCTATCTCTCTTATCTCGCGCCTGCGGGCAAGGGTCTGCAAGTCGACGTCGGAAAGTTCGTTACTAACGCGGGCGCTGAGGTGATTGAAACCAAGGACAACTGGAACTACACGCGCGGTCTGCTTTTTTCCTGGGCCATCCCCTACTTCCATTTCGGGGTGAGAGCGAAGTACACATTCAACAGCAAGGCCTCGCTGAGTGGTTTCCTGCTGAACGGCTGGAACAACAGCGTAGACAACAACAGCGGCAAGACCACCGGTTTCACTCTTGCTCTGAATCCCCCCAAGAAGCTCGGCTTGATCGAAGACTATTGCGTTGGACCGGAACAAGCCAATGACAACTCGGATTTCCGTCATCTCACTGACGCCGTGCTGACTTACAACCCCAGCGCCAAACTTTCACTGATGGCAAACTACGATTACGGCCATGATCGTGTGTTGTCGCCGAGTCCGGGCTTACCGGCGGCTACGGCTCCGGTGTGGTGGAGCGGCTTTGCTGGATATATCAAATATGCCCCCAACGCTAAGTGGGCGGTCGCCACGCGCGGCGAATGGTTCAAAGATCACAATGGGGTCTCAACAGGTACGGCGCAGAACCTAGGTGAATTTACGCTGACGCTGGAGCGCCTGCTAGCCAGCAAGATCATCAGTCGACTGGAGTTCCGGCGTGACATGTCAGACCAGGCGGTTTTTCCATATCGGACCGGGCTGTTCAAGGATGCGCAGAACACAGTAACGGTGGGCATGGTGTACGCATTTAGCAGCGCGGATGCCAAGTAGCAGGAGGAGATCGATTTGAAACACAAGCATCTTTACCCAAACCCAAGAACCGAAATCATTTGCTGGAAAGATGAAAAGAGATTTTTCCCCAGTGGCAATAATGCTGCTGTTATGTGGGCTAGCAGCTTGGGCTCAAGCCAAACCACCCCTAGTACCAGCGCCCAAGCTGCGCCCGCACCAGGAATGGAGTTAGCCACGCAAGTCATGACGTTAAGCGCATGGTTGGAACTTTTGACAAATCAAGTAACGGAGCGATGCTATGACTGTTGACTCAAGAAGGGCCCAGCAGCTGTCTCTGGCCCGAAAGCTGTCCAGGTTGTCGGTTCGATTGCGGGACCCTGAGTGGCGCCGGTACGGCAAGCTTTTGCTTGCCGGCAAAGCGATGGGCGTCGGTCTGGTTCTGCTCATCATCACTGTCGTCTCAGGCGTCTTCTTCAGCCATGTCCTCGCGGCTGATGCCGAAGTCAAAGCTGCCGATGTGGTTAATCCGGTTAACACCGCCTGGACGCTCATTGCTGCCTTCTTGGTATTCGGCATGCAAGTCGGGTTCACCATGCTGGAGGCTGGTTTTTGTCGCTCCCGGGAGACGGTGAACGTGCTCATGGAATGTGTCGTGGACACGTGCCTTTGTGGCATCCTCTTCTATGCATTCGGCTTCGCTTTCATGTTCAGTCACGGGAACGGTTTCATTGGATATCACTGGTTCTTCCTGCAGAATACTCCGGCAACCTATGAAAGCACGGGCGTCGCCTTTCTGGCCGTCTGGATCTTCCAGTTTGCCTTTGCCGATACCTGTTCGACGATTACGTCGGGCGCGATGATCGGTCGGACCGGGTTCGTGGGCGACCTCCTTTACAGCCTTGCCGTTTCCGGGTTCATCTATCCAATCATCGGTCACTGGGCGTGGGGACCCGACGGGTGGTTGGCGGCAATGGGCGCTGAGGGCCATTTTTTCCCTTCCTTAGGCATGGGCTTTCATGATTTCGCCGGATCCACCGTTGTGCATACGATCGGCGGGTTCATTGCTTTAGCTGGATCTATCGTTCTCGGTCCGCGCCTGGGACGCAGGTTCAAGCGTGATGGTGGTGCGCCCATGTTGCCGCATGATCTGACCATCGCAGTGAGCGGCGGTCTGATCCTGTGGTTCGGCTGGTACGGCTTCAATCCCGGTAGCACACTCTCTGCTATGGACTTCGAGGGCATCGGTCGCGTAGCCACTAACACGACTTTGGCGGCGTGCGCGGCTGGATTGACCGCCATGTTCTGGGCTTACATGTCGAGCAAAAAATGGGACGCAGGCTTTACCACTAATGGATTCTTGGCCGGATTGGTTGCCATCACCTGCCCCTGCTATTGGGTTACGCCGACGGGAGCTATCCTCCTAGGAGGAATATCGGGGGTGTTCGTCGTTCTCGGTGTCGAACTGCTGGAATGGTTACGCATTGACGATCCCATTGGTGCAGTCCCAGTTCACGGCTTCTGCGGAATTTGGGGGACGCTGTCACTCGGCCTGTTTGCCTGTGGCAAGTACGGAGCCACAGGGCCAATCGCGCCTGACAACTCCGCAGCCTTGAAAGGCTTATTCTACGGCGGCGGAACGCAAGTGCTGGTAGTGCAAGCCATCGGAAGCGCGACCGTCACAGTCGCGACTTTCACCGTTGCCATGGCTGTTATGCTGGCCGTGAATGCACTGGGCGTGCTGCGGATCTCGGAGGAAGGCGAAATTTATGGACTCGATCTCCACGAGCACGGAATTTCCGCCTATCCCGAATACGTTATCTCGGCCCTCGGCGCACCTGGTGGCATGAGCCAGGAACTTCCGCTGGCTGCGCCAAAGGCTAGTCTGACGGTCCAGGCGCTGCCACGCACCGGCACCATGTAACGTAATGATTGAGTCCAAACAGGGACGGAAGATATCCGTCCCTTTGTTGGACAAGAAAACAGGATGAGAGGACAAGATGACCAAACTCGAAGCCATTATTCAGCCATCCAGATTTGAAGCCGTCAAAGAGGTTCTGACAGAATTGGGGGTTGAGGGCATGACCATATCTGACGTGCGCGGGCATGGAAGACAGAAGGGCCACACTGAAATTTATCGGGGCCGGGAATATAGCGTGGACCTCCTGCCCAAGATCAAGCTTGAGCTCGTCCTGGCCGATAATCTCGTGGACGGAGTCGTTGAGGCCATCGTGAAAACAGCGTCTACGGGAAAAATAGGAGACGGCAAAATTTTCATTTCGAGAGTCGATGAAGTGATCCGAATTCGAAATCAGGAGCGGGGAGTGGCAGCACTCTGAGCCGCCATTACATCAGGTACCCGAGCCCTATGCCAGTGCTGGCGAATAGCTCGATGTCGCAGGACACGTATCAGATCGAGTCTGAAAAGATACATAGGAGATTCGAGCAGTCGTTCAACGGGCAGGTCGCGGTCCGCGAGCGCTCGAACCTCGTCGATTTGTTTATAAGCGAGCTGTGGAATCAATTTTCCGCCGGCTCGGCCGAGCCAGATCGGATCTGCGTCGCAGCCCTCGGCGGCTACGGTCGCCGGGCTCTGTTTCCCTGCTCTGATGTGGATGTGCTTTTCCTCCATGAATCAGCCCTGAGCGAAGACACCGTAAAACGAGTTATCCCGCGAATATGTCAGGCGCTTTGGGATCTGCACCTCCGCGTCAGTCCCACTACCCGGTCCGTGGCGGAATGTGGCAAGCTTCATCGTGACAATCTGGAGTTCAATATCTCACTGCTGGATTGCCGGTTCATCTGTGCCGATGCGGCGCTGTTTGAGCAGCTTCGGTCCCGTGTGATTCCAAAAATGGTGGCTCGGGAAGCTCTTGAGCTGCAGCGGAGGCTGATCGATCTAACCTCAGCGCGCCACGACAAGTACGGTCACACCATCTTTCATCTGGAACCCAACATAAAGGATTGCCCAGGCGGGTTGCGCGACTACCAGGTTGCCTGCTGGCTCAACTTGATTTCACAGCTCGAGAAAACGGGCGCTTGGCCTGCGCCGGAGAATTTGCTGCCGGGCGCGTTTCGCAAGGAGTCCGGCGCAGCATTGGATTTTCTTTCGGCGGTGCGATGTTTCCTGCACTATCGCCAGGGCCGGGACCTGAACGGACTCACATACGAATTGCAGTCTGAGGCCGCTGCTGCAGGGATCGGGCTCGCGGGCCGATCACCGGCCGCCCCTGCTGCCTGGATGCGCAGCTACTTCCGACACGTCCGATCGATTTACAGGCTCACGGTGCTCTTCGATGAAGTGCCGCCCGGCCGCTCCGGCCTGTACCGTTTGTTCGAAAATCGCAAGTCGCGCTTGTCCAATGCTGATTTTTCCGTGGTGGAGGGTCGCGTCTTTCTACGGCAGCTCTCCTCGGTGCAAGATCCGACCGTGCTCCTCAGCCTTTTCGAATTCGTCGGCCGTCACGGCCTGAAGCTAAGCGCCGAAACCGAAAGGTGCATCGAAGCAGCCCTTCCGAACCTCCGGCAATGGGCGGACCATTCGCCGGAAGTGTGGTCGCACTTTCGGCGAATCCTTGTTTCGCCTCATGCGGGTGCAGCTCTGCGGTCCATGCATCGGCTGGGCGTGCTCGTTCTCCTGTTTCCCGAATTTCAGGCAGTCGATTCGCTGGTCATTCGCGACTATTACCACCGGTACACGGTAGACGAGCATTCGTTGGTTGCCGTCGAGAATGCGCACGCGCTTCGCACGCCCGACAACGAGTTGGCGCGGCGATTCCGCGACATTCTTGACGGCATCGAGCGCCCCGACCTGCTCTTCCTGGCCATTCTGTTTCACGATGTCGGAAAGGGCATGCCCACTGAAGACCACGTGGCGGGAAGTCTGCAAGCTTCAGCCATCGTCCTCGACCGGCTTCGCCTTGAACCGGCTGACCGCGAGACAGTGAGCTTTCTGATTGCGAATCATTTGCGCATGTCGGCTATCACGATGCGGCACGATATTTTTGATCCCAAAGTGGTGGCAGAGTTCAGCGAATCCGTTGGCACCACGGAACGACTGAAGATGCTCACCCTGCTTACATGTGCCGATATTAAATCGGTCAACCCGGAAGCCCTGACTCCATGGAAAGCTGAAATGCTATGGCAGCTCTATGCTGCCGCGTTCAACCATCTCAGCCGGACTGTCGACGACCAGCGCTTGACTGTGGGTACAACAAATGGCGAGCGAATTAAAGAAGTTGTGACCGCAGCCGCAGGCGAGCCGGACCCGAAGCACATAACTTCTTTTTTGGAAGGCTTTCCCAAGCGTTATCTGCTAATGCATACCTCGGTCGAGATAGTGGCGCACTGTCGTATGTATGATCGCCTCAAACTCAAAGATGACGAACCTCAGATCGACGTACGCCGTCGCGATGGGTATTTCGAACTCGTTCTGTTAACGCTCGACTGCCCTGGTTTATTTGCCCACGTCGTAGGCACTCTTTCGTCCTGGGGAATGAACATCCTGAAGGCGGAAGCATTTTCGAACCGGGCCGGCGTGGTGTTGGACACGATTCGGTTTTCTGACCGGTTCCACACTCTTGAGCTCAATCCATCCGAGGTAACCCGCCTGAAACGGAAGCTTTCTGAAGCCGTTTCAGGTGAAATTAATGTTGTCGATCTCATGGAAACGAAGTTCAAACCCGCAGCGCCAGGTCTGAAAGTGAAAATCGAGCCGAAGGTTCAGATCGACAACAACTGTTCTCTGCACAGCACGCTGGTCGAAATCATTGCCCCGGACCGCCCGGGTTTGCTTTATGACATCAGCTCCACCCTGGCCGAGGTTGGCTGCAATATCGAGGTCGCAATTATAGACACGCAAGGCCAAACTGCAACCGACGTGTTTCATGTCACCTGCGCCGGCGCAAAGCTAGACCTCCCACATCAGCAGAAGATACGATCTGCGCTTCTGGAACAGCTCTAGCAGCTTGCGGAAGAATCGAACCTGGGAGCGGATTTGGGAAGGGCGCGAGTTTTACTGGTGCCGATGAGTTCTTTAATTCTCGTCATTTCGAGCGGGCATTAGCCCGCGCGGAGTCTGCTTTTTCGGAATTTTTCCGCAGCCTCTGCCGTCGCTGGCGTAGCAACCGGTTCTTCAGGGCTGGGCTACTGGCTCTCACGCGCCAGCCGAAGCCTTATGCATCCGAATCAGAGAGGAGGTCGCGCCAAAGCCGTTCACCTTTAGCAATAGGTCAGATATGGCTTCGTGATCGGCCGGCTTGGAGAAGTAGTATCCCTGTGCATAACCGCAATTCAACTCTTTGAGCTGGTTTATCTGCTCTTCCGTTTCGGTCCCCTCCGCCACCGTCACCAACCCAAGATTCTGAGCCAACATAATGATGATCTGCACAATCTTATGACTTTCGGCGTCGCTGTCCATATGCGAAATGAAAGCACGATCAATCTTCAGAGAATCGACTGGAAACTGCTGCAGGCGGCTGAGTGATGAATACCCTGTGCCAAAATCATCGACGCTCAGGCGAACTCCAAGTGCCTTGAGTTCGGAGAACACAGACGCTGCCCTTTCCGGGTCTCCCATGGCGATGGTTTCGGTGATCTCCAACTGTAAATTTTTCGCATCAAGCCCCGTCTGCTCGAGGGTCTGCCCGATCCCCTTCGCCAGATTCGGATGTGCGAACTCCTTAGAGGTGATGTTCACACTCATGGTAAGTGAGGGCTCGGCAGGAAATTGAGAATGCCACGATCGCAGCTGTTCGCAGGCTTCACGCAGCAGCAATCGATTCATTGGAAGAATAAGGCCGGTCTCGTGCGCAACTGCAATAAACTCGCCCGGAGAGAGCAAGCCTTCCGGGCGTTGCCACCGCGTTAGGGCCTCGAAACCGGTAATCCTGCCGGTTTGCAAGGATATAATCGGTTGGTAGTGGGTTCTGAATTCTCCCAGTTCGAGGCCTTTGCGAAGGTCTGTTTCGAGCTGTAAACGCCTGACCGCACTCGCATGCATCGCGGTGTCAAAGACTTCACAACGCGCCTTACCCGCACGCTTTGCCCGATACATGGCGATATTGGCGTCCCGTAGCAGATCTTCGCCATGGGCGCAAACAGCTGTGCTCAGAGCGATTCCGACGCTCGCTGTTGCCACGATTTCGTACCCGTCTCCCACGAAGGGGGCAGCTAACCGGCTTTGCAGTCGCTCCGCAACCCTTATTGCGTCACTCGGGTCCCGGATATCTTCCAGAAGCACCGTGTACTCGTCTCCACCGAGCCTCGCTAAGGTGTCATCTTTTGGGAATTCGCTCACCTGCGGCCGTGAAATCGTATCCACCTCCCGGAGCGAGGCGGTTAGCCTCTTGCCAATTTGAACCAGGAGCGCGTCTCCGACCGTGTGTCCCAGGCTGTCGTTGAACACTTTGAACTCGTCGATATCGATAAACAAAACAGCGAATTTGTAGTCCGGATGCCGCTTGGAGAGTGCGAAGGCACGCTGCAAACGGTCGAGGAAGAGCGCACGGTTGGGAAGGTTGGTAAGACCATCGTGGAAGGCACTATGCGCCAGCATCTCCTCTGCCCGCTTGCGCTCGCTAATATCGCGGTTTACGATCACCAGCTTTTCGATTTCCCCTTTTTCGTTTTGGACCGCACTGGCGGTTGATTCGAGAATGCGCCACGACCCGTCCTTATGGCGTATTCGGTATTCCAGTCTCTGCCCTTGGCCGGTTGCGCGTGCTTTGTGCGCCGCCTCCAATACCCGCTGGCGATCATCGGGATGAATTTGTTCAATTGAGGAAGTGGTTCTTAATTCGTCTTTCGAGTACCCCAGGATGTGCTGGTACGCAGGACTGTTGTAAATTCGGCGGCCGGTGCTGTCCACAACCGCAATCATGTCAGCGGCATTTTCAGTGATGAGTTGAAAAAGCTGATCTCGCTCCGCCAGCTGACGCCGCATTCGCTGCAGTTGCAGGTGCTGATAGAGCGTGTAAATGTCGAATAATAGAACGACACAAGCCAGTCCGCGTACCCATTCCTTGAGATTGGTCCAGTAACTGCCCTCAGTTTGCGGGTGCAACTGGAAGAAGGTTAACGAGACGATTCCTAGGGTCAATACCAGCGTTACAAGTACAGCAAGCCCCCAAAGCCACCATTCACGACCCTCGATCTGCCACTTCTGGATCGGAACTGCGTCGGGGCTATTTAGGTCAACTTCCAGGGACTCTTGTTGTTTCATGCAACCAGCCAACTCTCTTGGTTAGAGAGATTTTAGACTGGTAAAATTGACGTGAAAGTTACCGAAGTTTTGAGTGGGTAATGCGAGACAACTCGGGACATCTACGAATTATGGTTCCAAACTAAATGGCAAAGAACGCAATATTGCTACCTATCGAACAAACAGGTCCCTGCTTTGCGGGGCTGCATTGACTGGCGCGCTTTCCGGTCAAAGTCTTGAACTGCAAACGCCGCACAGGACCTCGCAAAGAACGCTAACGATTGATCGACAGCACAAAACGAAAACGTCCCAGACTCATTGAGTCACGGGACGTTCGTCGAACAGCCCTCCCCCGAAGTCTGCTCATGACTACCCTAACAACCCGGACGGCGTGTGTGAATAGCACGAATGGGCTATTCGCGGAATCAGTCCCAGGCGCGGCGAGCTCTGGAGTTTCTTTCTCTGCGCTGCTTTTCTGATACCAATCGGCAGCGATTCACAAGTGTGAAACAATGTTTCCCGTTGATAGAGGACGAATATTCTTCCCGGGGTAATTCGAGTTGGAGTAACCGTAGTAACGTCTTGACGGTCATAGATTGCTAAACGGCCGAAATGAGGGCGTGAGTCCCAAAAGCCGCCTCGAGTAGACAAAAGCCGGTTGTTTTCTGGACAGACCAACCGATCCCACCCGCAGCAGAAACAAAAAGGACACCCCAAACAAGAGCGCCCCAGACTCGGTTAAGTCATGGGGCGCACTCGTCGAACAGCCCCTCCCCCGAGAAGCTGCATCTTCGCCACAGCTAATTCCTTTGCCCGCAGTTGACCACGGGGGTTCGGCCACATTCTGGGCTAGGAGGCAGCTGAATGTCGGTGACGCGGATTACGCTAGTCGCCTTGTCCAAGGTACCGTTCATCCCACCTTCAATCAGGACCGAGCGGGTTATGTCCGCTTTTAACTAGTGCACGCGAGATGCCACTGTTGAACATCTATTTTGCGCGACATACCCGGGCCCGAGTTTCACAGGGGCAGCAATTTTTGTATGACTGAGGACAAAATTCCCGCTTACGCTTTAGATACTGGAAACTCTGTACTGCTTGAGAGTGGATCGCGGTGTTGAGCACTTAGGTTTCTCTGGGGAGGTTGATTGATTTAAATGCAATTCACGTCGGTCCCGCCCACTATTTTTAATGTTGGCTTCACGCAGTAGAAATTGAGTCAGGGGCAATCTGAGGCGAGGCGAACATGTTCGAGTCGGGAGCATCTCATCAAATTAGAAAACAGGTGAGTTAACGAGCAGTTGCCAACCTGGTTGGAGGAACGTATGCCGCAACAAATAAGAATGGCAGCATTAGCGATTACGCTGATAGTGGCATTCAGCGGTTTCTCGCTCGCGCAGTATTATGACGATGACCATGGCTACTCCCGGGGCCTTGGCCAGGCGCGACAGTAGCGCTATCAGAGCTCCCCGGGTCCCATCCACTGCTAGTATCCACGGGCGGCCTGTCTCCAGTCTGGATCTTGACAATCGTTGCGATCGTTTTTACACCCTGCATGCCTGCCTTTGTCGTAACCAGCGCGGTAGCCACCAGAATGTCTATCGCTCTGGACAAGAGAACGAACGGATGCTCGACCTTCGTGTCATGGCAAGCAGCTTTTTTGGCGTCTTGCTCGTGCGCGGCAAGCTCACATAGCTGCTGCCATTTCCCCCGGTTTAGTGCCACTCTAGCCAGCAGCTAGAGGTCTTAACCTTCATTTACGTGAAGTTGGCTAGAAGCCTGCTCATGCGAGGAATGTAGACCTCAAGACGAACGAGTCGCAACTGCAGGGTGGCCCTGTTCGATTCCAAAAAATGCGTAAAGGTCAAGTCGGTCAAAGTTCAATGGTTCGGTCACAACTTCGAATAGCCTTTTCGCTGTAGCTCCAGAAGAATGCGGATCCCGCGGTAGAAATTTTCCTTGTTGTAGGCTGTCTCCCAGCGGCTCAACACCGCTTTGAATTGCTTGCTAGCATTCTTTAAGGCAACTTGAGCCCGTGGACGATTTCTCTGAATGCTCCTTACCGAGCGAAGTGCGTCCACGATCGCCGGCTCGATCTGCTTGCGTGACTTCTGAGCATTTTTTATCCATCGAGGCGGGATGTTCGCCCGGAACCTCAAGAACCCGCGTGCCGCCGATCCAGAACTTGACAAAAAGAGCTTGGCTTCCCTTGGCATCCTCTACCTCCCGTGATACGTCGGGCCCGGAACTGACAAAACTCCAGATTTGGCCGATCAATTCGAGAAGTCCGGACCTCGGGCCGCAATCTTAGGGTGGATGAACAGGCAAGTCAACGCCGGACGCGCACTCAGGCTAAAATGGGATTGTTGAAGGGCGAGCTGCTCACATACTAATCAGTGAGAAGACAAGAAGGGAGTACACCTATGACTGCCCATGCGGTGAAGCTACAGGTAATCGCGGGTGTCCCGGAAGATTGCAGTTTCTGGCTGGAAAATGATGGTTGGAACGCAGTTTGCGAAGAGCTGGGCGTCACGGTTCGGGGGAGCAGTTTTGCGGAGGCAAAAACGAAAATGGAAGCAGCACTACAGGCGCACATCGAGAGTGTCCTGCAAAAGCATTCCAAGAAGAGTGGGAGGAGGGTTGCTTGAGGAGAATCATAACCGAATCGTTATTCGCATCTGACCTCGAAGGCCGAGATTTTTAGTAGTTCCCTACCCATTCCTTCAACGCCTCGCACTCGCGTTTTCTCGTGGGGACAACTTCGTTGCCTTTACATCTTCAAATGACCTCTGAGTGGGAAGTGGTTAGCGTCCCGTGTCGGACTTGCCCCAGCTTCATTCGGCTCGACTACCGCCTTAGGGAAATCAGGGATCTACACGCAGCCGCCACTTCGATGGCAGCTTTTTTTTCGGAGGTTGAAATGAGAAATATTTCGCGCCTTGCCGACCTGCTGCTCGTCTGTTATGCCCTGCTCGTCCTGGCTCAGAATCCGGCCGCCCAACTGGCCGCCAAAACGACCGCCACCGATCAAAACTCTATGAATCTCTACGACGCCTTCGGCTACCAGAAGCGTGGCACCATTCTTGACTGGGGCTTTTCGGCTCTTGTCACTACAACGGCAAAACCATTCTCTTTGATACCGGCAATAGCGCCGATGGCTTTGAGCACAACGTCAAGGCCTTGGGTGTGGACCTCAACCAGGTGGATATCGCCGTGCTCTCACACCGCCACTTTGACCACATTTCGGGCTTCGACTACATGTTAAAGATCAAGCCCGCGGTGAAGCTTATTTGCCCGCAGATTCCGCGTTAGGCGCACCATTCCGCTACACACTTTCCAGGTAGACGAAGGAATCTCTGGCGGGAATGCCACCGGAACAGTTGTATTTCGGCGGCCGCGTCGATTCGATAGACTACAAACCCGGCGATCGTTTTCACGGGGCCAACGCCGAGTTTGTCGGCGCACACCGCGAAATTGCCCCTGGTGTCTACCTGATCGTCACTCGCTCTGTCATGATGGGAGACTTCAACGCCTACCCGCCGCATGAGCCCGGACACCCCGACCTCGCAGGCTTCCCGGAATTATCGCTGGCGCTGAAGACCAAGAAAGGCATAGTTCTGATCACTGGCTGCTCTCACAGCAAAGTCGAAGAGATTATCCGCGCGGCGAAACAGTATCTTGGCACAAACATCGATCTCATCGGAGGCGGATTTCACCTATTTCCCTACGACGCGGGCTACATTTCTAAGATCGCCAGGCGGATGAAAGACGAGCTCGGCGTCCGGCGGATTGCTCCGGCTCATTGCACCGGCAATCTGGCCTTCAAGATTTTCCGCAATTTGTATGGAGAGAACTACAACTACGCCGGTGTGGAATCCGAGGTGGTGTTCTCGCACTGAGGGTGCGGTTCGGGCTACCGTCGAACATCATCCGCAGCAACAGGTTTGGGCTTATCAGCAAGACTGCCGGGTCTTCAGCCAGATCCAGTTTTTCGCTGAAGATGATCTCATGAGCAAAGGCGCAACGCTTTGTTGACTTTAGAACGTTTCCCGGGCGAAGCAACCCTGCAGTTCGCGGTCAAGGTGGTGTTTTGACTGCTTCTCAGTTGATTCACTCCACGACCCCGCGGGTGGGATGATGCGAGCCTGCAGCGGCCAGGAACATGCGCACAAGGGAGGATTGATGCCGTGTCGAAAAGACCCCGAATACTCGTGATTATTGTGGGCGCGCTGATTATCGCGCTGCCCTGTGGGGCCCAGCAATTAATTAACGACGACTTGTCCGTGACAGTCAACGCGCAGGATGGGTCGTACCAAATGGCGATGCATGACCGCCAGCCCGTGCTCAACACCCATGTGGGAGCTCAGGTTGGCCATCAGTGGCTGCACTCGAGCGATAGGCTGGGGAAGCCATAGTTTCAGGGCGATTGATGTTCGAGGCCGGATCGGACTACCACAATCAACTGCTAGCCTACGGTGATGCGATTCGGCGTCTGTATCATGCGCGCATCTCGAGTGAAACGCCGATCGGCTGGTGGAGTTAGACCGCCTATTATGGCGCCATCAACGAAGGGGAAGCTCTGGCTAATGCGGACTGGCAGTCCGAACATCTGAAGTCACTCGGTTACAAATTCTTCCAAATTGACGAAGGTTACCAGTACGCCCGCGGAGAACACAACCGCGAATGCGACACAGTTCCCGGATGGGATGCGATTCGTCGACCACCGCATCACGGGAGACGGCCTGACACTCGGCGTGTGGACTGCGCCCTTCGAAGTGACGAGACGATCATGGATTTACGAGCACCACAAGGAATGGTTGGTCCACAACGCCAAGGGCCAGCCGACGCCCATTGGCGACGTGTGGGACCAGACGTCGGACGTGCTTTACGCGCTAGACACCACCCATCCCGGAGCGCAGGAGCATATGCGTCAGACTTATAAGACGTTGGTGCGCGAATGGGGGGTCAGGTTCATCAAACTCGATTTCATGGATACCACGGCGATCGAAGGTTGTCGCTACCGGCCCGACATGACCGCCCTAGAGGCCCAACGTATTGGTCTCCAAATCATCCGCGACACTGTAGGCGATGAGGTACTCTTGGACAAGGACGGAAGTCCTATGCTCACCCCCGTTGGACTAGTGGATACAGGCCGAGTCTCCGTAGATACAGGACACAGTTTTCAGAGAACAAAGAATGCTGCGCCTGGCATCGCTGCCCGCTTCTACATGCACCGCAACTTTTTTGTGAATGACCCCGACGCCTTCAACATCACGGACAAGTACGTCGTGGAGCGTCGGGATGCCCAACCCTCGCTTTCGCTCGGCGCGGCCCAGGCATCCATAGCGCTTTCCGCCGTATCCGGTGGCATGTATGAGATCGGTGATGACATGCTAGTAATGGGCTCTGAAAAAGATCGACTGGCACTAGTTGAAAACCGAGAGCTACTGAATATGGCCAAAGTCGGGCGAGCTTCTGTGCCGATAGATCTGATGACCTACACGCCGGAAGACGAACAGCCAAGCATCTTCTTGCTCACAGAGGATGGGCACCAAACCATCATAACTGTCTTCAACTGGACGAAGACGGCTCGCTCGCACACTATAAAACTCGGGGACCTCAGGCTCCCTGCTGGCCACACGTTCGCGGCGACCGATGTGCTCAACCAGAACCAGGCCGTTACGCTCGTGGGCGGCACAGTGCAGATTGAGAACCAACCACCCGAGTCGGTAAAGGTGATTAAGATAACCGATACGAGTGTTGTCGAGGCTGCTCCGACCGTTACGGCGCAGGTACCCTCAGCAGCGCTTGCCAGCGAGATGATCCATGTCTCAGTGCAAGCAGATGGTCGTGGTGTGCCCGCAGTCTCGTGTCACTGGGATTTCGGCGACGGCGAAAGCTCAGATAGTCCCAAAGCGTCTCATTGCTACACAAGAGCGGCAGATTTCACCATCCGCCTTACAGTGGAGGGAGTGGACGGAGTATCAGCTCAGCAGAACTACTCGGTCAAGGTAACCGGACGTTTAAGGGCGACACCCCACCTTACTGAGAATCGGCGCTTTGTAGAGCCAACCGACCGCTGAGCTGCTCCGGAGGCAATCTGCGCTGACAACCTCGAGATGTTATGAGCCGGCAGTTATATCAAGCTCTCAGCACCTGCAGGTCACCCATACGAGTACTGGGTGCACATCACGCTAGGAGAGCTCTCAGGCTGACCGTTCGTTCGTTCCGAAATCTGGTGACTCCGGAACGGTTCGAGCGTCGAACAATAGCAAAACTATCCTCGCTTCGCACGCGGTGACTTGGAACCACACGTTGCTCACGCGCGGCAGAAATCGCCTAGCCATTTCGACCGCGATTCTGCTGAAACGGTCAAGCGGGCCTGGATTCACAAAGAGGGCACTGACAACTACATCACTTCGAAAGGCCCCAAGTTGGTCGAGGCGGCAGAAACTATGCGTTGTGGTTTACGAGAGCCGTCGACTGGCCTTTCCGCAGAGCAGCCAATCGAGGTCCGCTGCAGCGTGGGTGCCGGCGTGCACAGGTCAAGGCGCGGATCAATGCCACGTGTTCGCAGTTGCAATAGATGCGGCGATGCCCGGCTAAAATGCGCAATGGGCGGGGTCAAAGGAATGTGTTGTCCACAATGTCGCGCCCAGGTCCGGTTCGCCCAGATGTCCTGGCGGCTGAGGCGATGAGCAAGAGGGCGCTCAACAGAATGAGTTTTCAATTTGCGAAAGAGCTCAGATCGCGCAACATTACGTTCAACTCGCTGTCTCCGGGAATCATCGATACCGCAATGAAATCCAGTTGGCTTCGTGGCAATCCGGAAGCTCCGTGTTTGGTCGCATCGGGCAGCCTGAGGACATAGCCGACATAGCGGCATTCCTGGCATTGCCGGACAGCCGCTGGATCACTGGATCGACGCGGGCGGGCCAACGGTACGGTGGCGGTGGATTTTGCGTGGTCTGAGGGGGAAACGGGTTATTTCAGGCGAATACTGAAGGAACTCTTCTTAGGGGTTATTACCACCTTGCCCTCACGCGCCAGCCACCCGATGGCCCAATCGAAGATGGGTGCCGTGCCCTCCACCGCCTTCTTGAGCTGCGCGAGCGAAAGCTCGCCGTGGGTGTTGAGAGCGTACCAGATGGCACCTCCCATTTGGCCGATGTCTTCGTCTATGGTGGCTCCCATACGATCATGTTATCTCAATTGAGCCCTGATGACTGCGCGATGAACTCGCCCGCGCGCAAGGAATGGTCACCGGGGGCATTCCTCCTAGCAGTCACTCTGCGCTCTTGGGATGAAGAGCTGAAAGCGTATCCAGAAGAACTGAGCAATACGCCTTTGCACTTTCTTCCGTCAATGAAGTCTCGTCTTTTACCCATGGCAGCAAATGCTCGATCGCCCTAGCGCTAACCGCGAAATTCCGTTCGCTTCGGTCTGCAGCACTGGAAGTATTCCAATTCCGGTTCGCAGCCATCGTGCGGTCATGTTCCCGTCGAAGGGTCGCGACGATCTGCCGCAGAGCTTTGTAGATACCTGCTAGGAAAAACAGAGCACAGCAGGCGAACACTCCGGCACCGATGCTGTCCCACCAGAATCCAAATGCTGCGGCTCCCGCAAGGACCGCAACAAATAGAATGGTGTCGTGAATCCAGTTGGCAGACAGATCAAGAACCGTGGGCTTCTTGGCCTTCTGGGCCTTCGTAGCCAAGGAGTTAATCCACCGTTGCATCTTGGTCGCCAAGGGACTCATCCGACCTTGGATGTTGGTGGCCAAGGAGCTAACCGACGGCCGTATCCCCATGCCCGTGTGCATTTTTCAACCCCCACCTCCACCCACGTATCGGCAGGTCGATTCTAAGACAGGTTTTGGCGTACCCGACGTAACGAAAGGACATTCCTAAACTCGGCTCGAGTACCTGCCCGTTACTAGTCTATGTTGTAAGCAACCCTGTGCTTTGCCGGTATCAAGAGGTGCGGCCGACTCGGTCGCGCGAGAGCTGATCGGCGTCGTCCAATCGGACGTATACGGGCTACCGCCCTCTTGAGCACAATGGTGGACTGCAGATGGCCGTTCACCTCTATATATACCGTCCTTCAGACTGCCGGGGGCGAGGACAGGGCTGATCAGATCGTTTGCGGAAGCTCTTTTCGTTTCTCGGTTTCCCTATTTACTCGAACACCCTAGGCGGCTTTGCCTGCTGTGATCTTGTGGCTGGTGAAGATGTCGACGTTGAAAGTTCTGGAAACAGGTGGGGTCTCGACCAAGTGGGAAATGAGCTCGTTTATCCTCGGATATTGTTCGTGCGTGTAGCGCTCGGCGTCTTCCTGACTTTTCCAAAAGCTCAGCGCAAGAATCTGGTCGGGCTCGGTATCGGATACAAGGAGAATCTCGTCCATGAACCCCGGCTGGTCTTCAAGGATTGGGAGGATCTTATCGTGAATGGTTTTAGAGAGCTCTCTTACTTTTCCGGGCTTGGTCATGACGGCAACGACTCGGGTGAACATAGTAATCCTCCTTTTTGGAACCATTGGCAGTGGCGGCGTCAGACACAACCTAAGCTCGATAGAGTCGATGGTCAACTACCAAAAAATGGTGGCAGATACAGGGAGGCTCCGATGTTCGATCACAGTCTGCGGGTCATCGGCTGAGCAACGGGGTTTGAGCCGAGGCCAATTCGTCCACGTTGCAAAAGACACTACTAGCGTAAGAGAGCAGCAGTTGCCAGATTTCACTGAACACAGAAACTTGACGTGAAAAAGCTCGATTTCATCCCTCGCTTTACAAGCTCCGCTTCAAACGGCCTTTGCGGAATCTCGGCATTCCACGAGCAACTTGGTGCAAGCATACACAGCGCGCGTGTAGGGCATGGGAAGATTCAAACGCTCTCCCAACTCCACTACCGCGCCGACCAGAGCTTCCAGTTCGAGAGGTCGTCCCGCTTCGAGATCTTGCAGCATGGAAGTCTTGTGTTCCCCGACCTTTTCGGCACCCGCGACGCGCTGCTCGATAGAGACGGGTAATTCCAGGCGCAAATGCGTGGCCACCGACTCCGCTTCCCGCATGATATTTCGGATCAACACCGAAACCTCAGGATCACGGGCCATCTGAACCAGTGTCGCCCCTGTTAGTGCGCTGACGGGATTGAAGGCGACATTGCCAAGAATCTTGACCCAAATCTCGTTTCGGATACGCGCTGTGATGGGACAGCGTAAGCCGGAGGCGACTAGTGCCTCAGCAATTTTGCGGCAACGATCGGAACGCGTGCCGTCCGGCTCACCCAGGGAGATTCGATTGCCCGCGGTGCGTTGGACAACTCCCGGCACGGTAATCTCGGTGGAAAAATAGACGATGGAGCCGACCACGCGCCGCGGTTCAATGGCCGCGGAAATCTCCCCTCCGGGGTCGACGCGTTCCAGACGTGTTCCTTCCCGTATGCCCCCGAAGCCTTGGAAAAACCACCAGGGCACACCGTTCTGCGTGCTGACGACCACGGTGTCTGGGCCCAGCACAGGCTGAAGCTGACGTACAAGTTGGGGAAGGCTGTGTGCCTTGACTGCAAGAAAAACGACATCGACCGGGCCCACCTCCTCGAGCCTGCCGGTGATCTTGGGTCGCGCCTCGAAGTCCCCTTCGGCGCTCTTCACCTGCACACCACGCTCTTGCATGGCCCGCAGATGCGGCCCACGCGCAAAGAGCGTGACATCGACCTCGGCCTGCGCCATGCGCGCACCGATATAAGCGCCGATTGCACCCGCCCCGGCGATCAGGAATCTCATCGCTGACCATCCACGAGCGCGGAGGCGACTGCCCGTCGACGGATTTTTCCCGTCGCAGTGGTTGGAATGCTTTTCACCAAATAGATCTTCTTTGGGCACTTGTACTCTGCAAACCACTCCCGGCAGTACTTCAATAGTGCCGATTCGGTGGTGCCGTGCGGCTCATGCAATACCACGGCCGCGGCTACCTCTTCGCCCAGTGTTGGATGCGCGCAGCCAAATGTGACCGCGGCCGCGACTGCGGGGTGCTTCAGCAAAACCTCGTCTACTTCATGAGGCGCGATATTTTCTCCGCCCCGGATGATGATGTCCTTTATCCGGCCCGTCAAATGCAGATAACAGTCTTCGTCCAGCATTCCCTCGTCGCCCGTGCGAAACCATCCATTCACGAAGCTGTGAGCGTTGGCTTCGGGATCGTTCTCATAACCCCGAAACACGCTTGCTCCCTGAATGACGATTTCCCCTCGCTGATTGGTTCCGAGGTCAATGCCTTCGTTGTCCATAATGCTGATGCGAATGCCCGCACCCACGCCGACAGAACCGGCTTTGCGATGCCGTGGAGGCAGGGGGTTCGAGGTCATCTGGTGCGCAGCTTCGGTCATTCCGTAGGCTTCGACGAACGGCACTCCAAAGAGTCCTTCGATCTTGTGAATAAGCTCTGGTGACAAGGGTGCGCTACAGGAACGAATAAAACGCAGACATGCAGCCTCTGCCGGTTTGTGGTGGGTACGGGCCAACAAAAGCTGATGCATCGTGGGCACCCCCGAATACCAGGTCACACGATGTTCTCGCACCATCCGCCAGAAAGAGAGTGCGTCGAATTTTTTGGGAACAACCACAGCCCCGCCAGAAAGCAAAGTTGCCACGGTTGAGCCAATCAAACCGTGAATGTGGAACAGCGGCATGATGCAGAGTGAAACATCTTCCTCAGAAAGCGCGTACGCGTTGGCGATATTTGCCGAGGAAACCGCCAGATTGAAATGCCGCAACGGCACACGCTTCGGCCGTCCCGTGCTTCCGCTGGTGTGCAAGATCAGGGCAATGTCGTCCGCTGTAGGCGCGGCCGCAGAAACTCCCCTGGGAGCATCTACCAAGAGGACATTACCTCTATCGCTCATGGCTACCGAAAATACAGGGATCTTGCGGTCTGCGGCTGCACTGCGCGCGAATTCCGCGCCTACGGGGGGACAAAGCAAGATCCGAGCGTCGATGTCACCGAGAAAAAAGAGGAACTCCTCGTACGGGTACGCGGGGTTCAAAGGGGCTGCTGTTCCAGCGATGGATGCAGCCAAGAAGCTCACAATCGCAGGCAACCCGTTCGGCAATGCCATCGCCACACGATCTCCCGGTCGAATGCCGGCCGAAGCCAAAGCGTCCGCCATGGCCAGAACCTGTTGTCGGAGAGACTCGTAGGTGACAAGGACCCCAAGCTCGGGAACAATTACTGCCGTGTGACTGTCAGCAAAATGTAAAACGTCGAGTAGCGTGTGTACCGACTTCAGCGTCATTCGTTTGTCGTCTCTACCCAAGGTCGTTGGATGATTGAGCAATTCTGTCTGTTGTTCATGAAAGGAAATAGATTCGGTCACTCCTGAGGGCTGTAATCCTCATCGAAACGAAGGATCTACGCATTACAAATCAAATGCACATATCCGGCCTGAAGGCTAGTCAGTCTAGGAAATATCGCGCGGACAAACGGGGCACAATGCTAAACTCCCGCGTCCGCTCGGCCTGCAACTATGCGCAGTAGCCCTCTGCGCTCAGCGCCTTCCTCGATTCCCTTAATAAGAACTGTACATTACCGGTGGCTAGCCTTGCCCGCGAGCGGCCTGAAGCCACCCCCGATTTCTATGTCGTGTTCCTCCAAGAGCCGCCTACGCACTTTGGCCTCGTCGATACCCTCAGGAACGGAAACTTGTGGAGCGTCGCAATTCGATGCCTTCGGCAACGTGCATGCGCAGGCCCATCTCTTCTATGCCGTTGACGAAAGATTTATGGCAACGGCGATGCCGTTCCCAGCGTTTCTCGATTCCCTCCTCCGCGATGGCCAGCAGTGCCTGGCGTAAGGCATAGAACATGGAAATCGGGGCCGTGGTGATAGCGGTGTGAAACAATCGAGTAATCGTGAATGAGCTTAAGATCGAAATACCAACTGCGCGCTGGAGAGGTCCGAGCGCACAGCCAGTCCAATGGCCCGCCGCGAAATAGCAATCGGCGACAGGCCCGGTGGGCAGCGCAATCCTTTTTGGGTACAGCTGTACGCGACATCAAGTCCGGTCTGCTCGAAATGCACCGGTATTCCGCCGAGTGAGGTGACGCAATCCGCGATCACCAGTGCGCCGGCATCGTGAGCGGCAGCACAAATCGCTCGTCCCGATTGCAACGCTCCGATCGATCTCTCCGCATGAGCGAACCCCACAACCTTGGGCTTTGCGCGGTGGATGAACTCTGCCGGCTCATCATCAGTGACGGTTGCACCCCGGGGCTTCTCAAGCCGTATGACGTTCGCGCCCCGGCGCTTACCCATCTCGGTGAGGCGATCGGAGAAGTACCGAGACTGCACCTCATAGACGCTCGTAGGAACCATGCTTGGTCCGGGTCCAAACAGGTAGCGGCGAGGCGGCTGTAGCGGGTGCAAGAGGTTAAGTGCAGAACTTTCCTGTTTATGGCGCTCATCGCTCTCTTTCGAAAGGGTATTTAGAACTGAGATGCGTTCACGTCTCGTGCCTAAACTAAATCGGCGAATGGTGGCCCCGCACGATCATCTCCTCTGCGATACGGCGCGCCTCGGGGAGTGGTCCGGCCGCATTCTGATCAATCTCGGTCGGCAAATCCCGTTGAATTTTCGCCAGTTCCTCATCAAATACACGGGTCACCAATTCGGGAGTGTGCTCGACCGGCTTGGCGTCGTCGCCAGGAACTTTGACCTTGTTCCCGGCGGTGGCTTCGACGATCGTGCCTCCGGGCTTGAGCCGCCCTTCCTCTTCGGTGTGCCGTACGCGCTGCGCAATCATCAAGCGGTAGATGCGGTCGGTTGCCAGATCTTCCATATAGCCATCGAGGAGACTGGCGCCCTTTCCGTTGAGCACTCCGTTGCGATAACGAATCACAGTGCGCGCAGCCGCTTGCGTTCCTGCAAGCGTTGTTTTGCCAATGCCTTTCGGGACTGGCCGCAGATCTGGATGCGTGTTCGGCAGCTTGGGCCGCTTTGCAATCTGATTTGGGACAGGGAAACTGAGCAAGTGCGAGCTCGTTCTGATCGGGGTGGCCGGTCCACGCACCATCCATCAGGCAGTCGGCTTCGTTCTTCTTGTCTTCCTTGAGGAATTTCAGAGCACGTTCGTTCAATTCCGCATTAGTGCGGCTGGGATAAAGCGCGGTCATGCCGCCTATCGCGTGAGCTCCGTGCTTGTGGCAAATCTCCGGCAGGAGTGTGCGGAACTTCTGGAAAAACGCCACATCGTGCGGGATGGTATTGCGGTCAGGCAAAATCCAATCGGGGTCTTCGAACATGAAGTCGGCCAGCGAGGCCATGTAGTCCCAGCGGCCTAGGTTCAGTCCGAGGCAGTGATCGCGCAGATTGAAAAGGAATTCCTCCATCTGATAGGCCAGCGGGTGCGCCTCTACGAGTGCCATACATTTGATGTAGTCCTTCTGCAGGCCCTTGTGCCTCGCGAGAGCCTGGAAGAGGTCGCGCCACCACAAGGCCTCTTCGGCAGACTCGCTCTTGGGAATGTAAACCGAGAAATTATGTGGCAACCACGAGGCATCGATCTGGTACCAGATCAGAGCCAGATCGAACAGCGAGGCCGACATGATCTCGTTTTTGAAGACGCCAGCCTGGTTAATGTGCATCCCGCGCGGACGTACCCAGGTTACAGTCTTCGAACGCTGAACGGTGACCGCCTTGTGCCGCTTCTTGTCATAGTAGCTGAGCTCATACTTGTAGGCGGCTATAGTGTTCGTAGCCGCCAGCATGATGTGCTCCCAAGTGTTCGCCGTGGAATCCTCCAGGTCCACCATCACGGCGGGAGATCCTGAGTTGAGTAGTTTCACCGTCAACTCAGCGTCGTCAGCCGGCCCGGTCATCTGGTTGCGTTGATCCGCGCACCAGTCGGGCACATTGATCCGCCAGTCGGAGGTGGTTGCCTCGGAGGGTGGCAAATAGTTTGGCGGATGTCCGCGATGCGATAGCTGCAGCACCTCTACTCGTTTTGAGACCAGCTTCTGTTGCCAAGGGGTGAATTGCTTGTGAACTGGCAAGAGGAAATCGAAGAATCCCTTAGGGAGATCTTTGTGTGGATTCAAATCCGCGGGCGCGTAATTCATGTACTGCGACGTGGCGTCTTCAGTATGTAATGGCATGGGATGATCCTCGAAAGGAGGCGGGCCGGCGTACACTCGGGTTTGGATACATGCGATGGTTTTCTGTCTGCCTGACTGTCTATTTCGTCCTTCCACTCTCTGCCTTCAACCGATCGCTCGCACCGGCTTGTGCCGCAGCGAGCCGCGCGGTCAGCACGCGGAATGGCGAGCAGGCAACATAATCCATTCCCACCGCGTGGCAGAACTCAACGGACGACGAGTCGCCGCCGTGCTCGGCGCAAATTCCCACCTCAAGATGGGAGCGAGTCTTGCGTCCGCGTTCGGTTCCGATGCGAATCAGTTCGCCCACCCCGTCGCGATCAATCACCGCGAAGGGAGCCTGTTTGATGATGCCTTGCGCGAGATAGGTTGGCAGTACTTTGTTCACGTCGTCGCGCGAGAAGCCGAACGTGGTCTGGGTGAGGTCATTGGTACCGAAGCTGAAGAACTCGGCTTCCTTGGCGATCTCGTCCGCGATCAGAGCAGCTCGCGGCAACTCGATCATCGTCCCCACCATGTAATGCACTTTCGCTTCCTTTTCTTTAAAGATTTCCTCGGCCACTCGTCGAAGTGGCCGATCATGCGCAAGCATGCTATGGCGGAAGCGGGGGCAAGTCAATGGCGTGGAGTTGGGGTAGGGTGAAGCCATGATGTCGTGAGCAGTTCCAAGAAATCATGAACAGAACGAACGGACAGTAAAAAAGGCAAGCGGTGTGTCCACAACAGACTTTGCATGCTCTGCTAAGCTGTGGCGGAGTGTCGGAGGCCGAAGGAGAGAATTGTGCAAGTCGTGGCTGGAGTGGATCTAGGCGGAACTACCATCAACTATACCTTACTGAACCAGCAGGAGAAGTTCCTCATCGAGGGCCTGTTTGAGCATCCAGCTTTGGCGAAGCAGGGGCCCGAAGTCTGCCTGCAGCAGATCGCAGACGGTCTAAAGCTCGCCGCTGAAAAAGTGGGCGCTCTTCTTGAGGACGTGGTCGCCGTCGGCCTCGACACTCCTGGCCCGGCCAGTGCTGCAGGCCAGCTCAGTGCCCGAGGTTCCACAAACTTTGTCCATCCGAAGTGGGCTAGCTTCGATATTCGCGAGGGGTTGGCACACAAGCTCGGTAAACCGGTCTCTTATTTGAATGATGCCAACGCGGCGGCGCTTTGGGGCCACTACGCCATTTTTGGGTCCAATAGTCGAGAGACGTCTATTTCAAGCATCATCGGTACGGGCAATGGTGGCGGCGTTATCCTCGATGGCAATGTCGTGAAGGGCAAGAACGGATTCGGCGGAGAACTGGGCCACGTGCTGATTCCCTACCAGAGCATCGCCGGAACCAGCGGAATCAAGCCAGAATGCAATTGCGGACGTACCGGCGACTTGGAGTCGCTGTGCTCGCTCACCGCCATCGAAAAGAATATCCTGCCATATTTTCTGCCGCGTTATCCCGGTCACGAACTGGCCAAGATGGACCTCCACCAAGCGGCCAAACTGGTGCGCGGTCTGGTGGAGGAGGGCGATCCGCTGTGCAAGGAAGTCTTCCGCGTGCAGGCTCATGCCCTGGGTCTCTTCGTCGATGAAATGGTGAATACGTTCGACCCAGATGCGTTCATCGTCGGCGGAGGCGCACTGGAAACGAGCAAGCAGTTTCAGAGTTGGTTTATAGAACAGATCCGTGCAGCCATGCCTACCCAGCGCGAGGAGCAGGCTGGCATTCCAATCTATGTGATGCCGAATGGTGACACCGCTGGAGCGCGAGGCGCCGCCATCGAAGCGCTAAAACTTGCCCGGGAAGGCGGCCTTGCCTAGAGAGCACCTTCTTGACGAGTAGGCGGCCCGCGCTGATGCATCGACCGCTCCAGGGGCGGCGTTCGGCACCCTGATTGCGCACGGCAGATTCTCCAGACGGGATCAACTGTAGGGTTTGTGAGAAAATACTGCTGACTCGAGTCAAGGCTGAGCCTCCTTAGTAGGTTTGTGATTGGTGCTTCCGTGAACCCAACCTCAAGCTACCAAATGCTCGGCCTGTTTTCTTCCACAAATCGGACCCAACTCCCCTTGGATCGTCATATTCCAGTTCTCACATAATTACGCAGCGGATTGGCTTGGACATAAGCGGTCTGCAATGCTGTTGGGTCATTGGCGATAAGCTTCGCTGCGTTGATCGGGAATGATCCTGGCAAGCTACCACTTGTGCCAATCTTGTAAATAGGCGCCGTCTCCGTGATTGCAAGCGAAAACTCGTAAATCAACGGTAGTACGTCATAAATGCCGAATGCGCCAGGGACGGAGGTCTTGTCGTCATAATCCGACTCCCTTGTGCTGCGGAGTTTTGCTGCCGCGTCATCTTACATGCTGATCGACCGTCCAAGAGATTGTCGACCATATGAGTCCCGAGCGCGCAGCCGTTCGACCTTCGCCACAGATACGAGCACACGGGGTCGACCCAGGCGCTGTCCCTTCGAGTGCGTTCCGCAACCGCGCCTTTACCCTCTCCTGAACCAGCGCCCGTTCGAACTCCGCCATCGCTCCGACGATCTGGAACCTGAGGCGACCTGCAAGAGTCGTCAGTCGAGGTGGTCACGCAAGCTGATGCCCCACACTGCTTCCCGTTTCTACCGCCTCATGCATAATGGTTATCGTGAAATCATTACATAGCAGGTTGCTCCAGCTGATCGCACTGTTCAAGCTGCTAAAAGCTGCCCTGCTGATCGCGGTGGGAGCCGGCGCACTGAAGCTGCTTCATAAGGACGTGGCTGGTGCAGTGGAGCATTGGGTGGAATTGCTCAAGCTCGATCCAAACAATCACTACGTTGATACTGCCCTGGAGAAGGCTTCCAATATCACGCCCTACAAGATCAAGGAACTTGGGTTGGGGAGCATGATCTATGCAGGACTTTTCTTGACTGAAGGAATCGGCCTATGGTTCGGGAAACGCTGGGCTGAGTGGTTAACAGTAATCATCACCAGTTCACTGATTCCGATTGAATCTACGAGATCTACCGCCATCCAACTCCGGTTAAGATTGCCGTGATTCTAATCAACATTGCAATAGTGGCGTACCTCGTCTATCGGATTCGTAACCAGACCTCCGATCGGAGCTGATCCACACCGCCCAGGCCATTCTCGTAATAAGAGGGAAAGATGAGATGAAGACGAATCGGCGAATTCTAGTGATAGACGTTGGTGGCACGCACGTAAAGCTGCTCGTCACGGGCATGAAGCAGCCCATCGTCATCACTTCCGGGCCAAATCTCAATCCACGAGAGATGATACGGCAGGTCAAGGACGCCGTGAAGAACTTTCCATATGATCTCGTATCGATTGGCTATCCAGGACCAGTGGTACACGGACGGCCCTTGCGGGAACCACACAACCTGGGAGCGGGTTGGGTTGGTTTCGATTTTCGTAAGGCGCTTGCACGACCAGTAAAGATCATTAATGATGCAGCCATGCAGGCGCTCGGCAGCTACAAGGGAGGTAGGCTCCTCTTCCTCGGTTTAGGCACCGGGTTGGGCTCCGCCATGATCGCAGACGGAGTGATAGAACCGATGGAGATAGCCCACTTGCCGTACAAGAAGGGGAAGACCTACGAGGACTATGTGGGGCTTCGGGGTCTGAAGCGGTTGGGGCGGAAGAAGTGGGAACGTCACGTTGGCAAGGTTGTGGCGCAGCTTCGGGATGCGCTTGAACCCGAACAAGTCGTGCTAGGGGGCGGAAACGTTAAGAAGCTCAAGAAGCTGCCGCCAGGCACCCGTCTAGGAAGCAATGAAAACGCGTTCCGGGGAGGTTTCGAGCTCTGGCTCGAGGACGCAGATAAGCGAAGGTTTAGAAGTTAAAGTGAAAGAACTCTAATCTGGCCTCAGCTCTCAGTCCGAGCGACATCCTCAGATTTGGGCCGGTTCTGTGGGATCCGGCTCTCGCACCGGAGCATCTGGGTTGGCGGGCGCATCAGGCGGTTCCTTGATGGGAGGAGGTGAAGGCTAATATTTACCTTGAATTGCATGTTACTGAGATGCATGATTCGACTTTGCGGGATTGCCCAGTCGTCCTCGAGCGCCCTGTTTCTCATACACGACCAACCGAACAAACCACACATCTCAGTGCGCTCGCGTCAGCAGATGGGATGGCAGCCGATAAGTCCCCCGCCCAACGCTTCGAGCCAGAGTTTTTCCGCAAGGCCTGACTAGAACCATGATCGACACAAACGTCTCGTACACCAAGAATGACCAACTACCTATATTACGGATGTTGTAATCGCTTCCTATATTTACCGCAACCACCGCAACACTTGAACTCGACCCTGGAACCACGGGTCCGTTGCTGATACGTCCTCTAACCTGTACTGTGCGACGTATCCCCGGCGGGAGTCCCCGTCGGCCCACATGTCGTTGCCCAGGTACGCCGCGACGTGCACACCGTCGGGGGTTCCCGGTGCAAAGTAGTATCGCCTTATACCTCGGAACGCTGCGATATCGCCGGGTCGAAGTTCGCCCTGCACTTCAACCAACGCTTCCCGATCGGGGAGCGCTACCAAAATCCTCAGCTGCCCATTTCCACCGGCATACATTTCGTTAGATTCCATGAACGCGCTGCCGTGTGCGTTGGTGATGTACCCTGAGCAATTCACTCCGTAGTACCCGCGTGAGGGCCACCCAAGCAGCCAGTTGAGGCGCATGGCGTAACCCGGTGAAGGGAACAGGGCGCGGGTGCTATAGGTGATAGAGCAAAGCGCTGCGATTATTACTACCGCCAGAGCCGCTTTGACTGTGCTTTTCATGGACCCCTCTCAAGCTGCTCCGACCGCCCTGGGACTTCGCCGGGGAAGGCGAGTATCTGAGAGGATCCTGTCGGTTCACGTTCGAGTACAACAAGAGCAATTGCGATGCCGGGCCAGACATGTTACCGGGGATCTGGCATTGGGACTGTTCTGTTCTGTGTTTGGCAGCGGGAAGTCTTACCAGGAAGAGCAACTTACCTCATTCGTGGGCTGTGGCAAGGGCGACCACTCTGCTGAGCTTTCGCTTCGACGCAGGCTTCCTTTGAGGTTACGACGGTCACTCGAATTCAAATTACCAGGGAAGAGCTTTTCCCTATGAACGGGAAACATATTCCACACTTGTGAATCGCACGGCGGACTGGTATCAGAAAAGGAGTGCAGATAAACTTGTGCCTAGCAAAAACTCGGTCTGGTCCTTCAAAGGTTCCTGAAAGCCCATGTAACAATGTTACATGCCTTGTTTTCGTAAGCTCCCCAACAGTGAACTTCGATCTGGATGTTGCTGATTCTTAGGCTCCGCGCCTGCGATGACATTTTCGCGAACCACAGACCTTCTTTTTCTTCGCCCTTATCGTCCTCGGTGCCACGTACGGCTCTTTATTCGCCGGGAAGTTCGCGCTCAGGTATTCGATGAAGGCATCTCGATCGCCCGGATCGACCACCGCGCCCCACTTAATCATCTTGTCCACTTCTTTCGTCCACGCGGCT
>Ga0209526_10000150_pt1 | contig 41027 bp, 42 predicted proteins | sample JacPinW_OM2H0_M1_FD_188566 | JGI IMG/M metagenome (GOLD analysis project Ga0209526, IMG submission 188566) | Forest soil microbial communities from Algoma, Ontario, Canada - Jack Pine, Ontario site 1_JW_OM2H0_M1 (SPAdes) (version 2) | ecosystem: Environmental > Terrestrial > Soil > Boreal... | reverse complement strand
ATACCCGAACGGCAAAGATGCAGCGGGACGCCCAGTTCGGCGAACGCGACCGTGGGAGGGCAGACAAGGGCGTTGCCATGAAAGGCCGGATTCACTCCGGCCGAATGAGTCCCGCCTCCGAGAGCCTTGCGTCACTCCCGCGAGGAGGGAGGGTCCGTGGGGGGAACCTGGGTTCCCCCCGCGCTGAGAGCGGTGGAGGCAGCCATGCCTCCCCTGTCCGGATAGTCTTTGGAGGTGCCGATTCTTGGGGCGCACGTCGATTCCTCGCACGGCTTGCACCTTGCCTTTCCGCGGGCGAAGGCGATGGGGGCCATGGCCATCCAGGTTCATCCGACACCCCCCAACTACTGGGGGTCTCCGAAGCTTGACGAGGACCGGATCGCGCGATTCAAAGCCGCCGCCGACGAGGCCGGACGGCCGCCGTTCTTCTTTCACGCGGTCTACCTGATCAACCTGGCGGGCGACGACGCCACCCTCCGCCAGCGCTCCGAGAGCACCCTGACCGGCTACCTGCGGGCGGCCGACGAGCTCGGCATCGACGGCGTCATCTTCCACACCGGAAGCCACAAGGGCGCGGGCTTCGAAGCCTGCCTGCCGACCATAGTCGAGCACCTGAAGCGGGTCATCGAGAGGGCCGATCCCCAGCTGGCGCTCCTCCTGATCGAGAACAACGCCGGCATGGGAGGCTGCGTGGGCGCCAGGTTCGAGGAGATCCGGGCCATGCTCGACGCGGTCGGGGACCCCCGCGTACGCGCCTGCTTCGACACCTGCCACGCCTTCGCCTCCGGGTACGACGAGCGCACCGAGGAGACCGCGCGGGCCACGGTCGACGAGTGGGACCGGGTGGTCGGCCTGGACAACCTGGTCGCCGTCCACTGCAACGATTCCCAGATGGCGTTGGGCTCGAACCGGGACCGGCACGCCAACATCGGGCAGGGCGAGATCGGAGAGGAGGGATTCCGAGCCCTGCTCCACGAACGCAGGCTGGCGGCCAAGCCGTTCATCCTCGAAGTCCCCGGCTTCGAAGGAAAGGGCCCCGACGCCGCCAACTTGGAGATCCTTCGCCGGCTGGCCGGCTAGCTCTGGAGTCCAGGCCCCGATGCGAGAGGAGGCCGCGCGCCGCCGGAACAAGGAGTTGATCTCCCACCTCGAGGAGTCCGGAGTGCTCACCGACCCGGTTGTCGCAGCCGCCTTCCGAGCCGTGCACCGCCATCACTTCCTCCCTGGAAGGCGCCTCTCCTACGTCTACGAGGACACCGCGATCCCGACCAAGAGGGACGACCACGGCACCGCCACCAGCTCCTCCTCGCAGCCCGCGATCATGGCGCTCATGCTCCAGCAGCTGGCCCTCCAGCCGGGCCAGCGCGTACTGGAGATCGGCGCCGGCACGGGCTACAACGCCGCGCTGATCGCCAACGTGGTGGGGCCGGAGGGCCTGGTCTGCACTCTCGAGATCGACGAGGAAGTCAGCCGCCAGGCGCGTGCCAACCTGGCGGCGGCAGGCGTCCAGGGCGTCCAGGTGATCCACGCCGACGGCGCCGCCGGGTGGCCGGCGGAGGCCGCTTTTGATCGGATAATCGTCACCGCCAGCGTCGATGACCTGGCGATGGCCTGGCTTGACCAGCTTCCCGATGGCGGCCGCCTGGTGGCCCCGCTGGCCCTGGCCGGGCCGATGCAGCTCTGCACCGCCTTCGTCAAGGAGGGCAGAGCCCTTGTCAGCGAAAGCCTGTCCGGATGCGGCTTCCTGCCCCTCCGCGGTGAGATGGCCTTCGAGAGCGCCTCGGACCCGGCTGAATCAGCCCGGGATTCGCTCGCGCTGCCCGGGCGCCCCACCTGGCAGTCGATCCCACCTGCGGACGTGCGCGGCGGCTTCGAGGTCTGGCTGGGACTGGCCGAGCGCGGCTACATACGACTCCGGTTGCGCCCCGAGGATCCACCGGTCTTCGGGCTGGCCGAGGGAGGCGGTGTGGCGCTGGTGGTGCCGGAGCGGGACGGCTTGTGGATCTACGCCTACGGTGAGGCCGAGGCCGCCACAGCCCGGCTGACCGCGGCCCATCGACAGTGGGCTGAACGCCGCCCAAGACCTCAGGATCTCAGGATCGTCGCCCTCCCCGCCGGCCAGGAGGCACCTGCGAACCCCGGCCAGCTGGTCTTCCACCGGCCTCGGTTCGATTTCCTGGTCTGGCAGCCTTGAGGCACGTCATCGCCGTCGGCAGCGGCAAGGGCGGCGTCGGCAAGTCGACAGTGAGCCTCAACCTGGCCCTCGCCCTCGCCCAGCGCGGCCTCGACGTCGGCCTCCTCGACGCCGACCTGTACGGGCCCAACATCCCGGTCATGGTCGGCCTCACCAAGCACCGCTGGACCGAGTACTGGACGCTGGCCGAGCCGGGTCGGCGTACCAACCGCTACGCGCCAGTCGTCCGCCACGGCTTGAAGATCGCCTCAGCCGGCTTCATCCTGGGCGAGGACCAGCCGCTCGGTGTCGAGGCGCTGACCGCCACGACGATAGTGCGGCAGCTGCTGTACGACGTCGAATGGGGCGATCCGGATTACCTGATCGTGGATCTGCCACCGGGGACCGCCGACATCCAGCAGGTCCTCCTCAAGGCGATCCCCCTCACCGGCGCGCTGATCGTCGCCACCCCTCAGTACGTCGCTCACCTCGACGCCAGAAAGGCCGTGCGCATGTACCAGCACCATCACGTCCCTGTCCTGGGCTGGATCGAGAACATGGGCCCGATGGCCTGCCCCCACTGCGGGCTGCCGGTGGCAGTATTTCCCGAGGTGCCGCCCGCCCGCAGCATTCGCTCGCTCGGCATCGAGCCCCTGGGCAGCATTCCATTCGACCCGGCGTTGGGCGTGGCCGGCGACAGCGGCCGGTCCCTGATGGACCGCGGAGAGAGTGGGCCGGCCAGGGCCTTCCAGGCTCTGGCCGAGACCCTGGTCAGGACCCTGGGCTGACCGCCTGCTTCTTCTTCTCCCGCATGGGCAGAACGGAACCCCCGTAGCGCACGGCAGTGACCTCCGCCATGATGCCGAGCGCGGTCTCCTCCGCCCCCCGAGCGCCCAGGTCCAGGCCGATGGGCCCATGCACCCGAGCCAGCTGGTCGTCGCCGAAGCCTTCTTCACGCAGCGCGTCGAACCGGTTCTGGTTGGTCTTGCGGGAGCCGATCGCGCCGACGTAGCCCGCCTCCGTCCGCAGGACGCTGCGCAGCGCTGGCATGTCGAACTTGGGATCGTGGGTCAGGATCACCACCGCCGTGGAGCGGTCGATGGTCAGACCGGCGAGTGCTTCGTCAGGCCACTGAACCAGGAGCTGGTCGGCGTCCGGAAAGCGCTCCGCGGTAGCGAACTGGCCGCGGGCGTCCACGATGGTCACCCGGTAGCCCATCAGCTTCGCCATCCGGTGGAGCGGAATGGCGATGTGGATGGCGCCCACGATGACCATCTGCGCGGGACGTCCGAAGGGCTCCTCGAAACTCTGACCGTCCCGCCGGGCCAGCTCGAAGTCCGGCGCTTTCTCGATCAGCTGAGTCTCCCCCTCCCCGAGCCTGGTCCGGAGCAGGAAGGGCTGTTCCGCCGCGAGAAGATTCAATGCCCGGTCGTACGTCTCACCGGCGGGCTGGATCAGAACCTCGATGTGGCCGCCGCAGGCGAGGCCGACCTCGAAGGCGACGTCGTCCGCCACGCCGTACTCGACCAGCCGCGGGCGGCCCGAGGCCAGGACCTCCTGGGCGGCCTCGAAGACGGCGCCTTCGACGCAGCCGTTGGAGACGGACCCGGCCATCTTTCCCGAACCGCTGACCAGCATCTTGGAGCCCAGCGGTCGCGGGCTCGAGCCCCAGGTCTCCACCACCGTGGCGATCGCGACCGGATCGCCGGCCGCTCGCCACTGCCTGAACTCGTCTGCTATTTCGCGCATGACGTCATCTCCTCACCGGTCTTCTCTTGTCCAAACCGGCCAGCAGCTCGCCCAATTCGTTCAAGGCCTGGACATTGTGCGCGGCCAGGAAGTCGTCAGTGTGCGGAAGGGCGGCCGCCATGCCCCTGGTGACCGGCTCGTAACCCTCCGACCCGAGCAGCGGGTTGAGCCAGATCAGCCGGTGGGACATTCGCCGCAGGCGCTCAAGCTCGACTCCGAGCTGCTCAGGATCGCCGCGATCCCAGCCGTCGCTCACGATTATCGTCACGGCGCCATGACCGAGCACCCGCCGCGCCCAGCGCCGGTTGAACTCGGCGAGCGCCTCCCCGATACGGGTCCCGCCGCTGAAATCGTGCACGCGCTTCCCCACCTCCGTCAGGGCGCGGTCGATCTCCCGCCTGCGCAGGAGCCGGGTAATCCGGGTCAGCCGGGTGGAGAAGACGAACGTCTCGACGTCCTCCCGGCGCGCCACCGCGTGGGCGAATATCAGGAGCAGCCGCGAGTAGCGCTCCATCGATCCACTGACATCGCAGAGGAGTACCAGCGGCCGCCTCCGCAGTCTGGGCTGCCGGCGAAAGAGCCGGACCAGCTCGCCACTGGAGCGGATCGAGTGGCGGGCGGTCCGGCGAAGGTCCACCTGGCCGCCCTTGGCACCGCGCAACCGGCGCGTCCGCCGCTCGGCGATCCGCCAGGGTGCCTGCTGCAGGAGCCTCTTCACCTGCTCTGTCTCCTGCCAGGTCATCGCTTCGAAGTCCTTCTGGCGGAGCAGTTCCTCGGCGCTGTAGCCGGAGCTCTCGGGCGGCACGGCCTCTTCGCTCTGCTGAGGCATCTGTGAGCGGTTAAGCCCCAGCGCCTGCAGCCACGCCCTGGCACGCTCCGGGGGCAGCGGCAGCGGCCGGTTCCGGCCCGGGATCGCGCCCGCGCTCAGCCGCGGATCAGGGGGCGCCCAGAAGATGTCGAATGCTGCTTCGAAGAGTGCGAGCTCGTCCCGCCGGCTCACGAAGCAGGCGCGCAGGGTATCCCTGAAGGCAGCGCTGTCCCGGATGTCGATCTGACCCAGGGCCCGCGTGGCGGTGGTGAGCCGCCCGGGACCGGCATCCAGCCCCGCGTCGTGGAGAAGCCGGGCAAATGCCGCCAGTCTGGGCAGCAGGTCGGGGGCGGCGGCCACCGGTCAGGGCAGGAGCGCGGCCAGCTCCGGCCGGTCCATGGCCAGCGCGAGCTCGCGGGCGCTGCGGCCCTGGTAGTCGGGCACGGTGGGATCCGCCCCGCGCTCCAGGAGCCAGCGGACGACCTCAGCGTGACCACCCATCACGGCACCGTGGATTGGCGCCGCCGCCTGAGCCGCCTCGTTCACGTCCGCACCCCTCGAGACCAGCAGCTCGACAAGCTCGAGGCTGCCGGAGATGGCGGGGAAATAGAGGGCGGGAAGATCATGAACCCCGCGCCCGCGTACCAGCCTGGGATCGCGGCTCAGCTCCGACTCCACCTGGTCGCGGCGGTCGAGGACGCAGGCGGTGAAGAAATCCACAGGAGCGCCGCGCGAGAGCAGGTATTCGATGATGTCCCGGCGTCCCATCTGGGTGGCCGCGTCCACCGGCGATTCGCCCCAGGATGCCCGCGCTCTCGCCAGCGCCGGGTGCTCCTCGACCAGCTCACGGACCCGCTCCAGGTTGCCGTGGGCGTTTCCGACGCACTCGTCGACCAGGGACTGCGCCAGCTCGGCCGCGGGCCGCATCTACGCTCCGGCGGCGGCTTTGGCCACCAGCTCGGGCACGGCCTCTCGGGCCCGCTCCAGGTCCTCCTGGTACTTGAGCGCCGCACCGAGCGTGGCGTCCACCAGGGAGGCGTCGAGGCGGGTCGCGCCCAGCGCCGCAAGCGAGCGAGCCCAGTCCAGTGTCTCGGCCACGCCGGGCACCTTGTAGAGGTCCATGTCCCGCAGGCCGTGGACCAGAAGGGTTACCTCACGAGCCAGCTGGTCCGCGGCCTCGGGGGCTCGCGCCCGGACGATGGCGATCTCCTTGTCGACGCCGGGGTAGTCGATCCAGTGGTAGAGGCAGCGCCGCTTGAGCGCGTCGTGCACCTCGCGCGTCCGGTTGGAGGTGACCACCACGAACGGCGGGCGCTGAGCCGAGATCGTGCCGAGCTCGGGAATGGAGATCTGGAAGTCGCTCAGCAGCTCGAGCAGGAAGGCCTCGAACTCCTCGTCCGAGCGGTCGATCTCATCGATGAGCAAGACCGGCGGGACCTCGTCCTGGTTGTCGATGGCGTCGAGCAGCGGGCGGCGGAGGAGGAACTCCTTGCTGAAGATCTCCTTTTCGGCCGCGGCCCTGTCGCTCGCCTCGTTCAAGAGGCGGATGTGGAGGAGCTGCCGCGGGTAGTTCCACTCGTACACGGCATGCGCGATGTCGATGCCCTCGTAGCACTGGAGCCGGATCAACCGCGCTCCCAGCACCGCCGCCATGACCTTCGCCGCCTCGGTCTTTCCGACTCCGGCCTCGCCCTCTATGAAGAGCGGCTTGCCCAGCTTGAGAGCCAGGAAGATGGCAGTTGCCAGGGGCCGATCGCCGATGTAGCGCCGATCCTCGAGGCGCTCCAGCACCTCCTCGATACTCTCCGGGACGTAACCAGGCATCTGCTCTAAGCGTACCGACCCAGGTAACAGACAGAGGGTAGGGCCCCGTGGGGGAACGGAGGCTCTCCCACGGGGCCTCGATTCAGCTGGACGCCTCGATTGCCCGCCTGGTCAGCACTCGCGCGAGATGCCTTTTGTAGTCCGGTGTGGCGCGAATGTCTCCGCTCGGAGTGAGGCCTTCGGAGGCCTGCTCGGCCGCCTGCTCCGGTGATGCGCCCTCGCTCAGCGCCTTTTCGACGGCGTTGCAGCGGACCGGCGTGGGACCCACGTTGGTCAGGCCCACCCGCCAGCCGCCGTTCAGCTGCTGGGCAGCCGCGGCGACGATCGCCCAGTCGAACAGGCGGCGACGGAACTTGACGTACTTGTGGGGCCCGTTGGCGACCGGGAAAACCACCTCGCAGACGATCTCGTCCGGCTCCAGGGGAGTCGTGAAGAGATCCTGGAAGAAGTCCTTGGCAGCAAACCGCCGCTTGTTGGTGACGATCTCGGCGTCAAGGATCAGAGCCAGCGTGGGATAGTCGCCCGCGGAGTCCGCGTGCGCCATCACGCCCCCGATGGTCCCCAGGTTCCGGACCTGGTTGTCGCCCACTTCCTCGGCCACCTCGGCCAGGATGGGCAGGTTCTGGCGCACCTTGTCGCTGGTGTGGATGTCCACGTGCCGGGCTAGCGCACCCACTCGCAGGCGACCATCCTCCGCGACTATGTAGTTCAGCTCACTTACCGGGTTGATGTCCACGAGCGCGGACGGCTGGGCCAGGCGGAGACGCATGAGAGGGATCAGGCTGTGGCCGCCGGCGAGGACCTTGCCGTCCTCTCCGAATCGATTCAACAGCTCAGCCGCCTCCTGCACCGAGCCGGCGCGCGCGTACTCGAAAGCGGCGGGGATCATCGACTGCCCTCCTGGTTGTTGCCCTGCTGGGGACCGGCCTGGCCCGGAGGCGGTGTGCCGCCTCCGGTTCCCTCCTGAGTACCGCCCTCTCCCAGACCTCCCGGGACAGGTGTCGCCGCGGTCCCGCCGGCCTGCGGCTGGGCCTGCTCGGAGCCGCCTCCGCCGAGGTCGGCCGTGGCGCCCTGAGCCGAGTAGGCGCGTTCCTCGTGCATCTGCTTCCAGAGCCGGTCCGGGCTGGCCGGCATGTCGATGTGCTTGATCCCGAGCGGGCTGAGGGCGTCGGTGATGGCGTTTATCACGGCGGCGCTGGCGGCGATCGTGCCCGCCTCGCCGATCCCCTTCACTCCAAGCTCGTTGCTCGGAGAAGGGGTGACCGTGCTGTCCAGCGAGAGCGGCGGTATCTCGTTGGCGGTCGGCATCGCGTAGTCGAGCAGGGTGCCGGTCTTGAGAGTCCCGTCTTCGTCGTAAACGACCTCCTCGAAGAGGGCCTGGGCGATGCCCTGGGCGATGCCGCCGTGGAGCTGGCCCTCGACGATCATCGGGTTGATGACGTTGCCGCAATCGTCCACCGCCACGTACTTCAGCATGTCGACGCTGCCGGTCTCGGGATCGACCTCGACCACGCAGATGTGGGCGCCGAAAGGCCAGACGAAGTTCGGCGGATCGAAGTAGGCGACCGCCTCCAGGCCCAGCTCGTGGCCCTCGGGCAGGTTCGCGCCGTAGGAGGCGAAGGCGATCTCCGCCATCGCCTTGCGGTTCTCGGGGCTGCCCTTCACGTAGAAGTGGCCCTGGTCGAAGACCACATCCTCCTCAGCGGCCTCGAAGAGGTGGGCGGCGAGCTTCTTCGCCTTGTCGCGAACCCTCTGAGAGGCTTTCAGGACGGCCAGGCCGCCGACCGCCAGCGAGCGGCTGCCGTAGGTGCCGTAGCCGAAGGCAGGGCCTTCCGCGGTGTCGCCGTGGTGGAGGTCCACCATGTCGTACGGCACGCCCAGCGTGTCCGCGACGATCTGCGGGAAGGTCGTGTCGTGGCCCTGTCCATGCGAATGCGTCCCCACATAGACATTCACCGAGCCGGTAGGAAAGACCCGGACGTGAGCCGACTCCGTAAGCGCCAGGCCGCCGGTTGCGGGCGCGGTGGCTGCGCTGGGGCCGAAGCCGCAGATCTCGATCCAGGTGGAGATGCCGATGCCGAGATAGCGGCCCTTGGCTCGGGCGGCCTCCTGCTCGCGGCGCACGTCCGCGTAGCCGGCCATCTCCAGAGCCCTGGCCAGCGTGCCCGGGTAGTTGCCCGAGTCGTAAATCAGCCCGAAGGGGTTGGTGAACGGGAACTGGTCGGGCTGGATGAAGTTCTTGCTGCGCACCTCGGCAGGATCGGCGCCGATCTCCTGCGAGAAGAGATCCACCATCCGCTCGACCAGATGCGTCGCCTCCGGCCGGCCGGCGCCCCGATAGGGGTCGGTTGGGACTTTGTTGGTCAGGACGCCCACCGTTCGTGAGGCCACCTGCTTCCAGTTGTAAGGGCCGGGGAGAAGACAGGCGCAGGCCTGGAATGCGCTGAAGGTGCCGACGTAGGCACCGCAGTCGAGGTACTGGGTGACCTTGAGGCCGAGCATAGTGCCGTCCCGGTTCCCGGCCAGCTCGACGTCGAAGATCTGGCCGCGACCGTGGGTCGCATTCTGGAGGTTCTCGGTACGCGTCTCCGACCACTTGACTGGCCGGCCGAGCAATTTAGAAGCGCCCGGGACCAGGTAGTCCTCGGGATAGGGGCTGATCTTGCTGCCGAAGGCGCCCCCCACGTCCGGGGAGATGACCCGGAACCGGCTCTCCGGGATGCTCATCGCACCGCCGACGAAGAGGCGGATGAAGTGAGGATTCTGGCTCGACATCCACACCGACATCGTCTGGTCGGTCGGGTGCCACTCGGCCAGCACCCCGCGCCCCTCCATCGGGGTCGGCGCCAGCCGCTGCTGGAGGATCCTCTGCTTGACGACGACCTCTGCCTCTGAGAAGGCGGCGTCGGCGTCGGCGTTGTAGGTGAGGTCCCAGGCCACGTTGCCTTCGGCGGCGCCCTCGTGCGCAGCCGGGCTGCCCGGCTCCATGGCCTTTTCCATGTCCATCACGGCGGGCAGCGGCTCCCACTCGACATCGACAAGGGCCGCCGCATCCGCGGCCTGGTATCGCGTCTCAGCGATCACCACGGCGACGGGCTCTCCCTGGTAGCAGGCTTCCGACTTGGCTATCGGATAGCGGTCGGGGGCCTGCTTCTTCTCCGCCACGAAGGCAGGCGCCACAGGCATCGCTCCCGCCACCACCGCCTCGAAATCGGCAGCGGTATAAACGGCGACCACGCCCGGCGCTGCCTTCGCCGCCGCGGCGTCGATGGAGGTGATGCGGGCGTGGGCGAACGGGCTGCGCACGACGGCCATGAACGCCGTCTGAGGCCGGATGAAATCGTCGGCGTAGCGGCCGTGGCCGCTGACCAGCCGTGGGTCTTCGCGCCGGTGAATTCTGGCTCCGATCATCGTGGTCAAGGCCATGGCTCTATTCCCCCGTCGCGGCGGGCTGCGGCCGGGCTTGGTCGCGGCCCATTGTCTGGGCGGCGGACTGGACCGCCTTCACGATGTTCACGTAGCCGGTGCAGCGGCAGAGGTTGCCCTCCAGGCCTTTGCGGATCTCCTCGTCGCTTGGATCGGGGTTGCGGTCGAGCAGATAGGCGGCCGCCATGATGAAGCCCGGCGTGCAGTAGCCGCACTGCAGCCCGTGCTCGTCCCAGAAGGCCTGCTGGATCGGGTGCAGCGTCCCGTCGGAGGCCGCCATGCCCTCGATGGTCTTCACCTCGTGGCCATCGCCCTGCACGGCGAAGAGGGTGCAGGACTTGACAGCCTTGCCATCGAGAAGGATGGTGCAGGCGCCGCACTGGCTGGTGTCGCAACCGATGTGCGTGCCGGTAAGGCCCGCCACATCTCTCAGGTAGTGCACCAGCAAGAGCCGCGCCTCGACCTCGTCCTCCCGCCCCTTGCCGTTTATCGTCAGCGAGACTTTGTGCTTCATTCAGTCCCTCCAGGTTTCAAAAAGCACAGCCGAGCGGCCAGTTGGGGACCGGACCCCGGCCCCGGGACGGAACGTCGACGATTCGATTTTCTCTTCGCTGGATACGCCACGATGTGCTCCCGTTCGAAAGCTCCGTCAGTATATTCACAGGAAGGAAGGATGCAGATAGAGAACGAGTTCGAAGTCGCGGCGCCCCCTGACCGAGTTTTCAGTTTTCTGCTCGACGTCAACCGGGTCGTGGGCTGCATGCCCGGGGCCGAGCTTTCAGAAGTGGTCGACCCTGACAACTTCAAGGGGCGGGTAAAGATCAAGGTGGGGCCCATCACCGTGGCCTACAACGGCACCGCCCGCATCGCGGAGCGGGACGAGACGGCGCGACGAGCCGTGCTGCAGGCGGACGGTCGCGAAACGACCGGGCCGGGCTCGGCCAGGGCCAGCGCCGTGATGACCGTAGTGCCGGCCGGCTCCGGATCCATGGTCAAGCTGGCTACCGACTTCAACGTCGCCGGCCGAATAGCCAACTTCGGCAGGGGCGTGATGGAAGACGTCTCCAAGCGCCTGGTCGGACAGATGGCTCAGTGCATCAAGAGCAACCTGGAGTCAGAGGCCGCGGAGGCAGCGCCGGCGCCGGAGCCGGCGGGTGCTGCCGAGCCGGTGGCCGCCACGGAGCCCGGGTCACCCGAGGCCTCGGCCGGCGAAGCTCCGGCTCCTGCGCCCGCCGCCGGCGACGCTCCCGGCCAGCCGGCGTCGCCTCCCTACGCGCCCCCTCCAGGCGCCGCGACAACCCCCGCGCGCACCGCGCCCCCTGGCGCTCCGGTGAACGCGCTCAGCCTCTTGTTCGCCGTCATCTGGAGCCGTATCAAGGCTCTCTTCGGCCGCCGCTGAGGCCCGGCCGAGCAGCCGGCAAGGAAGGGCACAGGAGGGCATCGCTCGGATGACGCCGGCCCAGGCACGCGAACGGATCCGGGAGCGGAGCGATCTCAATGCCTTCATCTCGCTGACCGAGGAGGATGGCGAGGGTCCCGTGGTCGCGGTCAAGGACCTGGTCGATGTCCGAGGTGCGGTCACCACGGCCGGCAGCGTGCTCTTGCCCAGCGTCCCGGCCGAAGACGACGCCCCCACCGTGCGCCGGATGCGGGAGTTCGGCTGCGTGGTGGTGGGCAAGACCAACCTTCACGAGTGGGCCTTCGGAGTCACAAGCGACAACCCGCACTATGGCCCGGTCCGGAACCCGCGCAATCCCGAGCTGGTCGCGGGCGGCTCTTCGGGAGGCTCGGCGGCAGCGGTCGCGGCCGGGATGTGCGACTGGGCGGTGGGCAGCGACACCGGCGGCTCGATCCGGATCCCCGCAGCCTTTTGCGGCGTGGTGGGCTTCAAGCCCACCGTGGGCACCATCGACACCGAGGGGGTGGTCCCGCTCAGCCGTTCGCTGGACACTCTCGGCCCACTGGCCCCCGACGTCCGGTCGGCGGCGCGCGCCCTGGAGATGATGTCCGAGCTTACCGATCTGGTTCCGGCCCACCCCAGGCCCCTCGGGGAGCTCCGCATCGGGGTGGCCAGGGGCTGGGGCGACGGCCTTGCTCCGGAGCTGGCCGGCGCCTGGCGGGAGGGCACGGCGGGACTGCCGGAGATGCACCTGGGGGACTGGGTCACGATGGCCGCGCCCGGCCTCACCATCCTCCTGGTGGAGGCGGCCGCCTTCCACTCCCGCCGGCTCGAACACCAGTCCGAGAGCTTTGGAACTGACGTGTTGAGGCTCCTCCGGCAAGGACAGACGGTCAGCCGGCATGACTACTCGCAGGCGCTCCTCGAGCAAGCACGGGTGCGCCTGGAGACCGAAGCCGCGATGGCCGGGTGGGACGCCGTCCTGGTGCCGACCACGCGGGTCGGACCGCCCAGGATCGGGGAAGCCTACGACCGTGCCGCCGTCACCGGCTGCACCCGGCCATTCAACACAACCGGCCAGCCGGTGATAGCGCTGCCGGCACCCGGCGCTGGATCACCGTTGAGCATTCAGGTGGTCGGCCACTTCGGCCAGGAGGCCGCGCTGGTCGAGGCCGCCCTGGCGCTGGAGTCGGAGTGGAGTTCGGCGCCCCGATGAAAGCCATAGACGCGTTTCCCGGCGTCTTCAGCCCCAGCCACGCGCTCTTCGCGCACAAATGACGCTGGACCTCCGTTCGGCCTACAGGACCATGACGCTGGCTCGCCGGCTGGACGAGGAGATGTGGCGGCTGGCAAGAGCCGGACGCGCGCACTTCGCGGTCCCCTGCTCCGGGCACGAAGCAATCGGGGCCGGCTATGCCGCCGCGCTGCGGCGCGGACACGACTTTGTCGCCCCCCACTACCGCGACCTGGCGGCGATGCTCGGCCTCGGACTGGAGCCTGCCGAGGTCATGCTGCACTTCTTCGCGAAGGGCGCCGACCCCTGCTCAGCGGGCCGGCAGCCCTACGCCCACTGGGGCTCCCGATCTCGCCGGATCATCTCTCTGCAGGGCCCTCAGCCCAACCAGGTGACCCACGGCGTCGGCGTGGCCTGGGGATCCAGGCTCCTGGGGGAGGATTCGGTGACCTGGATCTCCTTCGGCGACGGAGGCGCCCAGAAGGGCGAGGTCCATGAGGCGATGAACTTCGCCGCCATCCACCGGCTGCCCTGCGTCTTCTGCGTCGAGAGCAACGGCTACACGCAGTCGGTGCCCAGCCGCCTGGAGACCGCGCCGGCGCCGATCTACTCACGCGGCGCCGGCTATGGCATACCGTCCAGCCAGGTTGACGGCATGGACGTCGAAGAGGTCCACCGCGCCGCCGCAGAGGCGGTGGAGCGGGCGAGGTCGGGCAACGGGCCGAGCCTGATCGAGGCGATCTGCTACCGGTACCTGGCCAACACCTCGAACGACGATGACATGCGCTACCGCTCGCGGGAGGAAGTCGAGGAATGGCGGCGGCGAGACCCGCTGCAGCAAACCCGGGAGAGAGTGGGAACGGAAGCCGCGGATCAGCTCGACGAGGAGGCGCGCGCGATGGCCCGGGAGGCGGCGGCGTGGGCCGAGTCGCAGCCGGACGGAGACCCACTGACGGTTTTCGACCACGTCTACTCGCCTCAGCCGTCGCTCGAACGCTGATGGACCTGGAACTTCCCCGGCTGGCCGACACCCTGGTCGAGGGAACGGTCACCCGCTGGTTCAAGAAGGCCGGGGAGCCCGTCCGCGAGGGCGAGGCCCTGGTCGAGATCGAGACCGACAAGGTCAACTCGGAGCTCGCCGCGCCGGCCGATGGCGTGCTGGCCGAGATCCTGGTCGCGGAGGGTGAGACGGTACCGGTTGGTCGCCTGCTGGCCCGCATCACCACAAGCGGCGAGCAACCGGAGGCGCCGTCGCCTGCCAGGGTGGCCGTCCCCACCGCGGCCGCGCCGCGCTCAGAACGGCTGGCAGAACACCTGCGCCAGGCCGCGGCGGCCGTTCCTCAGGGCGCCTGTGTCAGGGAGGTGGTAGGGATGGACCTGGAGCGAATGCCGGTGGCCCTGCGGGCCGCGGCGGCCGCGGGGCTGCAAGTCGCCAGCCTGCCGCCCTCGAGGAGCCACCTGCCGATTCCGGCTCTCGGCCCAGGTCAGGCGGCGCTGGTGGCCCCGGGCGCCGAACGTGACGGGCGCCGCCTGCTCACGCTTTGCTACGACCGCCGCGTGCTCGACGACTGGGCGGCCGACCAGCTCCTTGGCCGGATCGCTGCCGAGCTCGGTGGCTAGCTTGACCGCCCGCGCTGCAGCTCTAAAGCTCTCGAAGGTCGACTACCCGCCGCGCCTTGCCCTCCGAGCGGGGCAGGGCGCCGGGGGGTAGAACCGTCACCCGGACGCCAAGGCCGATGGTGTCGCGAACCCGCTCCTCGGCGCGCCGCCCCAGCTGCTCGCGGTCCGCGTCAGCGTGGGCTTCCACACGCACCTCGAGTGAGTCCAGCCGGCGGAGCTGGCGGTCGACGACCAGCTGGTAGTTGCCGCTCAGGCCCTCGACGTCCAGCACTATCGACTCGATCTGGCTCGGGAAGACGTTCTCCCCCCTCACGACCAGCATGTCGTCGGTTCGCCCGCGCAGCTTGAGGATTCGCCGGAAGGGGCTGCCGCACGAGCACGGCTTGTCGACCAGCACCGTCCGGTCACGAGTCCGGTAGCGCAGAACCGGGCTCGCCTCCCGGCGGAGACTGGTCAGCACCAATTCCCCTTCCTGTCCAGGCACGAGAGGGCGGCCGCTCTCCGGGTCGACGACCTCTGGATAGAAGTGGTCTTCGAACACGTGCAGCCCCTCGTGATGGGTGCACTCAACCCCCACGCCCGGTCCCCCGAGCTCGGTCAGGCCGTAGATGTCGAAGGCCTCCAGACCGAGGCCGCGCTCGATCTGCGCCCGCATCCCCTCGCTCCAGGGCTCGGCACCGAAGAAGCCGGCCCGCAGACGGAGGTCCGAGGCGGCCCCCTCCCGCTCCACCGCCTCCGCCAGAACCAGCGCGTAAGAGGGCGTGCAGGTGAGGATGGTGCTGCCGAGGTCGCGCATCACCATGACCTGGCGCTGAGTCACTCCGCTGGAGGTGGGGATGACCAGGGCGCCAAGACGCTCGGCGCCCATGTGAAAGCCGAATCCGCCGGTGAAGAGACCGTAGCCGTAGGCGTTCTGCACCACGTCTGCCGCGCCCGTGCCGGCGGCGCCGAGGACTCGCGCCATGCACTCCGACCAGAGCTCCAGGTCCGTCCGCGTGTAGCCGGTCACGACCGGCCTGCCGGTGGTCCCGCTCGACATGTGAACCCGAACCACCTGCTCGGCGGGAACGGCAAAGAGCCCGAACGGGTAGTTGGCCCGAAAGTCCTCCTTGGTGGTGAATGGCACGTCGGAGACCTGCTCGAGGGACGTCAGCCGGCCCGCCGGCAGCCGGTCCCTGTAGAAGGGAACCTTCGCGCGCACCCGGTCCAGGAGCTCGTTCCACCGGCCGAGGAGCTCTCCCTGCGCGGCCGCCATCGGAGGCTATTATCGAGTTCCCGTGTCAGCTAGCGACCGGCGGCTTTATCCCTGGGCCGTCCAGGGCCCCCTGGCTCCGCTCACGGTCACAGGTGCCCAGGGCAGCTGGTTCTTCGACAGCGACGGCAACCGGCACCTCGACCTGGGCGGGCAGCTGGCCTACATGAACATCGGGCACGGGCACCCGCGGGTGGTGGAGGCGATCCGGCGGCAGGCGGCGGAGCTGCCCGTGATCGGGCCGAACTTCGCCAACCGGCCGGCCACCCGGCTGGCCGAGATGCTGGCCGAGGTGACCCCGGGCCAGCTCAACCGGATCTTCTTCACAAACGGCGGCGCCGAGGCCAACGAGTACGCCATCCGCATGGCCCGGCAGGCTACCGGACGGCAGAAGGTCGTGACCCGCTACCAGAGCTATCACGGCTCAACGCTGGGGGCGATCAGCGCCACCGGCGAGAACCGGCGCTTCTACGCCGAGCCGGCCGCCCCGGGCTTCGTCAAGACGCTGGATCCCTATCGGTATCGCTGCGCCTTCTGCGGCGATCGCGACCGCTGCACCCTGGCCTGCGCGGACGCCGTCGAGCAGACCGTCTATGGAGAGGGCCCGGAGAACGTGGCCGCCATCCTGGTGGAACCGATCACCGGTCTCTCCGGCCTGGTGCCACCGCCGGAGGGCTATCTGCGGCGGCTCCGCGAGCTCTGCGATCGGCACGGCATCCTCCTGGTCTTCGACGAGGTGATCACCGGCTTCTGCCGCACCGGCGCCTGGTTCGCCGCCGAGCTCTGGGACGTCACGCCCGACCTGATGACGGTCGCCAAGGGCCTGACCTCCGGCTACGTCCCGCTCGGGGCCACCATCGTCAGCGAGCGGGTCGCGGCCCACTTCGACGACCACTACCTCGGCGCCGGTCTCACCTACGCAGCGCACCCGCTGGCCTGCGCGGCGGGCTGCGCAACCCTCGAGGTCTACATCGAGGAGGAGCTGGCGGAGCGGGCGGCGCGGACCGGCGCCCGCCTGCTCGAGCGCCTCCACGAGCTGGCGGCCCGGCATCCCTGCGTCGGCGACGTCAGGGGGGTCGGCCTCCTCGCCTGCCTCGAGCTGGTCCGCGATCGGCAGACGTGCGAGCCGATGAGTCCCCAGCGCACGGAGGCCCCACTCAGCCCGGAGATGGCGGAGGTTCGCAGCGCGATCCTGGCCCGCCGCGCCTGGCCGCTCATTCGCTGGAACCTGATCATCCTGGCCCCACCCCTGAACATTTCCGACGCCGAGATGGAAGAAGGCCTCCAAGCCCTCGAAGCCGGCCTCGAAGCCGGCGACAGAGCAGTCCGCTAAGAAGGCCAAGCCCCTTCCCTCCCGTTGCGTTGCGCGGAAGGGGGAAGGAATTACAGGTGGCGCTGTTTGGCGTTCCAGTTGGTCTCGAGGTTGCGGATCAGGGCCGGGCTGTGCATGCAGAGGGACTGTTCGCGCGCGTAGACCGCCATGTAGCGCCTGAAGGCGTCGACCGGCTCCAGTCCGACTCGCATCGCCTTCCGGTTGGCCGCCACGGAGACGGCCCCAGAGCTCGTGAGCTGCGCGGCGTCCTCCTCGATGGCTACGTCCATCGCCTCGGAATCCTCCACCAGCCGGTCACAGAGGAGGGCGCCCTCGGCGCTGTCCGCCTGGAAGGCGCGCTCGAACATGATCGCCTGCCGGGCGGCGCGCTCACCGACCAGGCGCGGCAGCCGCAAGTTCGCGCTGCCCGGGACGATGCCCTCCTTACTGGCGGGCAGGTTGAAGTAGCTGCCTCGCTCGGCGATGACCCGGTCCATGACCAGCAGGAGCTGGCAGCCGCCACCGATCGCGAAGCTCTCTACGGCGGCCATCCAGGGCTTCTCGCTTGTCTCCTCCAGCCCCGACTCGAAGTCACCGCCGGTCCAGTGGCCGCGGTAGATCTTGCCCAGCAGGCCCAGCTCCCTCGCGATCATGAAGTTCACGAAGGAGATCTGCCCGTGGTACAGGTGGGTGAGGTTGATCCCGGCGTTGAAGACCCGCCGCCCGGCGTACCGGGCGTGATCGACGGTTCCTCCCCGCAGCACCCCCACCTCGATCTGGGGATCAAGCAGCACCAGGTCCACGCCGATCTCCAGTGCGGCGGTCGCTCCGTCGTCCTCTGCGTTCAGGAACCTCGGGTTGCGCAGCTCCAGGTGTCCTATCCGTCCCCGCCGCTCCAGGTGGGCGAGGCCGAGGTCCGCGCTGCCGGTCGCGCGGAACTCGTCGAGCCGATCGAGCGCCTTCCGCCTCGGCCGCAGCATCGCGTGAACCAGGTGCAGCCCGGCTCGGGGGCTGGCCAGGAGACGGGCGAGGAAGACGCCCTGGTCGATTTCCAGCCCCTCCTTCTCGGCCTGCGGCAGTCGCCGCTCGGCAGCGATGGCCTCGCGCGGCGGAACCAGGCCGGGGAATCGCTCGGCGGCTTCGAAGACCAGTTCTTCGACCCTGATCTCGTCTCGGAAGCCGGCCGTCAACTCCGCATATACAGCCTCGGCGTGTCGAGCCATGAAATCGCTGCGCACGGGACGGAGCGCGTTATGCACCTCCATCCTCTCCTCACGAGCGGTCAGGCCCTCCAGCGTTGCGCGGCCCGCCTCGAAAAAAGCAAAGGCGTGCTTCGCGTCGCTGGTCAACCGGCCGCTGAGCGCCGGCCTGCTGCCCTCCAGCCGGCCGCTGGCCGCGGCGGTACGCATGCCTAAATGATGCTCCCGTCGAGCTTCGCCAGCACCTGGTCGTAGACCTCCGGCGGATGCGCCCCAACCACCAGAAAGCGGCCGCCGAAGATGTGTGCCGGTATGGCATTGATACCGATCCCGGTCGCCTCGCTTCGGGTGGCGTCGAGCGCCTCTTCATACTGGCCCGAGGCCAGAGCCTCCTCCAGGTCATCGCCGTCCAGGCCGGCCTCTTCGACCACCCGGCGCAGCTCGGTCGGGTCATCCAGCTCGCCGGGGCCTTCCCAGTGCAGCTTGAAGAGCAGCCGGTGGACCGCGTCGAAGGCCTCTCGCTCCCTGGCGAACTCCGCCGTCGCGAGAGCCGGCCGCGTGTTGATCATCCGGTCCGGCGTCCTCATCGTGAGGCCTACCTCACGCGCCATGCGCTGGACGCCGGAGGACATCCTTTCCAGTCGCTCGGATGAGAAATAGGCGGCCCGCGGCATGCCATCCCGGGGTACCTCGGGGTGCAGCTCGAAGGGCAGCCAGAGCGCCGTTACCCTGCCGTCCTCTACCAGGCGGTCGACTCGGACCGAGTCGATGTAACAGAAGGGTCAGACGTAGTCCGAGAAGATGACCAGCTCGACCGGCGCCAATGCTCTAGACGTCGGCGCGGCGTACTCGGTGGGCTCTCGGGCCTTTCTGGCTCGCCTCGATCTCGAACTGGACTCTCTCGCCGCCGTTCAGACTGTCAAAGTTGAGAGTCGGGTCCAGACCGGAGCGGTGGAAGAAATACTCGGTCCCGTCCTCGGCGGCGATGAAGCCGAAGCCGCGATCGGTGACGAGCTTCTTTATGGTCCCGGCAGGCACCTCTCCACGTTAGCACCAAGGCGCGCGGTTACACTCGCCTGGTGAGCGCTGAGCTCGCACTCTCACTAGCGGAGGAAATAAGGGTGGCGAGGCTGCGATGACGACTCTGCGCGAACTCTGGGACGCCGGGCGGCCGACCATCGGTGGCTGGTGCACGCTGCCCAGCGCTTTCTCGGCCGAGCTGATGGGAAGGTCCGGCTTCGACTGGGTCTGCATAGACACGCAGCACGGGCTGGTCGGATACGACCAGATGGTGCTCATGCTTCAGGGCCTCGCCATAACCGGCACGCCCGCCTTCGTCAGGGTGAGGTGGAACGAGCCGGGCGAGATCATGAAAGCCCTGGATGCGGGCGCCCAGGGTGTGGTCGTGCCCATGGTCAACTCGGCCGAGGAGGCCGTCAGCGCAGTGGCCGCCAGCCGCTATCCACCCCAGGGCTACCGCTCCTGGGGGCCGATCCGGGCAGCGCTCGGCGTCGACGGCTACTCCCCTGAGAGCGCCAACCTGCGCACGGTGGTGGCGATCATGATCGAGACGGCGGACGGGGTCGCAAGGATGGACGAGATCCTCTCTGTGCCCGGCGTCGACGCAGTCTACGTAGGGCCCAACGACCTCGCGGTGACCCATGGACTTCCCCCCTCGGCGACTGTCGAGAGCCGCGAGCATTCGGAGCTCATCGAGTCCATACTCGCCGGTTGTAAGCGGCATCAAATCGTGGCAGGGATTCACTGCGGGAGTGTCGAGACCGCTCAGCGCTGGCTGGATGCGGGCTTCGAGATGATCAACGTCAAGTCGGACGCCCTTTTCATGCGCGAGCAGGCGGCGGCCGTCGTCAAGGCGCTGTCGGGGAAGCGAGAGCCAAGCCCACGCACGTCCTCCTATGCCTGACGAGCTCCTGGAGGCGCTGCGCCGCTACGACACGCCGACGCTCTCCAACGCCATCGAAGAGCTCGACGTCCGGCCTCGGGACGAGGGCTTCGCCAACCTCGATATCCGCTGCATGTTCCCAGAGCTGGGCGTGATGGTGGGGTACGCCGCCACGGCGACCATCCGGGCCCGGGGAATCACCCGGAACGGCGACCAATCGCCGCTCTGGGGACATGTGCGAAGCGTCCCCGGCCCCCGGGTGGTGGTGGTGAGAGACCTGGACGAGCCAGCCCCTCACGGAGCACTGTGGGGAGAGGTGAACGCGACCATCTTCCAGCGCCTGGGCTGCGCCGGCGTCGTCACCGACGGGATCGTTCGCGACCTGACCGAGGCCCGCGGCATGGGCTTTCACTTCTTCGCCCGGGGTCCGGCCGTGTCGCATGCCTACGTCCGGGTGGAGTCCGTCGGCGAGCCCGTCCAGATCGGCGGTCTGACGGTCAGTCCAGGCGACCTGATTCACGCCGACCAGCACGGCGTGCTCCTGGTGCCGCGCGAGATCGTCCGCGAACTGCCCGCGGCGGCGGACCGCGTGATAGAACGCGAGCAGACCTTCCTGCGCTGGGTCCGCTCCCCGGAGTTCGACCCGGACCGGCTGGCCGAGATGAGAAGAGTGAGGCACTGAACTTGAGCGAGCTTCGCAGATACAGCAGAACCCTCTATGACGGCATGGAACGCGCCTCGGCGCGGTCCTACCTGCTGAACATCGGCTTCAGCCACGAGGACCTGGAGAAGCCGGTCATCGGAGTGGCTCACTCCTGGATCGGAACCATGCCCTGCAATTTCAACCACCGCCAGCTCGCCACCTGGGCGGCGGAGGGCGTGCGCGAGGCCGGCGGCACCCCGATGGAGGTCAACACGATCGCCATCTCCGACGGGATCACCATGGGCACCGAGGGGATGAAGGCCTCACTGGTCTCGCGGGAGCTGATCGCGGACTCGATAGAGCTGGTAAGCCGGGGCCACTACTTCGACGGGCTGCTCTGCATCACGGGCTGCGACAAGACCGTGCCGGCGGCCGCCATGGCCATGGTCAGACTGGATCGCCCCAGTGCCCTGGTCTACTCGGGCTCCATTCTGGCGGGCCGCTTCCGGGGCCGCGAGGTGGCCGTGGGCGAGATGTTCGAGGTCATCGGGGCGGTCAGCGCCGGCGCCATGACAGAGGCCGACCTGCGTGAGTTCGAGATGGTCGTCTGCCCGGGTCCCGGCGCCTGCGGCGGCCAGTACACGGCCAACACGATGTCCATGGTCATGGAGGTGATCGGCCTCTCGCCGGTGGGCTACAACTCGATCCCCGCGGTGGACCCGGACCGGGAGCCGGCTACCCGCTCGCTGGGCCGGCTGGTGATGAGCCTCCTCGAGTCGGACCTGCGGCCTTCGCAGATCCTGACCCGCAAGGCGTTCGAGAACGCTGTTGCCGCGGTTGCGGCTTCCGGCGGCTCCACCAATGCTGTGCTGCACCTCCTGGCGCTGGCTAGGGAGGTGGACGTGGAGCTGACGCTCGACGACATCGACCGGATCTCACGACGGACGCCGCTCCTCTGCGACCTCAAGCCCGGTGGGCGCTTCGCCGCCCCGGAGCTGCACCGGGCCGGCGGTATCGCCGTCCTGACCAAGCGGCTGATCGAAGGTGGCTATGTGGACGGCTCCGCGCTGACCGTCACGGGACGGACCCTCGAGGAGGAGTGCGCCGCCGTCCAGGAAGCGCCGGACCAGGAGGTGGTGAGACCGCTGGACAATCCTTTCAGCAAGGAGGGAGGCCTGGTGGTGCTGCGCGGCAACCTGGCTCCGGAGGGCAGCGTGATCAAGGTCGCGCACCACTCGCCCTACCGTCACCGGGGGCCCGCGCGGGTCTTCAACCGGGAAGAGGACGCTCTCACGGCGGTTTTGGCGAACCAGATCAAGGCCGGCGACACGGTGGTGATCCGGTACGAAGGCCCCAAAGGCGGCCCAGGTATGCGGGAGATGCTCCAGGTCACCGCGGCGCTCGTCGGTCAGGGCCTCGGCGATTCGGTCTGCCTGGTCACCGACGGACGGTTCTCGGGCGCGACCAAGGGTCTGATGATCGGCCACGTCGCCCCCGAAGCGGCAGTCGGAGGTCCCCTGGCGGCGCTTCGCGAGGGCGACGTGGTGGTGGTGGACGTGGGCCAGCGGAGCATCGACGTGGAGGAGGTCGACCTCGCAGAGCGGCTGCGCGAGTGGTCGCCGCCCGAGCCGCATTACCGCGCCGGCGTCTTCGCCAAGTACGCGGCCCAGGTCCGATCTGCTTCAGAGGGGGCTATCACCGCGCCTCAGCCGCCGGAGGAGAGACGATGACCGCGGACCTGTCCCGAAAGCTGCAGCTCCGTTCGGGGGCGAGGGCGCTCGTCATCAACGCGCCGGACGGGTATCTCGATCTGCTCTCCCCTCTTCCCGCCGGGGCCAGCGTGTCTGCCTCCGGCGACGGGCCTTTCGACGTGGTCCAGCTCTTCGCCCGCAACCAGAGCGAGCTTCGGGCAGGCATCGGGCATGCCATGGCGGCCGCGGGCGAGGACGGGGTCCTCTGGGTCTCGTATCCAAAGGTGGCGTCCACGTCGTCCTCCGACCTCAGCCGGCAGGCGGTATGGGATGCCCTGACCGGCACCGGCTGGGAGCCGGTGACCCAGGTCGCCGTCGACGAGACCTGGAGCGCGCTCCGCATTCGGCCCTCCGAGAAGGTCGGCACCCGCCGCCGCTGAGCGTCAGCTCGGGAGCCTCGCCGCCGGCGGTCCGGTGTAGGTAGTGGGAACTTCATCGGTCCTAAAGAAGCCTTCGGCAAGCCGCAGGGGGCGGCCGGTAAGCCTCTCGGACGAACACACCAGGTGGCTGCGCCGGCTCCAGGGGGGCGCCCGGCAGCCATGAGCGCTGGACGCGACCAGGCCGCAAGCCTCAGGCGTTAGCCTTCTGGGACAACCACCCAGGGAGAATAGAAACACGATGGGAATATTCGGTGAGATCCGGCGCGAGTTCATCGCCCGCCCGGACCAGGCCAAGGGCCAGATGCTTTACAAGTGGCCCGACACGAACATCCGCAAGATGACCCAGCTCACCGTGGAGCAGGACGAGCTGGCGGTCTTCTTTCGCGACGGACGCGTCCAGGGCACCGTCTCGCCCGGACGCTCAACGCTGGACAGCTCGGAGATCCCCTTCCTCGGCATGCTCGTCGACGCGGCCTCGGGCGGCAACCTGTTCAAGACGGAGATCTACTTCATCTCCACCCGCGAGTTCCCCAGCCTGCCCTTCGGCGGGATGATCGACAACGTGGTCGATCCCGAGACCACCCTCGCCATCGGACTGCGCGTCTTCGGTGAGTACTCGCTCAAGGCGGTCGAGCCACAGTCCCTGATCCTCAACCTGGTCGGCACCCGGAATATCCAGACCAACGACCAGATCACGGACTGGATGCGCGAGCAGCTCCTCAAGGTGCTGCGGACAGACGTCGTGACCCACGTCGTGTCCCAGAACTGGCCGATCCTGGGCATCGCCGCCCATACCGAGGAGATCGAGCAGGAGACGCTCCAGAAGGTGCAGAGCTACGTGGCCTCCTACGGCCTGCAGATCGTGCGCCTGGGCAACTTCACCATCTCGATCAAGGAAGAGGACGAGGAGACCCTCAAGCGCTACCGCAAGGACGCCCAGTACAGCCGGCTGGCTGGAGGCTTCCAGCAGTACAGCGTGGGCGAGGCCCTGCAGGGTGTCGGTGAGGGTGCGGCCGAGGGCGGCGGCGCCGGCAACCCGGCGGTGCTCGGGATCGGGCTCGGGCTGGGCGGGATGGTGACCGGAGCCGGTCAGACCGTGGCCGCCGGTGGCCAGGTCCAGGTCCGCTGCGGGAACTGCGGAACGCTGAACAGCGAGAACGCCAAGTTCTGCTCCAACTGCGGACAGACGCTTGCACCCGCGCCCGCACCGGCCGGTGCCGTGGTGGCCTGTCCCAGCTGCGGCACGCAGAACGCGGCCACCGCCAAGTTCTGCGCAAACTGCGGCACGTCGCTCCAGGCGCCCGCGGCGCTGACGTGCCCCAAATGCGGCACCGAGAGCCCGCCCGGAACCAGGTTCTGTCCCAGTTGCGGGACCAACCTGGAGGAGCCTTCGGCGGCGCCTCCGTCCACCCCACCGCCCAGCCAACCCCCGAGCTAGCCGGCTTCAGGTGAGGCGTCAGTTTCGCCGCACGCTCCGCTGGGCGGCGGTTCTCCTGCTGGTGGCGGCAATGCTGCTCGGTGTCCCCACCGCCGCCTTTGCCCGGGGCGGTGGCGGTGGTCACTCGGGTGGCGGAGGCGGCTCGAGCGGTGGCGGCGGTTCCAGCGGTGGCGGCGGTTCCAGCGGTGGCGGTGGCTTCTCCGGAAGCAGCGGCAGCTCGGGCGGAGGTGGTGGCTTCACGGGCTTCGATCCGGGTCTCTTGCTGCTGGTCGTGGCGGTCCTCGTGATCGGGGTCGGTATCTACTACGTGTCACATCGCCACCCCCAGGCCCATAACGACTTCCAGCCACCCGACTGGCAGTCGGAGGGCTGGAGCCGCGGGGAGGTGGCGACCGGCCCAACTCAGGAAGTGGTCGCCGGGATGGCTGCGATCAAGGCGGCCGACCCGGACTTCGAGCACGAGACCTTCCTGCAGCGAGCGGAGATGGCCTTCCTGCTGGTCAAGCGGGCCTATCAGGACCGCAACGCGCACGGCGCCCGTGCCTTTCTCTCCACCGCCACCTGGCAGCCCTGGGGCCAGGAGGTGGAGTCGCTGGCGGCTCAGCACCAGCGACCGCTGCTCGAGAACCTGAACGTACGCGGGATGCAGGTTGCCAGCGCCAGCCACGGTCCAGCCGGCGACTCGATCCAGGTGCATTTCGACTACGTCGCCGCCGTCCACTTCGATGACGACCGCACCGGCAAGCTGCTGTCCGGAACCAAGGAGGACCAGCGCCTGGCCGAGCTCTGGACCTTCCAGCGCCTCCCGGGAGCGAAGACGCTGATATCCGGAGGCGCGACGGCGTCGAAGTGTCCCAACTGCGGCGCGCTCCTGAAACTGAACGACGACGGGGTCTGCGACTACTGCGGGGCCGACATCGCGAGCGGCCGGTACGACTGGGTCGTCACCAGCATGACCTCGGACTCGTTCCGCGGGGTATCGACAGCGGCCGACGCCGGGGGCGCCCAGATGGACCGGGAGACCGGGATCGCGGCGATCAAGGCGAGTGATCCCCAGTTCGAGGAGGAGGCTTTCCGGGGTCGAGGGCAGCAGGCCTTTTACGCTCTGCAGCAGGCCTGGCAGGACCGCGACCTGAGCGCGAGCCGGCCCTTCATGAGCCCCGGGCTCTACCTGGGCTGGTCGAGCCAGGTGCAGCAGCTCATTGACCTGCACAAGAAGAACATGCTGGAGGGCTTGAAGCTGGACGCGATCGACGTCGTCAGGGTGGTGCACGGAACCGCCCTGGACGACGTCACGGTCAGGGTGACGGCCACCTGCGCCGACTACGAGGTGGACGAGAAGACCGGAAAGATGATCTTCGGCAGCAAGTCGCCCTCACAGTTCACCGAGTACTGGACGTTTCAGCGCTCGGTCGGAGTCCAGACGACCGGCAGGAGCGTTCTGGACAAGGTGTGTCCGAACTGCGGCGCACCTTTGGAAATCAACCAGGTCGGGGAGTGTCGCTACTGCAAAGCCGCGGTGACCAGCGGCCGCTTCGACTGGGTACTTTCGAGGATCGAACAGGAAAATGAGTACTCCGGATGAACAACTGAAGCCGAACGACGAGCTCAAGCCGGGCGCCGGAAGGCCGCTCGTGGAGGGACCGCCGGAATCCGTCGGCGACCCCATTCCGGACCGGACGATCAACCGCGCCGCGGGGATGACGGGCGTTGTGCTGCTCGTTGTCGCCGGAATCGTGACGCTGGTGGTGCTGGTCTTGATCGTCCTCGCCATCACCGGCCACATTCACTAGGCACGCTGGCTGACGGACCGCCTGACTGCAGACGGGGCGTTGAACGCTGCCCGGCGGCCGTTGCTTCGTATCGCTGCCGCGGCCTGCCTGGTGGCGCCTCCCACGACAGCGGCGGCGGTTCTGGTGGCGATCTGGAGCAGCCCCGGCTATGACCCTCTACAACGCTCGCTGAGCGCGCTCGGTGAGCGGGGGGCTCCGCTCGCCCTTCTCGTCAACCTGAGCTTCTGCGTCCTGGGCGGGTCCGTGCTCACGCTCGCCCTGGCGCTCGAGCGCACGATTGGCGCCGGTGGCCGCGGGGGCGTCATCCTTCTCGGTCTCGCCGGAGCCTGCCTGGTCGGCGTCGGCCTGGTGGCGCGCGATCCCACCCATCCGCAACCGCTCGCGCTCCACCGCCTCCTTGCTGTGGCGGCGTTCGTCTGCCTTGGGCTCGCGCCCCTGCTGCTGGCGCCGGGGTTGCGGAGGGATCTCGGGTGGCGCGGGCACGCGCGGGCCAGCCTGGGCTTTGGGGCGGCGGCGATCGCTTTGCTGGCGGCCGGCCTGGTGCTGCTCGCGCTCCGGCAGCTGCGAGCCGGCGTCTGGGAGGTTGTCTTCGCCGGACTCAGCCTGGTCTGGCTGACCTTGACCGCTGTCCGGCTGACGCTTGCCACCCGGCGCCCCACCCCACCCTGAACGGGAACTTCTAGAGGCCGGCGAAGGCCACGACGTTGGAGAGATACTGCCGCCGGCTGGTGCTGTAGGCGCCGCCGCAGGTGATCAGCCTGAGCTCCGGGCGCGCCGTCGCGCCGTAGACGTCGAAGCTCGGGAAGCTGTCGACCGGATAGCTGACGGTCCGCCGCACCGCGAAGTCGAGCACGACGCCGTCCTGCCGGGTTACCCGCACGGCATCTCCGGGGCGGAGTGCTGAGAGACGCCAGAACACCGCCGGGCCGGTGTAGGAGTCGACGTGGCCGAGGATCACCGCGGCTCCCAGGTCTCCGGGCGCCGGACCTCGCCGGTACCAGCCGGGGCGGTTGAAATCGGAGGGGACCTCGACCGTGCCGTCGCGGTTGAGATCGAGCTGGACCAGGAAGGCGTCAACGCCGATGGCCGGAATCTGGACGCGGACGGGCGGCACGGTGGTCCCCGGCGTCTGGCCTGGCGGGGCGGGCACACCCCGGGAGCCAACCTCCAGCGGGCGAAGGCTGGGAAGCACCGGCTCCGCAATGCTGGGCGCCACCTCGGATGCGGACCGCGCCGCAGACGGCGGGACACGCGAAGGCTCCTTTCGGGCTGCCTGCCCGCCGCCGCAAGACCAGGGCGTGGCGAGAGCCAGAACGACACAGATCGCCACCGCCGGCCGCACTGCCGCGTTCAGAGCTTCAGCCGAGGAAGGCCGGTCAGGAGGACCGCCGCGCCCAGAAGCGCGAGAGGGAAAGCGGGGGGCACTCGTGGCAGGTAGCCCGCCGCTGTCCGGTTCGTAGGCTGCCCACCTCCCGCGCCGGTGTGGGCCGCGCCCTCCGGAACGGCGTCAGCGGTCATCGCGTCGTAGAACTCGACCAGCTCGACCGGTCTGCCCATGCCCCCGGTCGCGGCCAGGCTGTGCATGTGCCCCCCGGGCGCGACGTAGTTCCTGACCATGGCCAGCACCTTCCCGCTGGTCCCGTCCTTGATCTCCACGTCGTAGACGCCCTTTGGCAGCTGGCCGTAGGGCGAAGCCTGCATCGAGCCGAGGTTGGAGAAGTTGGTGTCCAGGCCGCGAAGGGCGACGTCGATGGTCAGGTCGGAAGTCGCGTTGATGAAGCGGGCCTGGCAGACGTCGGGTGTCGGCATGGTGGAGGACCCGTCGTCGAAGACACTCGCCTTCATGCCCTCGGAGGGTCCGGCGGTCATGACGCTGTAGTAGCCGCCGGGCTTGAGCATCTCCTCCCCTTTGGCGAGGGGAGGAGAACCGGCTGCCGATCCGGCCTTCCGCACCTCGTACACGTGGTTGCCTGCGCCGACGTCGATGTAGTTCGAAACCGTCTTGTAGGAGACGCCCGACCAGGCCCGCGCCCCATCGAGGTAGAAATCGGCGGCCTGCGCGTCGGACGACATGTCCACCAGGCGGACGGCCGCTCTCCCCCCCATCGACGAGTAGGCGCGAGCCGTGGTCGGCGCCGCCACCACCGCCAGCAGGACCGCCAGCCCTGCGAGGCACAGACGGCGCAGGTCAACCGTGAGGCCAAACATCTCCCCCTCCTCCTTCACTGCCTACCCTCCACGGGGCCGGCGTCGAGAGGAAGACCCACCCAGAAGACCAGCTATTACACCAAGAGCCGTCCCCCTCCCCATTTGCGGGGAGGGACCGCCCTGGTCAGGGCATCGAGAGTTGGCCGAGGACTGTGGGGTGGCGGGCGCCGGTGGCGTTGGGTAGGCCGGCGGGGATTCGCTCCCAGCCGGCGTACGCCAGGAGGGCGAAGGCCAGCGCCTCCTTGACCCGCGCGCCGACGCCGAAAGCGTCGGTGGGCAGCACCCGGAAGCGCTCCTTCAGGTCGTGAACCAGGGCCCGGTTGTAGACGCCGCCGCCGGAGATCAGCAGCCGGTCGATCCGGTACCCGGACAGAGCCTGGGCCACCGACTCGGCGGTGAGGGCGACCAGGGTCGCCATCAGATCCGCCCGGGGCAGGCCGCGGTCCAGCGCCCGCCGGGCGTAATGCCGCCCGAACTCCTCCCGCCCGCACGACTTGGGGGGCTTCTGCGCGAAGAAGGGATGCTCGAGGAGCTCCTGCAGCAGTCCCGGGTCGGCCTTTCCGAGCAGTCCCGCGGAACCACCGTGATCGCCGCCCAGGGCGTCGATGACCATGTTGGCCGGCCCCACGTCGAAGGCTGTAAGGTCCTCCAGGCCGCCCCCCGCGGGAAGCACAGTCACGGTCGCGATGGCCCCCAGGTTCAAGCAGGCACGAGTCTCCTTCTCGTCGGCCAGTAGGTGCCAGTCCGCGAAGGCCGCTAGCGGAGCTCCCTGTCCACCGGCGGCGACGTCTGCCGCTCGAAAGTTGGCGATCACGGGCACCCCGGTCCGCTCCACGATCACGGCCGGCTCTCCGAGCTGTAGGGTGACGCCTTCGCCTGGCAGGTGGGTGACCGTCTGGCCGTGAGAGCCGACCAGGTCCGCTCGCCCTCGTCCGCTCATCACGCCCAGGGCGGCCTCGCCCAGGCAGCCCCCGAGCTCCCAGTGCAGACGGCCCAGCTCGGAGGGGTCGGCGTCCGGCTCCAGGATGCGCTTCCGAAGCGGCGCCGGATAAGGCGTCCAGCGCGAGGTCAAGGGGCGAGCACAGATCTGGCCCCCCTCCCCGCGATCCACCTCGGCCAGGACTGCGTCGATTCCGTCCGCCGAGGTTCCCGAGATCAGCCCAACTACCCTCATTGCCTAGATGAGCCTCTCTGGACGCGCAAAGGTGAGCCTTGCCACCTTGTCCCTCCTGAATGGTCGAAGAGCTGCCAGCGAACAGACATCGCGGCTAAATCTAGTCCGCTGGAATGGTATGTCGCTTCCGGGGCTGGGCGCACACTATCGGCCATGCCGGAGATAGAGCTGTTCAACCCATCGCAACTGGGGCCGGGCGTCGGCTTCTCACATGCCGCCGCAGCCGGACCACTGGTCGTGCTCGGCGGCCAGGTGGCCTGTGATTCATCAGGTCGAGTTCTGGCCCCTGGAGACATCGTCGGTCAGTTCAAGGTGGCGATCGCGAACGTGGCGACTGCCCTCGAAGCCGCTGGCAGTTCACCGGCCCAGGCTCTCAAGCTCACCTACTTCGTTACCGACGTCGGAGCCTATCGCGCGAACTTGACAGCCCTCGGCGAAGCCTATCGAGAGGTGTTCGGCAGGCACTATCCGGCGGCCAGTCTCTTTGAGGTGAGCGCACTGTTCGCCCCCGATGCGATGGTCGAGATCGAGTGTCTCGCCATCCGCCGAGCGACTTGAACTCGCCGCCGGGCCGCACAGAGCAGCCTCGGCTAGACTGCTGCGGCATTGCATTGGCATGGGCGCCGGCTGCGAGGTCGCCGGCGTCGCGAGGGGGTCGAAGGAGAGCGCGATGGACAGCGCTGTCGTGGTCCGTCAGCCGCCTGAGCGCGGCTATTGGAACCCGGTTACAGAAACGATGCCGCGCGAGGAGCTGCGGGGACTACAGTGGCACAAGCTGCGGACCTCGCTCGCCCATGCGCGCCGGGGATCACCGTTCTGGCGTGCGCGGATACCGGACGGGATCGCATCACTGGACGACTACATCGCCCGAATGCCCATCCTCACCCGCGAGGAGATCGTGAGCGCGGAGGCGACGAAACCGCCCTATGGCGACTTCCCCTCATGCGATCCCCGGCTCGCCATCCGTCATCACCAGACCAGCGGCACCTCGGGCAGACCGCCTGTGCGAACCTTCGACACAGCCCGGGACTGGGCCTGGGCAGCGGACATGTGGTGCACTGGCCTCTATGGGATGGGCGTGCGCCCCTACGATCGGGCCGCTGTCGCCTTCGGCTATGGACTCTTCATCGGCTTCTGGGGCCTTCACTACGCGCTGGAGAAGATCGGTGTCGCCACCATCCCGACCGGCTCCTTCGACTCTGAAGGCCGCGTCCGCCTGCTTCTCGAGCAGGGCATCACCGTGCTGGCCTGCACCCCCACCTATGCGCTCCGGCTCGCGCTGACGGCGAGGCAGATGGGCATCGACCTGGCTCGAGAATCAGAGGTTCGGATCGTGGTCTGCTCGGGGGAGCCACGGCCGGAGGCCACCAAACAAGCCATAGCCGACGCCTTCGGGGCTTTTGTCGGAGACACCGCGGGGATGACCGAGGCTGCCACCATCTTCATGTTCGAATGCATCGAAGAGCCCGGCGGATGCCACATCATCGAATCGGACTTCATCGAGGAGGTCCTGGACCCGGACACCCTCCGCCCCGTGCCCTACGGTGAGACCGGGGTTCGAGTCATGACCAGTCTCGGCCGCGAGGGGATCCAGGCGTTCAGGTACTGGACCAACGACCTGGTGGTCAAGCGGCCCTGGTCGGAGTGCGAGTGCGGGCGGACCTGGGATTGGTACGAGAGCGGCATCCGCGGCCGGCAAGACGACATGCGTAAAGTTCGTGGAGTCTTTTTCATCCCGGTCATGGTCGAGGACGTCGTACGAGCCTTTCCGGAGGTGGACGAGTTCCAGAGCAGCCTGCGAACAATCGAGGAGCTGGACACGCTGGTGGTGCGAATCGAGCCGAGACCCGACGTGCCCAGCGAGCAATACGGGGAGCTGGCGGAACGCGTGGGCGCCCAGATCAAGCGCCAGATCTCCCTCACCCCCATCGTGGAGGTCGCCACGCCCGGCGGCCTGCCCCGATTCGAGATGAAGGCGAGGCGCTTCCAGGATGAGCGAAGCAGGCCCGCGACTCACGCCTGACGAGGAACAGCGTCTCCTCCGCTGCTACGCGGACCTGAAGCAGCTTGCCGCCCACTGCCAGGTGCCCTCCGTTCGGGCCGCCGCCCGAGCCGCCCTGGCCCAGGTCCACGCCGCCCTCAACGGGCAAGGCCTGGCCTACGAGCTCTACTCAGCCGACTGGCCCGAGGAAGACAAGCTCTAAAGGCGGCGGCCTCCCCGCTCTTTGCCCGGCCCCACAATCTCCGGCATGAAAACAGGCCACTACGACGCCATCGTGATCGGCGCGGGCCAGGCAGGCGTTCCGCTCTCCGTAAGCCTCGGCCAGGCGGGGCGGCGCACGGCTCTGGTGGAGAGGGCCTTCGTCGGAGGGACCTGCATCAACTATGGGTGCACGCCGACCAAGACCATGGTCGCGAGCGGCAGGGTCGCCTACCTGGCGGGGCGGGCCCGGGGCTATGGCCTCCGAGTCGGCTCGGTCGAGGTCGACATGAGGGCCGTGCGTCAGCGCAAGCGGGAGGTGGTCGAGAGCTTCCGAGAGAGCACCAGGCGGCGGGTCGAATCTGCTCCCAACGTCGATTTGATGTTCGCTCAGGCTGCCTTCAGCGGCGAGCGAACCATCAGGCTCGATGGCGGCCGGGAAGGCGCTTCAGCCGAGCTCTCGGCGGACCTCGTGTTCATCAACTCCGGCTGCAGCCCGGCGCGCCCAGCCTTCCTGGAGGGCCTCCCGGTTCTCGATTCGACCTCGGTCATGGAGCTGGAGGAGGTCCCCGGACACCTCATCGTGCTGGGTGGCGGCTACGTCGGCCTGGAGTTCGCCCAGCTCTTCCGCCGGCTGGGCAGCCAGGTCACTGTCGTCCAGCGGGGCCCACAGCTTCTCGCCCAGGAGGACCCCGACGTGGCGGAAGCCGTTGCCGCGATCCTGAGCCAGGATGGTGTGGAGGTCCTGCTCCAGGCCTCCGCTCTCGGCGCGGCTCAGGGCAAGGAGGGCTCGATCACGCTGGACGTGCGAACCCCCGAGGGCGCGCGCGCTCTGGCCGGCACCCATCTCCTGGCGGCCGCCGGCCGCACGCCGAACACCGCCGATCTGAGTCTCGAAAGCGCCGGCGTGGAGATCGACAAGCGAGGCTACATCAAGGTCGACAACCGGCTGCAGACCAGCGCACCCGGTGTCTATGCCCTCGGTGATATCAAGGGAGGGCCGGCCTTCACGCACATCTCCTACGACGACTTCCGCATCATCCGCACCAACCTGCTCGAGGGTGGGTCGGCGACGACCGACGGAAGGCTTGTGCCCTACACCGTCTTCATCGATCCCCAGCTGGGCAGGGTGGGGATGAGCGAGACGCAGGCCCGCGCCGAGGGTCGCCAGGTGCGGGTAGCGAAGCAGCCCATGACCTCCGTCGCGCGCGCCGTCGAGGTCGACGAGAGCCGCGGCCTGATGAAGGCGGTGGTAGACGCAGAGAGCTCAGAGATCCTGGGCTGCGCGATCCTCGGGATCGAAGGGGGCGAGCTGATGGCGCTGCTCGAGGTCGCAATGCTGGGCGGCCTGCGCTACCCGGTGCTCCGCGACGCGATCTTCGCCCATCCGACCCTCGCCGAGTCGCTCAACAACCTCTTCGGTAGCTTCGTGGGGTGACAGCGGCCTTGCCTGATTACGCGCTGATCGGCTGCCTTTAGGATGGCTTGACACATGGTGTCAAGGACTGTGGACCTTGGCGGTCCCGTCCACTACTTCGACTTCGGTGGCAGCGGCCCCCCGCTGGTCTGCGTTCACGGCCTCGGTGGGGCAGCCTTGAACTGGATGGCGGTGGGCGCGGGCCTGGCCCGAGGACACCGCGTGCTGGCCCCGGACCTGCGCGGCTTCGGCAAGACACCGCTGGGCAGCCACTCCGCAGCCATCGACGCCAACCAGATGCTTCTCGATCGGTTCATCCGGGAGGTCGCCGGCTCTCCAAGCGTCTTGGTGGGGCACTCCATGGGCGGTCTCCTGGCGACGCTGCAGGCAGCCCGCCACCCCGAGACGGTCAGCGCCACGGCGCTCGCCGACCCCTCACTCCCCTGGCGAGGCCGGCGCCGCTTCGACGCACCCATCTGGGCCTTCTTCAGCCTCATGATGGTGCCCCGGCTTGCCGAGTGGCAGCTTCGACGCCGGCTGCTCCGCCTGGGGCCCGACCGCATCTCGGCCCAGACGCTGACCATCTGCACGGTCGATCCATATCGTGTCCCGCCAGAGGCCCGGCAGGCGCACCTCGAGCTGGCGCGCGAGCGCGCTGGACTGCCGGATGGCGAGCGCGCGCTGGCGCAGGCCGCCCGCTCCCTGCTCAGGATGCTTACACGGCGCAGCTTCAGCCAGCTGTACGAGCGGGTTCGCGGCCCTGTTCTCATCGTGCATGGGGAGCGCGACCGGCTCGTACCGGTCGAGTTCTCGCTTGCCATCGGGCGCCGGTATGACTGGTCGGTCCAGGTCCTGCCGGACGTCGGGCACATCCCGATGCTGGAGGTCCCCGACCGCTTCGTGGAGGTCAGCCTCGACTGGCTGGACAGGCTGCCGCGGGCACAGGCGGTATAGCGGTGGTGCGTCGGACGGGACGTTAACTCGATGACCACCGGCACGCCATCACCCTCGCCCTCTCAGCGTGGGCGCTTCGGCGGCCGCGGCCTGCCGCCGCTGCGGTACACGGGACGCTGGCACAACCAGCCGCCGGTCTGGCTGGAGGGCAGAGCCGCCCTGGAGTACCTGCGCCTGGTTCGCCACCCGGTCTTCGCCGGCGCCGGCGTGCAGCCAGGCGGCGGCCGCCCGGTGCTGCTGATTCCGGGGTTCATGGCTGGCGACAGCTCGCTCTCGGTCATGCGGTCCTGGCTGCTGCGCTTCGGCTACCGTGTCGAGCTGCCCGGACTGGTGTTCAACGTCCGCTACTCGGAGCTGGTGGCGCGGAAGATCACGGTGCGGCTGCAGAAGCTGAACGGGTGGCTGGGCCGCCGGGTGACGATCGTGGGCCACAGCCGGGGTGGGCTCCTCGCCAAGGTCGTGGCCGATCGCCACCCCTCCGCGGTCGAGCGCGTGATCACGCTCGGCTCGCCGCTTGGCGACCCCTACGACATCCACCCCATCACCATGGCGGGGGTTCGCCTCGCGCACGCCCTGAACATGCTCCGCTACGCCCACGGGGCCAGCGTCGAGCAGAGCTTCCTGCGCGAGCTGGAGGCACCGCCCCGGGTACCGCTGACCTCGATCTACTCCCGCAGCGACGGGATCGTCCACTGGCAGGCGTGCCTGCGCCCCGAGGCGGAATGCCTGGAGGTGGACGGCAGCCACGTGGGTCTCGGCGTCAACCTGCAGGTCTACCGGCTGCTGGCTCGGCTCCTGGCATCCCCCACCGGGGCCGCGACCGAGGAGGGCGGGAGCCGCCCTTCCGGCCCCACGGGCGCCGAAAACTAGTGTCCTGCGACTGGTCAGCCGGCTACGGCCGGCTCCGCTTCTCGAGGCTGGGTCAGCGGCTCGTCGGAGATCACCCGGCCGTCCTTGAGCCTGATCATCCGGTCAGCCCTGCTGGCCAGTTCCAGGTCGTGCGAGACGATCATGAAAGTGACGTTCTCCTCCTGGTTCATCTTTCGCATCAGGGCCAGGAGCTCCATCGAGGTCTGCGAGTCGACCGCCCCGGTGGGCTCGTCGCCCAGGACCAGCGCGGGCCGGTTGATGAGCGAACGAGCGATAGCGACGCGCTGCTGCTCACCCCCGGAAAGCTCGTCGGGGCGGTGCCGGATGCGCTCTGTCAGACCGACGACCTCCAGCAGCTCCCTGGCCCGCGCCTTGCCGTCCCCAACCCGGGACTTCACGTAGCGGAGGGGGAGGAGCACGTTCTCCATCACGTTCAGCGCGGGGAGCAGGTTGTACTCCTGAAAGATGAAGCCGAGCCGCTGGCCCCGCGTGTCCGCCCGCTGGCCGTCCTTCAGTGTCGAGGTGTCCACGCCGTCGATGACCACTCTGCCCGAGGTCGGCCGCAGCAGCAGGCCGACCAGGTCCAGCAGCGTGGTCTTTCCGCTCCCGGAGCGACCCACCACCGACACGAACTCTCCAGCCGTGATGCTCAGCGTCACGCCGTCCAGGGCGCGGACCACCGTCTTGCCCTGTTTGTAGTGCTTGGTCAGCTCGACCAGCTCGATGTTTGCCATCGGTCTTCTCCTAGTTGGTGGTGCGCAGGGCAGTCACCGGGTCGAGGCGCGCCGCTCGGAGAGCCGGTATCACACCCGCCAGCGCTCCCAGCGCGACGGCGAAGCCGAGTGCCAGGGCGGTGAGCGCAGGGGTGACAAGGAAGAGCTCGAAGTTGGAGCTCTTGCCCAGGGTGTTCAGCAGGGTGGTCAGGCCGAGGCCGGCCAGGTAGCCGATCGCGCCTCCCAGGAAGCCGATCAGCACCGCCTCGGCCAGGTATTCACGCAGCACGTGGTAGGTGTGCGCACCGACCGCCTTCTTGAGACCGATCTCCCGGAAGCGCTCGGTGACGGCCATGATCATCGTGTTCACCACAGAGAGTCCGCCGACGACCAGGGCCAGGACAGCGGCGCCGGTGGTGATCGCGGTAAAGATCGCGCCCCCCGACTTGAAGCTGTTGACCAGGTCGCTGGGCCTGAGCGCCTTGATCCCTGGCACCTGCCGGTTGATCCGGTCGGCGATCCGGTCGAGCTCGGAGAGCGGGGTCCCCGGCTTCCCGTAGGCGGTGATGCTCATGGTGATCGTGGAGACGTCGATCCTGTCGCGGATCGCAGCCGGGAGGCTGTCCTTGAGCAGCATCTGGCCGTCCGGGATGGTGATGTAGGCGAAGTTGTCGGGAGCTGTCCTGGTCGGATTCAGGATGCCCACCACCTTGAAGGGATGGTTGACGAAGTCGGGCTTGGCGTCCCTCGGCCGAACGGGCAGGGAGATGGAGTCGCCGACGTTCTTCTTGAACTCGTTGGCCATGCTCGAGCCGAGGACCACGTCACCCCGCGTTTCGGGCAACTTGCTCCCGCGTGCGGCAGTGATCTGGAGGACGCTGTACCTGTCCTCGCCGGGGTCACCTGCGACGATCTGGTCGGGGACGTTGAAGGAGACGGTTGCCACATCTCCCGGTTTCGCGCTGAAGCTGTAGCCGGGGAAGGCCGCAGCCACCCCGTCGACCTTCTTCACCTCGTCGACCTTCGAGAGGGGGAGCAGCGAACCCTGCTGCCCGTCCGGCGCGCCCACCTGGATGCTGGACCCGAAGTACTTGACGCCGCCGTCGATCAGAGCGTTGAAGTGCTCGGCCATCGCGCCCATCGTGGTGAGGGCGAAGATCCCGATCACGATCCCCGAGATCGTGAGGACGCTCCGCAGCTTTCGCCGCGCCAGGTTTCGAAAAATCTCCAATTCGGTCTCCTTCTGATTGCTTGCCGGCCAGCCTAGAGCCCGGCTCCGGGCCTCGGGAAGTTCCGGCGGTCACCTCTCTCGGGTGACAAATGACATGTCTTCGGTCTAGCCACACAACGCGAGAGCCGCCGTTCCGGGTCCCCGGACTCTTCCCGGCCCTGACATGATTTGGCGATGCGTTACGGCGAGGTCATCGAGCGATCACTTTCCATCTTCTGGCGTCACCGCTATCTCTGGCTGCTGGGGGCTCTTGGGGGTGGCGAAGCCAGTGGCGGAGGAGGCTTCGGGAACTTCGGGCTGTCCGGCCAGGGGAGCCCCGGCGGTGGGCAGGCTTCCGGCGATCTCGGGACCCAGTTTACCCAGTGGCTGACGGACAACATCCTGCTGCTGGTGGTGCTCTCGACCCTCCTGCTGCTCTTCTTCCTCGTGTACTTCCTGGTCTCCTGCGTCGCCATCGGAGCCACCATCCGGGCGGCTGCGGAGCACGACGCCGAGCGTCCTTTCGGCCTCCGTCTGGCCTGGCGGGCGGGCCTGCAGACCTTCTGGTCCATCCTCGGTCTCCGGTTCCTGGGCCTGGTCCTCGTGCTGCTGGCAGTGGCGCTGGGCGGGGCTGTGATCGCCTTCGGCGTGTTTTCGGCCGCCAACCAGCAGCCCGCCGGCGCTGTCACGGCGGTCCTGGCCGGGATAGTGCTCCTCCCCACCTTCGTGGTGCTGGGGATCGTGCTGACCCTGGTCTGGATCCTTGCCCTCCGCTCGATCGTGCTGGAGCAGCGCCGGGTCTTCGAGGCCCTGGGCAGAGGCTTTCACCTGGTCCGGCGCCGGCTCGGCCGAGTCCTCCTGGTCTGGCTGATCGCGATCGGGATCGGAATCGTGATCGGGATCGGGATCGGCATCGCCGCCACGCTGGGCGCGCTGCCGCTCGTGGCGGTCGCGGCCGCGACCTACGCAACCGCGGGGCTGGGGGGCGCCCTGACCATTGGTGCGGTTCTCCTCGCGGTTTACCTGGTGGGCGTCGTGGCGCTCGGCGGAGCCGTGGGCTCCTTCATGACGACCTACTGGACGCTCGCCTTCCGGCGGCTGGACCTGGACCCCGTGCCCTTCGCTCCGGTTCAGCAGGCGCCGCCGGGCGCCTGGCCGGCCTGACCCCCCTCAGAGCTGCCGTTGCGGGTGGCAGCCGTCGATTGGTCGGGGCGGGCGGCGAACGCCCGCCGCTTCATCTGGACTGCGGTGGTCGAGGAGGACCGGCTGCTCCTGGAGGGGGATCGTGACCGGGACCAGGTGGCGCATCACCTGGTCGAGCTCGCGGCGAGCGACCCGGACCTCGCCGTCGGCCTTGATTTCGGTTTCTCGCTTCCCCTCTGGTTTCTCGAGGAGCGGTCCCTGGAGCACGGGATGGCCGTTTCCGAGGAGACGGCCGAAGGCTGGCTTCGCGCCTGTCCGCCGCCGTTTTGGGGGCGCCTCGGGCGCCGACGGGGCACCGAGGTCCAGCATCGACGGACCGAGCTGGAGGTGGCGCCCCGGGCAAAGCCAGTCTTCCAGATCGGCGGCGCGGGCTCGGTCGGCACCGGCTCCCTCCGCGGCTTCCCGCTCCTTCGACGCCTCCGCCAGGAGGGCTTCGCGATCTGGCCTTTCGACGAGCCTCGCCTGCCGGTCGTGGTCGAGATCTTCCCCCGACTCCTGACCGGGCCGGTGGTCAAGTCGCGCTTCGAAGCGCGGCAGACGTACCTGCTTGGCCGCGGCTGGCCCACGGAAGCGAGCGTCAGCGAAGACGCCTTCGACGCGGCCGTCTCCGCCCTGATGATGGCCGCCCACGGTGGTCAGCTGGCCTCCCTGACCGGCGAACCGGACGCGGTTTTCAGACGGGAGGGGCGGATCTGGCAGCCGTCCGAGCTCCATGGACCGCGCTGATATACGAGGCCTGATCGAAGGCGGGGTCGACCGGGACGGCGGGGCGTGGGCCGACCTGGGTTCCGGAAGCGGCGCCTTCACTCTTGCCCTGGCAGAGCTGCTCGGGCCAACGGGCCGCATCCACTCGGTGGATCGCGACAACAGAGTCCTGGAGCGCCAGCGGCAGGCGATCCAGAGCGAGTTTCCGCGGACCGACGTGTCCTATCTCACCGCTGACTTCGGGAGTCCGCTCGACCTTCCCCCTCTGGACGGGGTCGTAATGGCCAACTCGCTGCACTTCTTCCGACGCAAGGAGGGCGTCCTCGAGCTGGTCCGCGGCTACTTGAAGCCTGGCGCGCGGCTGCTGATGGTGGAGTACGACGCGGACCGAGGCAACCCATGGGTGCCGCATCCGATCTCCTATCCATCGTGGGAGCGGCTCTCCGCCGAGGCCGGCTTCGAGGGCACCCGACTGCTCAAACGGGTGCCCAGCCGCTTCCTGGGCGCCATCTACTCCGCCCTCAGCTTCCGCCCCGCATGACACAGCTTTCCGCGACTTCGCGGAACCGCCTCCCGGCACGGCCGGGTACTCCCCCGACTTTGCGGACCGACTTTGCGGGGGAGAGTCTCACCCCACCGTCAGCTATCGGGGAGTACGAGCGGGCATAGCCACCAGGTGGCTGATCGGTTGAAGGCGGCGGCCACCGTCATGGCGTGGGCCAGCGTGGCCGGCGCCGTCACGACGGCCGGCGGAAGCTCCCTCCGGCCGGTGCCCGCTTCGCGCACCGGTGCGTTGGCCGGCAGCCCGGCCAGGGCGCGCGCCTCCGCGAGAGCGCGGCCCAGGCCGCCCAGCTCGTCGACGAGTCCCCGCTCGCGTGCCTGGAGGCCGGTCCAGACCCGGCCGCCGGCGACAGGCTCTATCTCGGCAACGTCTCGCCGGCGGGAGGTGGCCACACGGTCCAGGAAAACCTCGTACGAACGCTGGATGGCCTCGAGCAGCTTCTGCCGTTCCCGCTCGCTATAGGGCCGGTCTGGCCTCGACATCGCGGCGTGCTCTCCACGCTGGATCAGCTCGCGATGGACGAGGAGCCGGTCGAAGAGGCCGCCCGCGACCAGCTTTCCGCTGAGCACTCCGATCGACCCGGTAAGCGTCCCGGGCTGGGCGAAGATCTTGGCCGCCGGGGTTGCCAGGTAATAGCCGCCCGAGGCGGCGACCGAGCCCATGGCGGCGACCAGCGGCTTTCGACCTGCGAGGGTGGCGAGCGCCGCGGCCATCGCCTCGGACGCGGTCGCCGAACCACCTCCCGACTCCACCCAGAGCACCACCGCGCCGACCCGCCCGTTGGCTGCGAGGGAGCGTGCCTGCTGGACGACGGTGAGGTCGCCGCTCTGGTCTTCGAACAGCAGCGGCGGCCGCAGTGGTGGCTTGAACGGAGCGCGCCGGCTGCGGCCGTCGACGATGGTGCCCTCGACGCGGATCAAGCCGACGACGCGGCCGGGGCGCGGCGGCCGCGGGCGCCGGAGCCGCCGCCGAGCCTGGCTCCAGCCCTGCAGCCGGGCCTTCAGGCGGGCGGGAAGATCCTCCTCTGAGAGCAGATCGTCGACTGCGCCGGCGGTGCGAGCGCCCAGATCGGTGTAGGGCGCGCCATCGATCAGCTCTCGGGCGGCCGCCTCGGAGCAGTGACGGCCCGCCGTCACCGCGAACACCAGCTGAGCGAAGTTGCTGTCGGCCAGCCACTCCGCCATTTCTCGCGCCTCCGGGGTGAGGCCTCGCTTGGTCAGAGCGTCGGCCGCGGTCTTGTAGGGGGTGATCTGGACAAAGTCGGCCTGCACGCCGGCGCGTTCCAGTGCCTCAGCCAGGAAGACGTACTCGCGCGCGAACCCGAGACTGTCGATCATCCCTCCTGGCTGGAGCAGGATCTCGTCGGCGGCACAGGCGACCTGGTAAGTGCTGTTGGTGTAGCTGGAGCTCCAGCACACGACCCTCTTGCCGGCGGCACGAAGGCCGCCGACCAGGTCGCGCAGTGAGTCGATCCGGGCGACGCTCAGCTCCATCGGGCGCAGGTGCAGGACCACCCCTCGGACGTCGGGCTCGGAAGCCACAGCCTCGAACTGGCGGGCCAGATCGCGAAGATTCAGCGGAGGCCGGTTTACGAAGCGCTGCCAGAAAGGCCCGCGCGGCGGCGGCAGCTCTGAAGGCGCCGCCTCGAGCAGAAAGCCGATCCACTCCGGCGACCGGCCAACCCGCCTGCTAAGGCTGGAGAGCGCCCAGAGCAGGCTTTGAATGCCGTACAGGACCCAGGCCAGCTTTCAGTGCTCCAGAGGCGAGCGGCGTCGCACGCTCGGTCCGCTCTCTACTACCATTCCGCTCTCCACTCTTCAATCCGCGATGCTAGTGTCCTGCTTCGGAAGTTCGTCGAGCAGATTGTGGCAGGCAGCCGCAGGCTGCTGGTCCGGGCGCCGAGGCGA
>Ga0209526_10000149_pt1 | contig 41400 bp, 33 predicted proteins | sample JacPinW_OM2H0_M1_FD_188566 | JGI IMG/M metagenome (GOLD analysis project Ga0209526, IMG submission 188566) | Forest soil microbial communities from Algoma, Ontario, Canada - Jack Pine, Ontario site 1_JW_OM2H0_M1 (SPAdes) (version 2) | ecosystem: Environmental > Terrestrial > Soil > Boreal... | reverse complement strand
GACCCCTACCGTGTCAAGGTAGTGCTCTACCACTGAGCTAACCGCGCCCGAATAAATCAGGGCGGAATTATGCGGCGACGCCGCGAGATTGGCAAGTCGTCGGCCTTTAGGCGGCGAGTTTGACCGCGTCTTTGTGGCCGAGAATGCGGACAGTCTCTTTGATCTGCTCGACCTTGAGCGGTTTTTTGAGCACCGTCACCGGTCCTTTAGCCAAAATCCGGTTCAGCATCTCACTGTCGGGATAACCGGTGATGACAACGATCGGGCACTCGGGTTGTTCTGTTTTGGCGTGTTCGTAGACGTCGTCCGCTGGCCCGTCCGGCAACTTCAGGTCGAGAAAAATGAGGTCGAACTTCTGTTTATCAAGCGCAGCAAGCGCTTCCTTAACCGTCCCGACCACGACACGGCTGAACCCGATTTTTTTCAGAAACAGTCTGAAAAGGTTTTGCAGACTCTCATCGTCATCCACCACCAGCACGGTCGGTTGCCCGGACTTGTCCTCTTTCAGAATGTCTTTATCGAGGGAGGATTTCTTGATCCGCCAGCGCCCGCCGATCTGGATAGCCGGCAGTTGGCCACGCTGAACGAGGTAATAAACAGTGGGTAACGGGATGCGGAGATACTTGGCCGTCTCCTTAACCGTCAGGAGGTTATGCATGGAAGAAAAACACCAACTCGAGGGACGGTGGGCAAGACATTTTCGTTCCGGCAAGCATTATAAATTTTAGAATCGGTGTCAATCTCTACTTCGGACGCATTGCGTCAGATGGCAGCAGCCTGGCCACGAGGCGATTTGATGTCTCCCGCCGGCTCCATTGTCGATCTTGGCGGGTATCGCGGCACCAGCCTAAGGCACTCGCGACTGGACAATCTGAGGGCGCCAGTGGACTATTCCGACTCCGATGAGCGTGCTTTTCCTGAAGCGATTCTTACAGCGACCCTTTCAAATCGCCTCCATCATGCCGAGCTCGAAAGCTTTGGTCGAGCGCGTCGCCGACAAGATCGACTTCGACAACGCGTGCGTTATTGCCGAGTACGGCCCGGGCGAGGGAGTCCACTCGCGCGAGATCGCCCGCCGGATGAGGCCGGACGCACAGCTATTGCTTTTTGAAGTTGATGCGGCCTTCTCCCGCGATCTCCGGCGTCAGTTTGTCGACGATCCGCGCGTGCATGTGATCAATCAGGACGCGGCCCATTTGCCGCAGGAGATGCAGCGACACGGTATCGCGCAGTGTGATTACATCATCTCCGGCATTCCGTTCAGCATTCTCAAGATCGACAAGAAACTTTCGCTCCTGCAAAAAACGCACGAGGCGCTCGCGCCCGGCGGTAGTTTCATCATTTATCAAGTGACGAACGAGCTGAAGCAGCACGCCACGCTCTTCGAGGAAGCGGACTCGGAATATGTCCTGCAAAATATTCCGCCGATGTTCTTAACAGTTTTCCGGAAAACCAGCGCGCTTAATGGACGCGCGCATCCGGCAATGCAGGAAGATCGATTTTCATCCAGGCAGCTGCGATGAGCGGCGGCGGGACGCGCGTGGAAAAAGATTCGATGGGCGAGGTCTCCCTGCCGGGATCCGCTCTTTACGGCGCCTCGACGCAGCGGGCGGTCTTTAACTTCCCGGTCAGCGGCTACCGTTTTTCGAGAGAATTCATTCGCGCGCTCGGGTTGATCAAGTGGGCCGCGGCCCAGGCCAATCACGATTTGGGTTTGCTCGATGCGCACCGCAGCTCGCTTATCGTGCAAGCGGCCGAGGAAGTCATCGAGGGCAAACACGACGATCAGTTCCCGCTCGACATTTTCCAGACCGGCTCGGGCACGAGCACGAACACGAACGCTAATGAAGTGATTGCGAACCGTTGCGCGCAGCTCGCGGGTAAACCGATCGGTTCGCGCGAGCTCGTTCACCCTAACGATCACGTCAACATGGGACAATCGAGCAACGACGTGATCCCATCCGCGATTCACATCAGCGCGGCCGAACAACTCAAGGATCATCTCGTGCCCGCGCTGGAAAAATTGCACGGCGCACTCGCGGCCAAGACGAAGGAATTTTGGGACGTGATCAAGATCGGCCGCACCCATTTGATGGACGCGACGCCCGTTCGGTTGGGACAAGAGTTCAGCGGTTACGCTCAGCAAGTTGATTACGGAAAGACGCGAGCCTTGAAAGCGATCGATGTGTTGCGCGAGCTAGCGCTGGGCGGCACCGCGGTCGGCACGGGGCTAAATCGACACGTCGATCTTCCAAAGAAGATGATTCACCATATCGAACAGCGCACCGGGATTCCGTTTTACGAAGCGAAAAATCATTTCGAAGCACAGGGTGGCAAAGACGCGGTCGTGGAAGCGAGCGGCCAGCTCAAAACCATCGCGACGAGTTTATTTAAGATCGCGAACGACATTCGCTGGCTCGGTAGCGGGCCGCGTTGCGGCATCGGCGAGATCCGACTGCCGGAAACGCAGCCGGGAAGCTCGATCATGCCGGGCAAGGTCAATCCCGTCATGTGCGAATCGATGATGATGGTCTGCGCGGAAGTATTCGGCAACGACACCTGTATCACGTGGGCGGGCGCGAACGGCAACTTCGAGCTCAACGTCATGATGCCGGTGATGGCGCACGACCTTCTCGAATCGATCCGGTTACTGGCAAACGTGATCGATATTTTCTGCGACAAATGCGTGGTCGGAATTACGGCGAACAAAGAGCGCTGCGCAGAGTTGGTCGAGCTATCGATGGCGATGGTAACGAGTCTGGCGCCGATCATCGGATATGATCGCGCGGCCGAGATCGCGAAAGAAAGCGTGAAGACTGGAAAAACCGTGCGCCAAATTTGCCTGGAAAAGAAAGTGTTACCGGAAGCCGAGCTCAAACGCGTGCTCGATCCGGTGGCAATGACCAAACCAGGCGGGACCGGTTCTGGCGGCGGATGAAGTTGTCGATCCTAAAAATTCCAGCAACCTTTTTCGTCGTCGCCTCTGCCGCGCTGACAACGTCTTCAGTTTTTGCGGCGGACGCGCATATCGATGTCTCGCGCATCATCGACAAAGCGGCCGCTGAGTCTGTTCTGGGTGAAACCGTCAAGACACCGGCACCGCGCAATATGGAAGGTCAGGATGGCTACTACTCCAAGTGTACGTATTACACCGGCACGCCCGGCAAATCGCTCGTCCTTCGCGTTTACCAGGCGGCCGCGGGCTTCAATCCTTACAAAGAACTCGAACAGGTAATCGAAACGTCCGGGTCGATGCGCGCGGTCGCCGGATTGGGCGATAAAGCGCGCATGTCAAGCGGCGTGGAGGGCGGGCTGCCTCCGCGTGTCGTCATGCTTTATGTCATTAAAGGCAATGCGCTGGTCACGATCGGCCTGGGCGGGTTGGACGACGAAGTCGCTCAGGAAAAAATAAAAGACGTCGCGCAAAAAATTATCGCGGAATTGTAAGGCCGCGCCGCGGTTTCTTGGTAAGGTCGACATATGGTTGCCAAACTCGAGGGCCCGCAGTTTTCCGGCGGCGCGAACATCGCGATCAAATGTCCGGCCCACACTTATGAGCAAACCGTCGCGTTTTATCGCGACACCCTCGCGTTGCCGTTGATCGAGGAAGAACCGGACGGCTGCATCTTCCAGTTCGGCCCGACTCGTCTCTGGATCGACAAGGTGCCGAACCTGAGTCAACCGGACATCTGGCTGGAATTGGAAACGAACGACACCGAGGCGGCCGCCTCGTTTCTCAAAGTGCACGGCGTAACACGCCGCGATGAAGTCGAACAGTTACGCGAAGATTTCGACGGCTTTTTCGTCGCCGCGCCGAACGGCGTCATTCATCTCGTGATCGGACACGAGGAAGCGTAATTGGAATTGTAGAGGCGCTTGTGCCAAGCGCCTGATTTTTGGTTTCGGCGCTTGATACAAGCGCCGCTACAACTTCTTATCCTAAACGTGCCGCCCCATGATCGTGAGATCACGGTGGACGCCGTCGAGCAAGGCCACGCGAGGGAGTAATCCCCAACGCGAAAAGCCGAGTCGCTCAAACAATCGAAGGCTCGGTTCGTTGTGCGCGAAAATCAGGCCGACCACAGTCGTGATCTCGAGTGCAGGGGCACGCGCGATCGCTTCTTCTAATAATGAGTGCGCGATCCCGCGCCGGCGGAATTTTTGATCGACATAGACGCTGAGTTCGGCCGTGCCACTGTAAGCGCAGCGCGGCAAAAAACTTTTGATCGTGAGCCAACCGGCGACTTCTCCGTCCACTTCCGTGACCCAGAATGGATGTCGATCCGGTGAATGTTCGGTCAACCACCGGCGACGGCTCTCGACCGTGACCGGTTCAAGTTGTGCGGTCGATATCCGCGTGGCGATCGCAGCGTTATAGATGTCGATGATCGCCGGTAAATCCGCTTCGACCGCGTCGCGCACTTTCATTTCTTCTGCGACAGCCGTGCTCATGCCGTTTGAAAGAAGACGTTTTCGAATGTCGGCTGGAAGTCGCCGGCCTTGGTTTCGCCAATGCGAAAACGCGGACTGATTTCCGATTGTGTCGCGCAATAAACTTCCATGTCGATCTTGCCGCATTTTTCCAGCAGCGCGCGGATCGTTTCGGTCGCGAGCGCGGGCGTGTTGCAATCGCGGCTGAGATGTCCCAGCACCACCCGCTCGACTTTTCCCGGGAGCAGTTGTTCCAGAACGCTTGCCGCCGCGGCGTTGGAAAGATGGCCGTGTCGCGACATGATCCGCTGTTTCACCGGCCAGGGGCGGTGCGGATCGCTCTGCAAGAGTTTCTCATCGTGATTCGTCTCGATCACCAGTGTGTGCACTTCGCGCAATCTCTCGATCAACATCTTGGTCGCGTACCCGAGATCCGTGATGTATCCGATCGAGCGCGCGCCGGCCTGAAATGCGAACCCAACCGGATCGACCGCGTCATGCGGCACCGGAAAAGTTTGGACGGTGACGTCGCAGATCGAAAAATCCGCGCCGGTGCGAAAGATCCGCCAGTTCCGATGTCGATCTAACGGGCCGTCGCAGCGAACCGCTTCGGCCGTCAGCGCATTGGCGTAAATCGGAATTTGGAATTTGCGGCAGAGCACTTCCAATCCGCAAACGTGATCGCCGTGCTCATGCGTGAGCAAAACACCGTCGAGCTGTTCGGGCGTTACTCCGCATTGTTCGAGGCGAACAACGATCTGGCGCGCACTCAGTCCGCCGTCGATGAGAATTTTGCAATGATCGGTCGCGATGAGGGCGCTGTTCCCGGCGCTGCCGCTGCCGAGCATGGTCAAACTGAACACGCTCGAATGTTTAAGCGAAGCAAAAGCACTTCACAAATAGAAACATGCCGATGCAACGTTATCCCGAAAGTTTATTCGCGCTGTCATCCTGAGCGGAGCGAAGGACCTCCCACAATCGGGAGGTGCTACCCAAAGATTGTTCGTGTAATCAACGAGTTTGAGTGAGGTCCCTCGCCGTCTTTGCGGCTCGGGATGACATCAGGGTAAAGTGCGCAACGGAAGCGCGAGGATGCGTGTTTTCTTCGACGCGTAATCGAGCGAACGGAAACGACGGATCTCTTCGAGCCGGCGCATACCGTTGAGGGTGTCGAGATATTGCGTGTAATTGGCGGCGAGCTCGGTCGTCTCGAGATAACGGCCGCGCATGTTTTTATCGCTGTAGGCGCCGGGATTTTTGGAGGCGAAAAGATGAAAACGCAGCCAGCGACGATCGGTGCGTGAGACGCGCTGGGTCTTGCGGAAGAACGCGACAAAGAGCAGGAGGACGAGATACGTGTCGACTTGCGCCTGGAGCTCGAGATTGCGCGCGAAATCTTCCGAAGCGATTTCGCGCAGACCGTTCTTGAACTGGAGCGCGGCGTGCAGTGCGTGATTGATCTCTTCGACGAACATGATGAGCGAGCGAATGTTGCGATCGCTCAAGCCGGCGCGCGGATCGTGGCGTTCGAGTTGTTCGATCAACCAGCGCGAATAATAAATGCCGACGTAAAGGCGATCGTCGGCCCGGCGCAAAAATGTGCGGGCAAGCTCGCTCAATTCGCGCGCCGATCGTCCTGCTAAGATCGACAATTGCGCGCAGCGACGCCGATCGATCAGGCAATCTTCGAGATTAATCCCGACCTGCGCATAAGTGCGCTCAAACAGTTTTTGGATTTGGCTGAAGAGCGTTTCGTTCACAAGCAGAGTGACGGCCGGATGTCGTCATCGAGGTTGAGCAAGCGATCGGAAAGCTGGTTGAGCGCGAGGCGAACGTCGCGAAACCGCTCGGCCAATCCTTCGAAGACATCATCGAGCTCGCAGCGCCGGGCGGTTTCGTGCGCAGCGACGAGTTGATAATTGGTCCGGCCGACTTGCTCATAAAACTTCAGGTCGGGTCCGCCGCGTTCGCGCCGGCGCTGGGCGTTTTCGTGGAAGATGCCGCTGAGGAAAAGAGAATAATTTCCAACATGTGCCCGTAGAAGAAAGGCCTGCTCGGGCGTGACGCGCTGCAACGCGATCAACATGTCGGAAATATATTGCTGCACTGAATCGTCGGCAGCGTGCGGTGCGCGCAGCACACTGGCGCGCGAAAATGCTTCGAGCAGCGACGCCACGTAATCGCAAAGTTTGCGATCCGTGATCCCGGCCTGCTGTAAAACATGCCGGGCCAGCACGTAAAAATAAAATTGAGACGAGATCCGGAGATGGCCGGTGTGACACAGAATCGCTTCGACCAGACGCGGATTATCGAGGATCGAGTCGCGCGTTTCGACGTCGGAGAGAAGATCGACAAGTGATACGTGATCGGTGCGCGAGCGGGCGAGAGTGCGCACGACAAAGTCGAAATCGGCAGCCGTAAACCGCGCCCGACAATTTGCCCGGATCATTCCGAAACTGTTTATCAGCACTGGCGGTGCCAAAAGGCAAGCATCTTCAACGCGAGAGTTCGGCGCGCAAACCTTCTTCGCTTAGTTGAACGGCGCAGCGACCGTGATGTTTCCAATCGGAATTGGCCGCGCCAGCAAAGTCGTTTCCGCGCCGGGCTTGCCGCTGGCCTCGAGCCATGACTGCCTGGTGTTGTCGATGAAAATGGCTTCAGCGGCGTAGGTGCCGGGCGCTAGACCGTGCGGCGAAGTGACCAGCCATTGGTCGTTGAAAATTCCATCAACCGCGTCTGGCCGGCACAGTCCTTTGGTTATGATCGCGCCTTTATTTCTTTCGTTAGTCAATTTCAGCACCATCCACGGAAACACGTCCCGTTCACCCCGAAAACTCCACTGCAAATTGATTGTCAACGATTGGTTGCCCGCCAAAGTTTCGCCGCTCTTGCTGATGCTAAGAAGCTCCGTGTGCGTTCCGATTTGGAACTGGCTGGCGCCGCCCGGCAAAGATGCGTCGCGGCCAAGGCGCGCCGGAAGTTGATGATAGAGTGTGAGCTCATCCTGACAATCGACTTCCCAAGAGACGCGTCGGAGAAATTCGTGCAGCAACCGGTCGCTCGAGGGGATGACCCGGCCATCGACCGTTTTCATGGCCGGATGATAGTAGCCGGCGCTGGGATCGAACGTCGCTGTGTCCAAGTAATCGATGACAACAAAGTCGGTCGGTGGCGGCGGTTGATACGATTCGCGGCTCAACGTTTTGAGACCTTTCAGAACATGATGCAGCGAGTAAAGTTTTTCTCGCATGGCGAGATGCGACAGGTACGGAAGGGGCGCGAGCACGCTTGCATCTGCTGGGATCTTACGAACGAACGCATTCTTGCGCGTGCGATCCGCCCCATGCGCAAACCAATCGGCGGTCGTGGCCGCGATTGCGGGTGCCGGTCCCAAAAATAATTGCGCAACCACACAAGCGACAATTACGAACCAGACAACGACCCGCTCGTTCGCGCGCTGCCTCGGGAAACCGGCTACCGCCTCAACGAGCCCGATCCAAAAGAGCGGCAGCAGCGGCGCCGCATAATGAAAATAGATGTTCCATTCGGAGGAACGCCAGGAAAGCAGGTGCTGAAGAAAAATTGGGGTCCCGATCAGCAACCAGCGGGGCTTGAGCAGTGGCAAACAGAGGAATGGAAGCAATAATCCCCAGACGAGATTGCCGTGAACGAGCCCGTGCCAGAATGCGCTGCCGATAATCACGGGATGCGTGACGGCGTTGCCAAGAATTTCGCCCGGTGATTTTCCGAGTCGATCATATAGCGCGAGGTAATCGATATTGCCGGCATTGAACGCCGGCGTGATCGCCTTTGTGCAAATGACGAACCAAACAATCGCGGCCAGCATCGGGTAGAAATACCAGTTGCGCAGCTCGGGCCAGCCGCGTTTGCGTTCGGCGACAAGTTGAACGGCGCAATAAGCAATGAGCAAAAGCGCCATGCTTTCCTTGCAGGCCAGGATGAGAACGAACCAAACCCAGTGCCATCGAAGGTTGTCGATCAAACGGGCGCGCACGAGCAGCAGGAGCAGCGGCGCGGTCAGGGTTTCGGGATGAAATTCATGCAGGGCAATGAAGCCGGCGGCGGGCGCGAGCAGGGCCGCGATCCCGAGCAAGGCGCTGCGTTTTTCATCGAGCCCGAGCCGTCGCGCGATGTCGTAGCCAACAGGCGCCATCGTCGCTACGGCCGCGTTTTGCACGACGACAAAAAGCATCGGATGCCGAAAGAGGGCGAAGAGCGGCGCGAAAAGGAAAACGATCGGTTCGACGTGGTTCCCAAGCAGAGGAACGTTCATGAGCGAAACGTCGGCGTGTCCGTGAATCAGTTGCCAAATCGCTTGCACATAATAAGCGAGATCGAATGTGCGGTATTCGAAATTGGCCCAGCGCGCGTAGGAGGCCCAGGTGCAGGCGACAAAGAAAAATGCAGCCGCGAAAATCGTGACTGTCTTTCCTGAATCGGCGGCGGAGCTGTTCGTCATCGGGACATTCGCCGCCCGACAATATCGCTTCGTATTAGCGAAGCAATCCCGCGACATGCCGACGCTGGACACATCGCCGCAGTTAACGCCAAAGTAACGCGGCCGCCTCGACGCCCATGAGTTTCACCACGCCTGTTTACCTGATCTTTCTGGCAATCGTCTGGGCGCTTTATTGGCAGCTGCGCCGGCGCGAACAAAACATCCTGATCGTTTGCGCGAGTTTCTTCTTTTACGGGTGGTGGGATTGGCGGTTCCTCGCGCTTCTGATTACGACGACCGGAATCGATTACGGCGTGGCGCTGGCGATGGGCCACGAAAAAGATCGCCCGCATCGCCGGAAATGGTTGCTCGTCTCATTAATCAGCAATCTGGGTGTGCTTGGTTTTTTCAAGTACTTCAACTTTTTCACGCAACAGTTCGCGCACTTGCTCGGCGCATTCGGCCTGAGCGCGAATCCGGTCCTATTGCAGTTGATCCTGCCGCTCGGGATCTCGTTCTACACCTTCCAAGCGCTCAGTTACACGATCGACGTTTACCGCGGCCGGCTGAAGCCGGTGCGCGACATCGTGCAATATTTTTGTTTCATCTCTTTCTTCCCGCATTTGGTGGCGGGGCCGATCAACTTCGCCAAGGACTTGTTGCAGCAGTTTGAGCGCGACCGGCACTTCGATCGAAACGAAGCGGCCGATGGGGCGCGCCAGATATTACTCGGCTATTTCAAAAAGATGGTGGTGGCGGACAACCTGGCGCCGTTCGTTAACACGGCATTCGGGGACGTCGCACACGCGAGCGGCTGGCAATTACTTTGGGCGACCTACGGCTTCGCTTTCCAGATCTACTGCGATTTTTCCGGGTACACCGACATCGCGATTGGCTCAGCCAAACTTTTCAATCTGCATTTGATGCGCAATTTCGCGTATCCGTATTTCTCGCAAAGCATCCCGGAATTCTGGCGGCGCTGGCACATCTCGCTCTCCACCTGGTTCCGCGAATACGTTTATATTTCGCTCGGCGGAAACCGGACGAGCAAACCGCGGCAGGCTTTCAATATCGCGGTCGTGTTTTTGCTCAGCGGTTTATGGCACGGAGCCAACTGGACCTTTATTGTGTGGGGCGGATTGCACGGCTTCTTTTATCTTTGCTACTGGCTTTTGCTGCCCGGACGCGAGGAGGACGAAGCCGGCTCGTGGTTCATGCGACTGTTGCGGATCTTGTGCACGTTTCATCTGGTTTGCTTTGCCTGGATTTTTTTCCGGGCCAGCTCGTTGACCGAAGCGTGGACGGTCGTCTCCAAGATTGGCAGCGACATCATCGCACTCCATCCGTCCGGCGTGCAGTTTAAGATTTTGCTTCTGGCCGCCGCGGTTTGTCTGTTCGAGTGGCTCAATCGCCGCCGGGAACATGCGTTCGACGTGGCGCGTTGGGGACCGGTCCCGCGCTGGGGATTCTATTATGCGATGGTGCTGATCGTTCTCGGTTTCGCCAACCTGCATTACGTCCCGTTCATCTATTTCGACTTTTAATATGGCGCACGAAAGATCGACAAGAGACTTGCTTATTGGCGCGCCGATACCGGATGCCGGCGCAGAAAGAGCCGTCACAGCCAAAACACTGCGCGACGAACGCCGCGCTGTGCGCGTGTTCGCGGTGCGACTCCTCATCTTTTGCGCGCCGCTCGTGTTGTTCGTCGTCGGGATCGAGCTGCTTTTGTGGCGCGTGGGAGAAAGCTGGCCGCTGAACCGCGTGATTCGTTTTCAGGAAACTAATCCGCGCTCCTATTTTGCGCGCGGTACGCTCGATCAAGGAACATTTCGCTACAAATATTTGCAGATCCTGCGGCGGCACCCGGAAATTCTCGTGCTCGGTTCGTCGCGCATGATGCAGTTCCGCGCCGAGATGTTCGGGCGGCAAGCGTCAACTTTTTATAATGGCGGCGGGATCATTCACTCGATCGAAGATCTGCACACGTTTCTCGATCGACTGCCGACCGAGGCCACACCGAAGATCGTGATTCTCGGGGTGGACTTTTGGTGGTTGAACCCGAACGAAAGAAAAGAATCGATCGATTCTTTCGCGGTCGGAGTTGAAGTGGAAGGAACTTATAGCTGGCAGGGGCACGCCAACGCGCTGGCCGGTTACGTGCGTCACCCGGTTTCGCTGCGCGATCTGTTCACGCACAGTTTCGGGAAACAATTCGACCGCAACGCGATTGGACTAGCGGCGGTTCAGCACCATCAGGGTTTTCGGCCCGACGGCAGCAAACGATTTGAAATCAAGCTGCCGGCGACGCCGGAGGAGTGGCGTCATCGGTTACCCGGAAAGAAAATAGTTAATAAAGACATCCTGGGCGAGAATTTCCCGTTCGCTTTTACCGAAGGCGTGCCGAATTCCCTACTGGATCAGCTGCGGGCCGCGCTTCTAAAATTCAAAGCGCGCGGCGTTTTCGTGATCGGGTACAATCCGCCGATTGCGAGTGAATGGGCGGCGCTGGTATCGACCTCGCCGCGGCACAAAGAGTTTTGGAAAGAGTATCATGAGAAAGTCCCGGAGCTTTTTCGATCGGTGCAATTTCCTTTTGTCGATGTCATCACACCGCAGCAGATCGGATTGGACGATCGCTACATGCGCGATTGGTATCACGGTCATGATCCCTTCGATATGGAGATGCTCCGGCGTTTCTGCGAAGAGCCGCAAATCCGGCCGTTGTTTCCTGACGTGCCGGCGGTTGCGGACAAAGCGCTTAAGTCACCGCGCACCCATCCGCTTTATCTCGATCTCCGGGAACAATGACGCTCCGTTCGCGCGCCTAACGAAGCGGCGGAAGGGGTGGGATTTGAACCCACGGTGGGTTGCCCCACGCTCGATTTCGAGTCGAGTGCCTTAAACCGGACTCAGCCACCCTTCCAATCGACAGTTGTGCAAGATCGACAATCGACCGCGCGAGTAAAGCGAGTTTAATGGTGAGATCAACGCCCGAGTTCATGAGGACGCGGTCGTTTTATCGGGCAAAAAGAGCTTCGCCTAAGGGCTAGCGGAAGGCGGCAAAAAATGTAACAATTTTTGTCTTGCCTCGGGGTGATTTTCCACTCCATCTTGTATGTCCGAAAGGTGGCCTCCCCACTATCTTGTTATTAACCGTATTGACCGGTATTCAGCGGTTTTTAACAGGTTATTGGAGGGGCTCCTGCGCCGTAAATTGAAGTTATTCACAAGTTTCAACCGCCCACGCCGCCATGATCCAACTTAAACCCGGAATCCATCCCGCATCGTTAAACAAGCCACGCAAACCGACTGATCGCCGCAAAAATCGGCCGACGAAGAAGAAGGAGAGCACCGGTTTACACTTCGAGCGGGTGTTTAGCGACGCCGCGGTGGCGCCGTTCGACCAGGTGGAATGGGAAGGACGCACAGCCGAGATTAACGACGACAGCGGCAAAGTCATTTTCAAACAGGAAAATGTGGAAGTGCCGAAGAGCTGGAGCGCGTTGGCGACCAAGATCGCGGTCTCGAAATATTTTTACGGTGACATCGCTAACGGAACCGACCCGAGCAAGAGCGGGCGCGAGACTTCAGTGCGCCAATTAGTTCATCGGGTCACGCGGACGATCGCCGATTGGGGAATTGCGGACGGTTATTTTGCGGACGCAGAAGCGGCAAAGATTTTTTATGATGAGCTGACGTGGCTGTGTGTGAATCAACACGTTGCCTTCAATTCGCCAGTGTGGTTCAACGTCGGGCTCTATCACGAATATGGAATCGGCAAACACGCCGGCGCCGGAAATTACTTTTTCAACTGCGCGACCGGCAAAGCGGAACGGGCGACGAGTCAGTACGAATATCCGCAGGGGAGCGCGTGCTTCATTCAATCGGTTGACGACACGATGGAAGACATCATGCGTTTGGCCACGAGCGAAGCGATGCTCTTCAAGTACGGCAGCGGGACGGGCAGCGATCTTTCCTCGCTAAGATCGACAAGAGAGAAGTTAAGCGGCGGCGGGAAACCGAGCGGGCCGTTGTCGTTCCTGAAAGTTTACGATCAAGTCGCGAACGTGGTGAAGAGCGGAGGCAAGACGCGGCGCGCGGCCAAGATGAACACGTTGAAAGATTGGCATCCCGACATCGAGGAATTCATCGACGCCAAACAGAAGGAAGAGAAGAAAGCCTGGGCGCTGATCGAGCAAGGTTACGACGGCAGTTACAACGGCGACGCCTACGGCTCGGTCATGTATCAGAATGAAAATCTGAGTGTGCGCGTGAGTGACGAGTTCATGGAAGCAGCGCTGGAAGGCCGCGAGTGGTGGACCCGGCACGTGCGGGACGACTCACCGTGCGAACGCAAGGACGCGCGCACGTTGTTGCGCAAGGTCGCCGAGGGCACACACGTCTGTGGCGATCCCGGAATGCAATTCGATACCACGATCCACAAATGGCACACGTGCAAGGGAACCGACCGGCAAAACTCGACCAACCCGTGCTCGGAATATCTTTTTCTCGATAACACCGCCTGCAATTTGGCGTCGCTCAATTTGATGAAGTTCAAAACCGAGGACGGCTCGTTCGATGTCGACCGATTCAAATCGGCCGTGCGCATTTTTATCACCGCCCAGGAGATCCTGGTCGATCATGCCAGTTATCCGACGAAAGAGATCGCGGAGAACTCGCACATCTTTCGCACGCTCGGCCTTGGCTACAGCAACCTCGGTTCGCTCATCATGAGCTACGGTTATGGCTACGACAGCGTGGAAGGCCGCGCGTTATGCGGCGCGATCACCGCGATCATGACCGGTGAAGCCTACGAGCAGAGCGCGGTGCTCGCGCGCGACATCGGACCGTTCCGCGGTTACCGCGATTCACGCGCGGCCGGCGTGGCCAAGCCAGTCGCAAAGGACAATGTCGCTTCCATGCTCGAAGTAATCGATCTGCATCGTTGCGCTGTCAGCGAAATTCCGGACGTGGATGAGTTTGCCGAGCTGAAAAAAGAAGCGGCGAAGACCTGGGACTCAGCGGCGCGGCTGGGCAAGCGCCACGGGTATCGCAACGCGCAGGTCACCGTGCTCGCGCCGACCGGGACGATCAGTTTCTTCATGGATTGCGACACGACCGGGATCGAACCCGATCTGGCGTTGGTGAAATACAAACTGCTCGCCGGCGGCGGCATGTTGAAGATTGTCAATCAAACCGTTAAACCGGCGCTGGAAAAACTCGGCTACAACTCGGACGAGATCGAGCAAATCCTCGCGCACATCGACGCGTTCGACACCATCGAAGATCTCCCCGATGCCGACGGCTCGACAATTTCCTCCGGCTTAAAGCCGGAACATTTGTCGATCTTCGACTGCGCCTTCAAACCGCATCGAGGCGAACGCTCGTTAGGCTACATGGGTCATCTCCGGATGATGGCGGCGGCGCAACCGTTCTTAAGCGGAGCGATTTCGAAAACGGTCAATCTGCCCGAGGCAGCCACGGTCGACGACATCATGAACAGCTACATCGAAGGGTGGCGCCTTGGCTTGAAATCAATCGCGATTTATCGCGAGGGCTCGAAGCGCTCGGCGCCGCTGAATACGCGCAAGACGCGCGACATGGGCGCGAATGGAGATGTCGATGTTGCGCTCGATGTCACGGTGGAGCCCGAAGAATTTCAGAAACGCATCCTCGAACTAGAAGAGGAACTGACGACAATTCGCAAGCAGTTAGATCGTCCAATCCGTCATCGCATGCCGGATACGCGGATGTCGTTGACGCACCGGTTCGAAATCGCTGGCCACGAAGGATACATCACAGTCGGATTGTACGAGGACCGGCAACCGGGCGAGCTCTTCATCACGATGTCGAAGGAAGGCAGCACCATTGGTGGATTGATGGACACGGTCGGCACGCTCACTTCGATCGCGCTCCAGTACGGCGTGCCGCTGGAAAGCCTGGTGAAAAAGTTCGCCTATCAACGATTCGAGCCGAGCGGGTTCACGAAAAATCCGGATATCCGCAACGCCACCAGCATCACCGACTACGTATTTCGTTACTTGGCCTGCCAATTCATCAAAGGTTACAAGGAAGCGACCGCGCCGAGCCGGGGGCAATCGGAATTGCCGATGAAGGAAATTCCGGAAATGGAAAAGAAGGCGCTCAACCGGCCGGTATCCGATTTGGCACGGACCGGTGAGAAGGAATTGATCGACGTGATCACGAGCCATTCGCCGAATGAGGGGTCACCGCAAGTGGCGAGCAGCGGCAACAGCCATGCCGATCGCGTGCAGGAAGCGCTCGGTAGCATGTTCATGGACATCATCTGTTCGCATTGCGGCAGCGACAAAGTGATTCGAGCGGGCGCGTGCGGCGTTTGCACAGAATGTGGCACGAGCCAGGGATGTAGTTAGGCGACGGAAAATCAGTTTGCCTTCAGGTGGCCGTAGTCGCGTTGAGTGGACACGCGAGCCCGCCTTGCTACAGTTCGTGGCCCGCCATTCGGCGGGTGAATTGCATGACTGAAACAGAAACGCAGCGTCAGAAAGAGATCGCGCAGGCGGAAGAACTCCTTTTCGCCGGTCCGCAGGCGCTCGGTTTTGCAAAGGGGCTGTTCCAAGGCCATTTCGTTTCCGATTGGGTGATGCCGTATCCGCGCATTCCGGCGGCGCAGCAAACCGAGCTGGATAAATCCATGGCGGAACTGCAGCAATTTCTCGATGCCGACCTGGATCCGGCGGAGATAGATCGACAAGCGGACATTCCGCGCAAGGTGATTGATGGACTGGGACGCGTCGGCGTTCTCGGCATGACCGCACCGGCCGAGTACGGCGGACATGGTTTTTCGCAGATGGCGAACTGCAGAATCCTGGAAGAGATCGGCCGGCGCTGCGCTTCGACGTCGGTTTTTGTGAACGCGCACCACTCGATCGGCATTCGCGCCTTGTTGCTTTTTGGGACGCATGAACAGAAACAGCAATGGCTGCCGAAACTCGTCACCGGCGAACAGCTTGGCGCGTTTGCGCTAACCGAGCGCGAGGCCGGGTCGGACGCGGCCAACGTGCAAATGCAGGCGCGTCCGAGCGAAGATGGCTCGCATTACATTTTGAATGGGGAGAAGCGTTACATCACGAACGCGGCGATTGCGCAGGTGCTGACGGTGATGGCGCGCACGCCGGTACCCGGCTCGGACAAAACCGCGATCACCGCCTTTTTGGTCACGCCCGATATGCCCGGGTTCGAAATGCTCGAAGCACGGATGCCGAAGCTTGGGATCCGCGGGACAGCGACTGGCCGCTTCGCCTTGCGCGATGTGCGCGTGCCGAAAGAAAATATTTTAGGAAAGCTCGGCAAAGGATTGCGTGTCGCGCTGACGGTGCTCGACTTCGGCCGGACCACCTTTGGTGCTTGTTGCACGGGCGCGGCCAAGACCTGCCTGCGGCTGGCGGTGGAACACGCGAACAAGCGAAAACAATTCAACAAAACGCTAGGCGAATTCGATCTCGTTAAAAAGAAGATCGCGCGGATCGCGGCGGACGCCTACGCGATGGAAGCGATGACGACAGTAACCGCCTCGCTGATCGACCGCGGCCTCGAAGATTACATGATCGAGACGGCGATGTTAAAAGTGTTCACGACCGAACGGCTATGGGAAGCGATCAACGACGCCTTTCAGATTTACGGCGGCTCGGCTTACTTTGTCGATCTTCCGCTGGAACGGATGCTGCGGGACGCGCGGATCAATCAGATCGGCGAAGGCAGCAACGAAGTACTCACCTCATTCATTGCGCTGGTGGGGATGCGCGGTCCGGGCATGGAGTTCAAGGAAATTTACGACACGATGTTGAAACCGACGCGTGGGGGATGGGGCAAAGCCTGGAACGCGGGGATGAACCGGCTCGGTGCGGCGGTGCGCGTGCCGGATGTGCCGGTGCAAAGCAGCGAATTGCGAACGCACGCAAATCAATTGGGACGGTTGATCTGGCGCTTTAACTTTGCGGTGAACCGCGCGTTAATAGCGTATCGCGAACCAATCCTCGACATGCAGTTGGTGCAGGAACGGATCGCCGGTGCGGCGACGGATCTGTTCGCGTCGACTTGCGTGCTGAGCCGGTACGATGCGGAGTTACAAGCGGGGCGCCGCAATGGCGAAACCGCTCCGCCGCAGCGCGACGCGGCCGACCTTTTCCTTCGCCAATCTTTCCGCCGAATCCGAACATTTCTCGCCGGTCTCGGCGATAATGACGACGAGGCGGTGCTCGCGACCGCAAAGTCGGTTCTTCGCGGGAAGAGTCCGTCTGCCTGAACGGCGTCCGAGCTAAGTCGGCTGGCCCGCTTTTAGCTCAAAAAGAGGCATGCGCCTCACACATTTGCAGTCACAACATGTCGATCTTGGCGGTCATCGGGCACTGCCTTTAATTTCCGATTACACAACTGATTTTGAAAAGCGGTGGAACGCCTTTGCTTCGAGCATCCAGGCCAATTTACGCCGCAAATTCGAGCGGCTTCGCACCGGAGTATGGCGGGGGAACAAGCCGGAATTTTCGTCCGCCCAAACTTTTGCCGTGAACGCATGCGCGCCGGGCAGGCACGTTCTGCAACTTGGGATTGGACACATGAATCTCTCGGCCGAATTGAAACGAAAGCTTTGTCATGTCATCGCGATCGCACCGGCCGGCTATGAAGCGCCCCAAAAGTCGCGCAGTCATGGCCTCGTCCCGGCCCCGCGTCTGCCGAAAAACGTAAGATGGTTCGATCACATTCTGTTGATGGATTTAATGGAGCAATTGCCTGATCCGGAAAATTTTCTGAAGGGTCTGCGTCGGCGCATGGCCCGAGGTGGGTCTGAAGTGATAATTACCGCGACAAACTCAGCTTTCGTGATGAGACGTATCTTGGTCGCCCTCGGTCCGCGCGCCGAGATTCACAAAGGCATTCCGAATATCAATCATCGCCGCCCTTTCACATTCAAATCCATGCAAGCGTTGCTGGAGCGCGCTGGTTACGAAGTGGTGGAAGCGCTGGGAGTTCCGGCGCCGTTCCCGACGAAGCGCAGGCTTAATCGGTGGACGCGAGCGCTACTGAAACTCAACCGGCTGCTGTTAAAGATCGCGAAGCAATCATTTGCCTACGAAATCTGCATCCGCGCGCGTCCGGTGTTTGAGGGAAGTCAGGCGTCCGGAAGACCGATTTCAGATGACGTGGTTCTACGTTCTCGCGCCCTTCAGCGGGTAGCCTAAGTCCGGCGCGTTTCGAAACCCGCCCAAACGCCGCCGAAAATCAAAGCTGGAACCTCATCAGGCAGAGAAGCCGGTGCGGCATGGAAAATGGTTCAAAATACGCGCCGGACTGGCCTTCGGTTTCAATGGATTCGCCTTCTCTTACGATTTTGATCCCGTGCTTGAACGAAGAGCTCGGAATTGCGTCCACGATACGGGAGTATTCGGCAGCCTTTCCGCGCGCTGACATCCTGGTGGTGGACAACGGCTCAGAAGACAAGACGGCTCAGGCCGCTCGAGAAGCTGGTGCGGTCGTTATGACCGAGAAACGGCGTGGTAAAGCGCGGGCGGTAGCCACAGCGCTAGCGGCAATCGACACCGATTTGGTCCTGATCGTAGACGGCGACGGGAGTTATCCCGCCGAAGGGGCGCAACTTCTTCTGCAAGAATATTTACGCGACCCGGTCGATATGATTACCGGGATTCGCAGCGCCCAGAATGCGTCGCACGTTTTTCGCCCGATGCATCAATGGGGAATGTCGATCTTCGCCGCGGTTTTAAATTTCGTTTTTCGCTTTAAGCCGCTCGATTTGTTTTCCGGGTTGCGGCTCTTTTCGCGTCGCTTCTATCAACATGTGCCGGTTCTCTCGCGCGGTTTCGAATTGGAAATCGAGCTCACCATCCAGGCGATCGACAAGGGTTTCTCGATGACGGAAATCCCGGTGCCATTTCGCAGCCGGGCCGATGGTTCGGCCTCGAAACTCAAGACGGTGCGAGATGGATTGCGAATCCTGCGTCTTCTCGTCGTTCTCTTTCGGGATTATCGGCCGCTGGCTTTTTTCGGAACGATCGGCGTGATGAGCGCGGCGATTGGCCTGGCGGCAGGGACGCCGCCGATCCTGGAATATTTTCATACCGGTTTGGTCAATCGGCTTCCGCTGGCGGTCCTGGCGGCGAGTCTGATGACGTTGTCGATCTTGATTGGACTCGTCGGGCTCCTTCTCGAAGCCAATCTGCGCTACCACCGCGAGGCGTATCACATTCAGTTGCGAAAATTCCGCGCCCCGGCGCAGAAACAATCGCGATCGTATCCGCGCGTGCTCGCGAGCTGACGGCACGCGATGGCGACATTTCACATCCTCACCCAATACATCTGGCCGGATGCTGCGCCGACTGGTTTGTATGCGGAACAGCTCGGCACGCGACTGCACGAACTGGGTTGGGATGTGCGGCTCGTCGGGGGCAGCGGGAATTACCGGACGCTCGGACGCGACAAACCGCCGGTTCCGATTCTTTGTCTTAATCATTACCGCGGCCGCCGCGGAAATCTCGCGCAGGTTTTCGCCGAGTACGCGTCGGTCAAGCGCGCCTTCACCGCTTACATCGACAGGTTCGTTAGGCAGGACGACGTCGTTGTCGTCACCACGGCACCGCCAAGCACGGTGCAGCTTGCCAATCGCATCAAACGCCGGGGCGCGCGCGCCATTTACTGGTTACAGGATTATTATCCGGAGCTCGTCCGCGGCATGTACGAATATCCGATCGCGTTGCGTCGTGCATTTAGCTGCTACTGGGATCATCTGCTCCGGCGATGGGACCGCGTGGTCAAGATCGGCAGCAACCTTGGCGGCCCGGCGGAAAATTCCGTCGTCATTCGCAATTGGCCGACATTTACTTTTGAAACCGATTCGGCGCCCGAGCTCGGGACTGCGCTCTATTCGGGCAATCTCGGCTACGGCCACGATGTCGATCTTTTGGTCGCGGCCTGCGAACAATTACGGAACGCCGGATATCGCATCACCATGCGCGCAGATGGCCGCGGTGCGCGCCGAGTTCCTGCTTGGCTGCAAACTCAGCCGCTGCATGGCGATCTGGAAGAATTGAAGCGCGATCTCGTTCGTCACGAGGTCCATTTGATTGCTGGTCATCCAAGAATTCGGCGGGCCATTTTCCCGTCGAAAATTTGGAACAGCATTGCGCTCGGCCGGAGAGTCATCTGCACCGGCTTCGCCGGCGAGATGGTGACGGAGTTGGAAGCGGTGCGGACTGCGAATTTCAATCAGCACCTCGATCAATGGGTCGAACTGATTTCGAGTGTCTCCGTTTCTTTTGCGGCTCATTCTGAAATGCCACAGCCGGCTGAGTCCATGCCGGATCTACGACCGGCCGCCGTCGCATGAAAACGTCCGGTCTGTTTTCAAACGGCGCCTGGGCGGTGCTTAATCAAATCGTCCGGGTCGGCTCGATTGCTTTAATCACCATCGCGTTAAGTCGTCATCTTGGTCCGCAGAGTTTCGGGTCGCTCGCGGTCGGTCTGGCGCTAGTCCGAATCTTTGCCGTGGTGGCGAGTTTCGGACTCGACCGCATCGTCGTCCGACACCTGGTAGATCGACATGACCAGGGCGGGGACATTGTTCGGGATGTTTTTTGGTTAAAGCTCGGTATCGCGCTGCTGAGCTATGTGGCGATGCTCGGATTGATTTTTACGTTCGAGCGCGCAGATACCCTCGTTCTTTGGATTGCGGTTCTGGCTGGCGCCGGTTTGCTTTTTCAAGCGTTCGATGTCTTCGATTACGCGTTTCAAGCGCAGGGCCGGTTTCGGTTCAGTTTTTTGGGCCGGGGCGTTCCGATCCTGTTGACCACAGCAGTGAAATTCGCCGCGATTCTATTGAATGCTCCGCTTCTAGTCTTTGCTGGATTGGAGACAGTTGAAGCCGCGATTATCGGAGCCGCCCTTGTTTTAATTTATCGGCGAACCATTCGCCGAAGGTCGATGTCGATCTTGCCTGGATCGATCGCTCGTCGGCGGCTATTAGTGGAAGGATTGCCTCTCCTTCTGAGCGCTCTCGCAGTCATGATCTACATGCGCTCGGATATCGTCATGCTCGGCAAGATGGCCGGCTATCAAGCGGCCGGGATTTACGCCGCCGCGGCCCAGATTTCAGAGGGGTGTGCGCTTCTTCCGGTCGCATTGATGCCGGCGCTTTTTCCGGTTTTGGTTCGGTGGCGCCGGTTGGGCGAAGATTACTACAAACAGAAATTCGAACTCTTGTTTCTGGTCGCGGTTGTCGCGGGGCTCGCGTTTTCGCTAACTCTCGCGTTTGGCGCGCCTGCTCTAGTCGCTTTTCTCTACGGCGCGAATTATCTGCCTGCGGCCAATGTTCTCGTCGTTCATGGATGGACGATTCTCTTCATCTTTATCGGCATTACACAGAGCGGTTACGACGTGACCGAAGGATTAACCTGGTTTGCGACCTTTAGAACTTTTACCGGTGCGGCACTGAACATCGTTCTGAATTTGATCCTCATCCCGGTCTATGGCGCCGTCGGTTCTGCCATTGCCACGCTCATTGCGCAGGTTTTCTCATCGGTTTTGCTTAACGCGTTTCATCCAAGGACGCGTCCCATTCTTCAGATGCAGTTAATGTCGATCTTGCTCTGGCCGGCGTTGCGCGCGACGTGGCGAAGGAGTTCTGCTCACAACGCAAACTGGCAAGGCATGGCGAACCGGGTGAAACTCGCCGATGGCTAGCGAGCTAACGACGCCCGTTGCCTTCATCATTTTCAATCGGCCCGAGCGGACCGCGGAAGTCTTTAGCGCGATACGCGTAGCGCGGCCGCCGCAACTCTTCGTGATTGCGGACGGGCCGCGGCCGCACGTCCAATCCGATGCGGCCAAGTGCGCCGCGGCCCGCGCGATGATCGAGAATGTCGATTGGCCATGTCAGGTCGTTCGCCGCTTTTCTGATGAGAACATTGGTCTGCGAAGAAATGTGTCGGAAGGTCTCGACTGGGTCTTCGGTCAAACCGAGCGTGGGATCATTCTCGAAGACGATTGTCTTCCAGATCCATCGTTTTTTTTATTTTGTCAGGAGCTGCTCGAACGTTATGCGCAAGATCGACATGTCGGGATGATCGGCGGGACCAACCTCGATCCTGCGCGCAATGTTCCATCTGGAAGCGACAGTTATTATTTTTCTTCGTTCTGTCACATCTGGGGATGGGCGACCTGGCGCCGCGCCTGGCAGCTTTGCGACCATGAAATGAAAGACTGGCCGGAGTTGCGCCGGACCGATTGGCTCAAAAACAAATGCGAAAGCGCCACGGCGGAAAATTTCTGGCGCCGGCATTTTGACGACAGCTACGGGCAAAAAGTCGGCGGCCTGAACACTTGGGACGTGCCGTGGTCATTCAGTTGTTGGCGCCACGACATGATGTCGATCGTGCCGCGAACGAACCTGGTCGCGAACATCGGCTTCGGCGCTGACGCCGCGCATACGAAATCAACCACACGTGCGGCCAAATTGCCGACGACACCGATGCCGTTTCCACTGCGCCATCCGAAAGAAAAAATGGTGAACGCGGTGGCCGATCGCCACATTCAAGAAAATTTCTTCGAGGGAATCACTCCCGCTCAGCGCTTATACTGGAAGCTGCGTCTGCCGTTGCCAATCTGGCTGGTGCGCCGGTTTTTGCGATGGATCAACCGTTGATTTGGTGGCGCTAATCTCGTCCGACGACTGAAAAATGTCCGCGAGATGATCGGCGACATCGCGCGGCCTGATCTTCCGCATGCACCAATTTGCTTCATTGTCGCAACGCCATTGCACGCAGGGATGGTACGGACATGTGGCGTCGTGAAATACTCGAAGTCCGTCCGGCGCGGCGAAAGTTCTGGGACTGACCGGTCCGAACAGAACGGCGCCGGGCTTCGCAAAAAAATTCGCGATGTGTGCCGCGCTCGTATCGTTAGTCACAACCGCGCAGCAATGAGCAACCAGATCGACCATCTGCTCTGCTGTCAGTTGATCCATGCGATTCACTGCATTCGGCTGGCGTAAAAGTGTGTCGAGGTCTGATAACTCTTTACTCAAGACTTCGTTTCGAAATCCGATGACGACAAACCGGACTTGCGGAAAGCTTTCGATCAGCGATCGAAAGTTTGCGAGCGGCCAGTTTTTCCACCGGCTCGCGGTCGTGATGGAAAGGACGACGCAGTTCGGGTCTTTAGAAGCAGCTCCGATCATTCGTCCGGGCAGATCCAGATCGAGCTCGCAGCCTAGAAACTCGGCCACGCGTGCGCGGTTTTGATATTCGTTCTCCTGCACCGCGTGCGGCAAAGGATGATCGACTAAACTTTTTCCTCCGCGCGTGATCCGCGCCGCTAATCTCTTCGCGCCGCCAGCCTTCAAAACAACAGCGCTAAGAGCGTTGCCGGTTAAGTCAATCCAAAGAGCGGGCGCTCGTTTTCGAGCGCCACGAATGCTCCCCACAATGTCAGAAAACCGAAACGCTCCAGGGTTCTTAAAAAATTCCTCCAGCCCATTATCGAATGGCATTACATCCCAGCCGCATCTCTTGCCGATTTCGAAGTGGTTGGGTCGCAGCGCGACGGTAATTTCGAATCCGCGCGCCCGGCAGGCGGTAACAATTCCGCCGATGAGCGGCAAGTGAATGAAGAGATCGCCCAGGCCGGCGATCGATGAGACCACACACGGTCTGTCCCAGCGAAACACGCGCGCGCGTTTGATCGGATTAAGTAAATCCACCGCCCGCATCACGAGCGCACTGCGAAGAGAGCGCGTGTCGTAACCGAGAACAGAGTGCGCCGCGCTCATCGGTGAAAGTACCACATCGTTGCTCCGTGCGGATCGCACGCAAGCTTTTGCCAATGACCGGGAATCAGGTCTGCCGGTTCGAGCGAAGGCCTGGCCGCGTGATCCGGATGCCATTCCAGAAAGAGATGGCGCACATTCATCGGTAACCCGTGTCGAAGAATTTCCCATTCGCTTCCCTCAACATCCATCTTGACCAATGCCGGCCGATCACAAAGCGCTTCCAATGAGATGACGCGGATGCTGGAGCCATTTGCGGTTGGCGATAGATCGACATGATCGGTCACTGAATTGATCCCGTGGACCAACCGCGCTGTTCCCTCGACCGGTCCGACGGCGGCTTCGTGAATTTCGATCGCTTCGGCGAATGGTTGATTTCGTAGAAACTCGACGTTCTGATTATTCGGCTCGACAGCTCTGATCATCCGCTTCCGTCCATCTCGTTCACAAAAAGCGGTGATGAGAAAAGAAAAGGCGCCAACATTCGCGCCGAGATCCACGACAAGATCGACATCTTGTAGTGCGCGCCGCAGCAAGTCGGGACGGTAATCCTCGAAAATGTTCGCGAAGGTGTAGAGGTCGCATTCTCCGCGCCGCACGTTGAAGCTGCCAAAGCGAATCGTCTTCTTGCTGAGAATCCGGTTCCACAAAGGCGAGAAAGAATAAGAAATCCACGGACGCAACCAGTCACAACCGAAGAGTTTGAATCCCGCGACCGCTTTGAGCGATCGGCGCGCATGATCGGTCAGAAGCCGGAAGACAGAGAGTGTCATCTCGTTAGGCCGGATTGATTTTCTACTGTGCTTACCAAAGCCCGAAAGGGCTGCGCTTGTATTCATTGAAATGAGCCGTCGGCATCCCGAGTCGGGCAAGAGTTTCGCGATCGATGAAGCGAACAGTGCCCGCGCTTTTCAAAACCGGCACCTGTTGGGGAGTCACTCGAAGAAGCGATACAATGATCGGACGCTCTCGAAGAAACGGATCGTTCCGCAACAAATCCGCCGAGTACCAGGCATCCCGCGGATCGAAAGCGACAATGTCCGCTGAAATCGCATGCAGCACGGCCGCGGTCCGGGCGTACGGTCGAACAAAGCTTTCTACTTGAACACAACGCAACGGAAACTGGATCAGAAGAGCCGTGGCCACTCCAACGCCCAAAAATATTTTAGCGCTCTGCGCTCCGACCATATCCGAGAGTGATTGCCAACCCGCTGTCGCGATGAGGACAAAACAAGCGAGCACTCCGTAAACGTAGCGGTAGCCCCAGCCGTGGGCCTGATCGGCGTAGAAGAAAAAGTAAAATCCGAAAGTAAGTAAACAGCTGAGAGCGGCATCTTGGAGCAGGGGCGGCAGCCGAAAGAATCGCCGGAAGCCGAGCACGCCGAGAAGCGGCGTGGCCAAAGAAGACCAGGCGATGATGAGAAGAAGATTCATCGGCTGGATGAATGCCATTTGGGGGTTGCGGAAATCAAAGATGGAACCCACACCACTTCCGCCTGCTTCATAATGTCGTTTCCATAGAAACCACACCGTGCATCCGGCCAGATAAATGACGGCAAAGATCGACACGGCCCGCCATTTCCGTTGCAGAACTAATCGAAGGAGAAACGGCGTGACGAAGAGCGCGTGGACAATCGGCTGATGCAGGCCGATTGCGAGCACACCGACGATCGGCGCGAGATAGAAGATTCGCCGATCCGGCCGCGAATAAAGCCAGAGCCAGATCGTGTTGAGGGCGAGATGCGCTGGCATGGCGTAGCCCGTCATCGACATCAAGAGAAATTGCGATGAGCTGGCCAAAAGAATCACGGCGATCAGTGCGTTCGAACGCGCGTTTGGCCAAATTTTTTGCGCGATACCGTAGAGCGCGAACAGGGTCAGCGCGGCGAGGAGAGGGTTGAGCAGCGTTTCGAGATTAACGGATTGAAACAGCGCGCGCATCATCGCGTAAACCGGGAGATAAGAGGCGTTCCAGCGGTTCGACGCTGGAAAATAGCTGACGAACGTGGGCCTGACTGGAGCGATCGCGGCATTCCACGGCGCGGGAACTTCCGCCTGGGTCTTTCCATGCAGAAAAATCTTTGCCTGAAAGTCAGCGAGATTTTCGTCAGCGGTCAGAGCGTAATCATGCGCGATCAAGTGCGTGCCAAGCGTGGTTGCGCCAAAGACAAGTAACGCTATTACCGCCAGGAGAAGTTCCGGACGATGACGGAACGATGGATTCGCTGTAGTTTCAGCGACCTTCTTGCTTCGAAAAAACATCACCACCGATGCGAGGCTGAAAATCGCGACAATGCCTAGCGCTGCGGGTTCGTTGCGAGCAAAGAGAACATAGAAAACATTGAACCAATCGTTTGGATCTGGTTGACCCAACCGGAAAGTGCGCAGCCATAAAGCCCAGGCGATTCCCGCGGCCGCGGCCGTTGCGATCAGCACGCAAACGATGGGCAAGATTCGGCAAGCTTGCCGCCGCTCGGATCGCGCAACTGTTAGGTTCGCGCTCGCCGGCGGTGCAAGGACGAGGGAATTCATCTGGTTGGTGGGCATTGAGTAGCGGATGGCAGCGCAAGGACGCGAGCTCGACAACCTCCGAGCAATCGCCAGGCCAGGACAGGACGGCGTTCCTGCGGCGCCGTCCTTTTCCACTGCTCTAGCACGAGACCTGCAACAACTCCGCCTGATGAGCCCCACTCTCGACTTGCGTGCTCTAAAGGACGTGCCGGTTTCCGCAGCGCGAAGCAAACTGCGCTTCAACATCGGTTTTCTGCCGAAAAGTTTACTGGAACCGAGGATTGTGATTGTCCTGCTTCTGATTCTTGGCTTTGGCGCAGCAATACGAATCTGGACGACACGCACCTACACGCGAGAGGGCCAGGACGAACATCTCTACGGCATTTACGTCAACACCATCGACACCACTGGAGGAATAACCCATTACCGAAAGCTGATCGCGATGAACCGGCAGGTTCAAGAGGGATATTCGCAGGCTTTTGTTCCCGCGACGCGGATCGGCTTTATCTGGCCGGCCTACGCTTGCTTCAAAGTTTTCAATGTTAGTCCCATCCAATCTTTGCGAATCCTGTCGTGCGCCAGCGGCATTCTGCTTCTGTTGCTTGCAGCCAGAATCGGTTGGCACGCTGGCGGCAAGATGGGAATGCTCGGCCTGACCGCATTGATGAGCACGGCGCCGTTGCATGTTTACCTGGCGCAACGCGCGCTCATCGATATCTATTTCGCGTTCTGGGCAGTGCTGACTCTCTGGTTGCTTTGGAAGAACCTGCAAAACAAGAAGCACTGGGGATGGTTGTCCGCGTATGGAGCAAGCCTCGCGATTTTGGTGCTGACCAAAGAAAGCGCGGCGTTTGTATTTTGCGCGTTATTGGGGGTGCTGTTGTTTAGCCGCCCACTGAAACTAGGCCAAAGCAGTATCGAGCTTGTTGGGCTGACGTTTCTCGCGCCGGCAGTCGCGGTTGCGATCTTGTGTTTGCTGATGGGTGGGCCGTCCGAGTTTCTCAGTTTTTTCCGATTGCTCGCAGCCAGAAATGAAGTCTCAGATTACGCCGTAGCGACTCAAGATGGACCTTGGTACCGCTACCTGATCGATTTTACGCTGATCTCACCGCTCACGCTGATTCTGGCGATCGGTGCGATCTTTCAGCTTCGTTCTGCGGGACGTTTCACAGCGTTCATGGCGATTTTTCTCGGTTTGAGCTTTGTTGTCATGTCGTACGTGCCCTTCGGAGTGAGTTTGCGTTTCGCCACGTATTGGGACGTCCCTTTGCGGTGGCTGGCTTTGACCCAGGCGATTCTCTTGAGCCAGGGGCTAAGAAAAATTAGACCGGCGATTGCGTTGGCTTGTCTGCTTTGTTTGATCTGCGCCAGCGATCTGTGGCAATACAACGTTTATTTCGTCAAAGCCAAGTTGTACGATCCGATAACCACGAATCTGGTTTACGCGGCTGGCCTGACTAAGAAAATGCCAAAGTGAGACGCTTGCCGCTGCTGGCGGCCTGGTAGGTACGGGCGTTGCTGCCTTGCCAGGTATGGTCAGTCTTTTAGCAACGGATTCTGCGATTCGAAACAGACTGCCGCGAGTCCAGCCAGGCCTTCTCGAGAATTTTCGCGAGCCAAAGCACCATGTCGATCTTTCCTTGGTTCTTCCGACCTACAATGAACGACAAAATATCCCAGCACTCCTGGCTTGGATCGATCGTTCCCTGTCCGGCAAAAATTTCGAGGTCATCCTGGTAGATGACGACTCACCCGATCAAACTTGGGCCGCCGCACAAGAACTCCAGAGACAATACGCCTGGCTGCGCGTGATCAGGCGCACGGGAGAGCGCGGTTTGGGCTCGGCCGTGATCGCGGGATTCCGGCAAAGCCGCGGGAAAATTCTCGGTGTGATGGATGCCGATCTTCAACACAGCGCCGCTTTATTGCCGACACTTCTTTTGGAAACTGAACGCGCCGAGTTTGCCGTCGCCACCAGACGAGCAGCCGGAGGAAGTAACGGGCAGTGGTCGCAACTTCGCCGCTTTGGGAGCCATATCGCCGGCGCGCTGGCTCGCTTGTTCGCAAACGTGCCCTTCTCGGATCCCATGTCCGGTTTTTTTCTGATGCGGCGAGAGGTCTTCAATTCGATTGATGAGGGCGACCTGCGACCGCGTGGCTACAAAATTTTGGTCTATCTTTATGCGAAGGCAGCGCAGGAATTCGGTCGAGATGAACTGCGCGTCCGAGAGGTTGGCTATGAATTTGCCAAGCGCGCGAATGGACGAAGCAAATTTTCGCTCAAAGTAATTTTTGATTATCTCCGGATGCTACTGGAGCTCAGTTTCCAAACTCATACGCATAAGCATGGCGCGGTCGGATAGCGGTGTAGCCTTGCCGTGAATTGTGCCTAACGATCTCTGTCGATCGCGCGTTTGAGATCGAGAAACTCTTGTTGATTCGGATCGATCTCGATGGCGCGCGCAATTTCGGCAGTGGCCTCTGGGAGCGCTCCAATCATCTTCAGGGTCTTGGCCAGGAGGTAGTGTGTTTTCCCGCTCCGTGGATCCTGTTTGAGCGCTTGCTCGAAAAAGCGCTTGGCGCTCGGAAGATCATTCGCATCGAGAGCTATCACGCCAAGATTGTTCAGGGCGCCCTTATGCTTAGGATCGATTTGGAGCGCTCGTCCATACCAGCCGGCCGCGGCCTGGCGTTGATCTTGCGCAAAACGCAGATTGCCCACGGCGAAATTAGTCTCGGCATTGTTGGGCACGTAGGCGTAAGCGAGGGCAAGTTTCTTTTCTGCCAGCGGTAGATCATTCGACTCAAGCGCCTGCCATCCCGAGTTGTAAGCGTCGAGCGCCCATAGGGACGGATCGCGTTGCGGCCAGGAGACGAAGATGGCCGCAGCTACAAGCAGCACGAGGTAGGTTGTCAAAAGGCGAAAGTCTCTCACGACAAAGCTTCGCCAGAAAAGCGCGAGGCCAAAGGCGGCGAAGATTAACAAGCCGGGAACAAGAGGAAGCCGATAACGCTCGGTGATGAAAACCGTGAGCAGCGCTGCGATGTGGAGCACGATCGCAGCGGTGATCCAGCGCGATCGCGGCGCGATGCGCCAACCCAGAAACATTCCCGGGATAGCGAAGGCGGCCACCAATCCAAAATTGATTCCTGGCGGAAGGACACCTTGTTCACGCAAGTTGGTGATGATGCTGAGATCGTCGTATTGGAACGCGCTCCAGACATTTCGCAGTTTGATGAGAAGCAGTCTTAACCATTGGCCGAAATGATGAGCGATGTAATCCTTTGCTTTGGCCGACCAGTAGGCCGACACCTCGGCGCGCTTCAAGGGCCGGCCGGCGACTGCTTCAGCGCTCGCGATTGAATCTTGCAGCATCGCCGCTTGTCCGGCGCGTAATCCGGGAGGAAACCGCGTGTAGCCGTTCGCGTCCGGATTGTTGCCAATCCAGAAATTGATCCCGCTGTGAGCGGAGAGAAAGACAGGATCGCGCGCGACAAAGTAGTTGTGGATCCAACACGGTGATGTGCCCACCGTCATGCCGAGGAGCAGAGCGGCGACGCTCACGCTCAGCGTGCGCGTTCGCGAATGTTTGCCGTTCACGCCTGACTTAAGCAACAACGCGGCAGCGACGAGCGGAAAAAGAAAGAGAATTGTGGCAACTCCCATCGCCGTAACTCCGATCAGAAGTCCGAGAAACAAGCATTCGCGCGGAGTCGGCGCGCTTTCGCTTTTAACAATCCGCCAAACCACAAACCAAAAGACGAAAACCAGCCAAACGGTCGGCATCAGGATGGCCGAGTAAGCCTGCGCGGGAACAAAGAGAGCCCAGCCCAAGGCGGCGACCAGCCCAATCAACTTTGATTGGTTCGCGGCCACCCAACTCCAGACGCGACTGGTCGAGCCGGTCGTGAATGCAACTCTTTCCTGAGAAATGAGCAGGGTGATTTGATAGATCAGCACCGCGGTCCCGGCATCGAGCAGAGCCTGAAACAGCCCGGGGATAAAAGGATTGTAACCAAAGATCTTGTAAAAAAACGCGAGGACATATGCGTAGAGTGGGAGTCCATAAAAAGCCAGGTGATCCGTTATTGCACCCCGTAAAATCCGCTGGGCCCAGTCGTTGTAGAAGTGCATGTCGCCCCGCGAGGGCAGGAGGAAGGCCGAACCGGTCAGCCGCGTCAAAACAGCGACGCGCAGGAACAAGACCGAGGCGAAAACAGCGAAGCCGGGAGCGGCAAATCGCCTAAGCGTCGGCAACGACTTCACAACGGCGGCTCAGGAGCCAGGAGCGTTCCAGAAACTATAAAAACCACCGGGATTGGCATTAACACTGCTTTTAAAGGGCCCAAATCCGCGAGGATATCGCGGGCTGCAATCAAACAAACAAGGAAAGAAATAACATGTTAAACAAAATCAACAAACGCCGCGGGGGCTTCACCCTCGTGGAAATCATGATCGTAGTCGCGATCATCGCACTACTCGCGGCGATTGCCGTGCCAGGATTCCTCCGGGCCCGCAAACGCTCGCAAGCCAGCCGCATCTTGAACGATCTTCGCTTGATTGACGCTGCCGTCGATCAATACGCGATTGAAACCAACAGAGCGAGCGGGTTCGTAGTGGCTATTGCCGATTGGACAAACTACCTGAAAAAAGGCTCCGTGCTTTACAACACGGGTAACGACCTCTTTTCACAAGCCTATGGTGCCCAAACCGTGGACAGTTTGCCAAAGGCTACCGCCAGCGCATGGGCTGCTTTGTCGGACGTCGCGGATACCAACTTCTGGTCGCCGTACGGTCATAACTAAAAAGGCCGCACGATTCATTCGCCTGCCATCGGTCACCGGTGGCAGGGAATGACTCGTGAAAACACAGAGTGAATCGATGCCGATAACCAAAGAAGGAAAAACCATGCATTCGAGAAAATTCCCAGCCAGACGCGGCGGCTTCACCCTGGTTGAAATAATGATTGTCGTCGCAGTCATCGCCTTACTTGCCGCGATCGCCGTCCCCGGATTTCTACGGGCGCGAAAAAGAGCCCAGGCATCAAAAATCCTGAACGATCTTCGCCATATCGATTCCGCGATCGATCAATATGCGCTTGAAACAAGCAGGGCAAGCGGTGATCCAGTTGCCGTTGCTGATTGGACGAACTACCTGAAGAAAGACACAGTGCTCTATTCGACCGGCCAAGATCTCTTTGGCGAGGACTATGGTCCACAAACGGTCGATCAACTGCCCAAGATCCCGGCGATAGCGTACGGTAGTCTCTCCGATGTGGCCGATGCCAACTTCTGGTCGCCGTTCGGCCCATAAACGGAATTCTGGTTTCGTTTCATTAGAAGCGGTCGCAACACGAAGGCCGATATGAGCGAAACGAAAACGGTTAGACACTCGTTTGCCGTTTGTGCCGGCTATTTTCGAAAAACCTGGCTTCATTTAATTCTCCTGGCCGCGGCAGGGTTCGCCGCACATGCGCCTTCTCTGCAAGGCGAATTGATATGGGATGATGATTTTCTCGTTCGGACGAACGCTTTCATCAAGAGTCCGCTCCTGATCTTGGAAGCGTTTCGTCATTATCTCTTTCTTGATGCCTACGCGACCCACTACCGGCCGGTTCAAAATCTTTCCTACATGGTCGATTACGCGCTGTGGAGTACGGATCTCTACGGCTTTCATCTCTCAAGCATCCTCTTCCACGTCGGTAGCGCAGTTCTTTTGTATCTTCTTCTTTGCAAGCTTTTGCCTCCTTTGTTGATGGCGTCGGACCAAAACAGTGCCATCCCCAAACCTAGCAAGCCGCCGCCTCTCGTTTCGCTGGTTTCATTCTTAGTCGCCCTTCTTTGGGTTGTGCACCCGGTCCATAGCGCGGCGGTAGACTACGTCTCGGGTCGCGCCGACAGTCTGGCCTTTTTCTTCGCTTGTGCCGCCTGGCTCTTGTTTCTCAAGGGTCGGGAAGTTCGGCAACGATCAATCCGCTACGGGATTTTTGTTTTGGCTGGGATTTCTGGACTGTTAGGCCTGTGCTCGCGTGAAAGCGCCTGCATCTGGGTGGTGTTGTTTCTTCTTTACCTTTTTGGTTTCGAGAGATCGATGGCGTGGCGCCACAAGTTCTTCGTCCTCGGCGCGTGTTTGGCGTTGATGGCAACCTACGGAGTATTGCGCCACTTGCCCGGATCTCGTGGACAGGTGGAAAGCTCGTGGGGATGGAGCGCACCCATTCGTGCGGTCGTCATGTGTCGTGCTCTTGGTGATTATAGCCGGCTCATGATTTTCCCGGCCAACCTTCACATGGAGCGCTCGGTCTACGATCCCGCCAGCTTTCGCAACAAAGAAGGATGGCAAAAGATGATCGGATTGGAATACCTCGCGGTTGTTGGATTCCTCACCGCCGCCATCCTCATTTACGGCGCCGCGAAATCAGGGACCGGTCAGCGAGTGCGTATTTTCGGGACGGCTTGGTTCATTCTCGCGTACTTACCGATTTCGAATCTGATCGACCTCAATGCCACCGTGGCCGAGCACTGGCTTTACCTGCCGAGTGTTGGCTTCCTGATATTCCTGGCGGGCTCCGCGCTCGCCTTAACACCGTCCTGGCAAAGGATTGCTCTGGCATTTGCCGGTTGCGCTGTTGTTGCATTAGGCGTCCGCGCCGGGTTCCGAAGCAGCGATTGGTTATCGAACGAAACTTTTGCGCGCCGCACAATCGCTTCCGGAGGTGCGAGCATCCGCATCGCTCTGCTTCTAGGCAACACGTATGTGAATCGCCAGAACTATCCCGAAGCCGAGCGCCTCTATCGGAAAGCGCTGCAGCTATGCCCCGAATATCCTATCGCGCGCAATAACCTGGCTGACGTTCTTCTTCGGCAAGGTAAGCAGAAAGAAGCTGAAGCAATTTTCGCGGCCGCAACCGAGGCCGCTCACGAGACTCGAAAGGAATATCCGCGGACTTGGATGCTCGCGCTCAATCTTGCTCGTCTAAATCACACCAATCATAAGGATTCCGAAGCGCTGGCCGTTCTGGAAAAGGCGCAAAGCGATTATCCCCAGACCTGGGAGTTGATTAAGACCGAAAGCGAATTGTTGCGTGAAATGAATGAGATCGACAAAGCCATCGCCCTTGTGCGGTCCTTTTCGGAAAACAATTGGTGGCATTACGACGCGGCTATGGCCCTGGGTCGCTTGTATGCGGAAAAGAACGATCCCGATCTCGCCGATGTCGCGCTTCGGCGCGCCAGCCGGCTTGATGTGCATGACGCACAAGCATTGAATCTCCTCGCGATGATCCGGATTAATCAGAACCGTTTGGAAGATGCGTGCGCGGCACAGCGTCGTGCCGTTTCTCGCCAACCCGATGAGCCTCGTCAATACCTGCTGCTCTCCGATATTTTACAGAAAATGGGACGCACCGACGAAGCCCGCGCCAATATCGCTCAGATAGAGCGCCTGCAGGCATTCGCGAAATCTCAGCCCGCCGCAAACTAGTCGCGCATTTACGACATTCGAAGTGAAGCGCGCCGTTTGACTTCGCTCTGCGATTTGTTAAGCATCGGCGCCTCGCTTTCGCCGTGCTTTATGGCCGCGCGCATTTACAGAGATCAACATGTCGATCTTCGCCCCCTGAAGGGAAAAACCTGTGCTGTTATCGGGTTCGGGTCGCAAGGACAGGCGCAAGCTTTGAATTTGCGCGACAGCGGTATCAGCGTGGTCGTGGGACTTTATCCCGGTAGCAAAACGCGGACGACGGCGAAGCGAAAAGGATTCAAAGTTTTCAATACCGCGGAAGCTGTGCGCCGTGCCGAAATTATTTTTCTAGCGCTGCCGGAGACAAAGATCCCCGAGGTCTACGAGCAGGAAATTGCTCCGCAATTGCAAGGCGGCGAAGCGCTCCTTTTCGCGCACGGGTTTGCGGTTTACTACCGGACGATTATTCCGCGCCGAGATGTCGACGTTGTCATGGTCGCGCCGAAGGGTTTGGGCCCGATGGTGCGCCGTGAATTCATTCGTGGGCGCGGCGTTCCCGCGCTGGTCGCAGTTTATCAAAACCCTAGCCGTCACGCGCGACAAACCGCGTTGGCCTGGGCCAAGGCGATCGGTTGCACACGCGCCGGCGTGATCGAGACAACCTTTCGTGAGGAAACCGAAACCGACCTATTTGGTGAGCAAGCAGTTCTTTGCGGCGGCGTCACCGCGCTCATTCAAGCGGGCTTCGACACATTGGTGCGGGCCGGTTATCCGCCGGAGCTGGCTTACTTCGAATGTCTGCACGAGCTGAAATTCATTGTCGATCTTATCCACGAAGAAGGAATCAGCGGCATGCGCGCGTTAATCTCCGAGACAGCCAAGTGGGGCGACCTGACGGTGGGCCCAAAGATTGTCGATGCAGCCGTGCAACGCCGCATGGCCGCGGCCTTACGCGATATTCGCTCAGGCAAGTTCGGGCGCGGATTTATTCGGGAAATGAAAAGCGGCCGTCGCCGTTACGCGAAGCTCCTAGCGCAGGGTAAAAAGCAGAAGATTGAGTCGGTCGGCCGGCGCCTGCGGGCATTGATGAATTGGAAAAGAAAATAAAAAACTGCGACTGCCGCCGCCGTCGGCAGCATACCTCAGCCTACTGTTCTCAACGATCTATCTCGTCGCCGAGGACTTGCCGTTACCAACAATATCCATCGGAGCTGCAGTGGTCGGTATTGTTGTGATCCGATCGCAAGGCTGTGCCGTGGCAGAACCCGAGATAAATGTGTAGCACACTTTTCTCGTTACTTTCTGCGCCGCCTTCGCTTTTGGCAGCGGAATTACAGTCTTCGTCGGATCAGCAAAAGCCGATGCGCAAAACGCGAGAGCGATCGCGACACTCACGCACCGGATCGACCAACCGCACAGGCGATGGAGCCCGCTTGCAGTTGTCATATGACTGATTGTCCGCCTTTTTGCTCGCAATGACAATAACAATCAATTGTCCGCCCGGCTCATTCGTCCCACAGAAAATGCTCGAGCCGTAGACGATTAAGACGCGCTTTGGCTTCCTCGGCGCGTGGACCGCCGGCAGCGACCAATTTCTGATAGATGTTCGCGGCCGAGTTCCAGTTGGCTTCATCTTCGAGCAACCGGGCAGCGTTGAATCCAGCCTTGTAGAACCAGAATAGTTCCGGCGCTCGGTCGGGTCGCGACTGCGTGTCGAGCACTTGATAAAACGTGTTCAGCGCGCCACTGCGGTCTTCCTTTTTCTCCAGGCAAATCCCTTTTTTGAACAGTGCCTGGTTGCGCCAATAGCCGATATCATGGGCATCGTTCGCCAGTTGCTCGTACGCTTCGACCGCGCGCGCGTACGATTTCGGATCGCTCGCAGCCAACTCGAAATAAATATCTCCTTTGCCGCAGAGCGCTTCGCGCTTCTCACTCGGTTTCGCGTCGTTCTTTAATACGTCATCGTACAACAGCAGTGCATCCTGCGGTTTGCCCAACTTCCGCTCGATGATCGCCTGTTCGTTGCGCGCCGCCCAGCGCAGTTCGCCTTTCCGTTGCGCTACCTGATCGAAGAGAACGATCGCGTGGTCGAGGGATTGCTGCCCCATGCTCGACATGGCCGATGCCGCCACGAAGAAGAGCGCTTTCTCCGCAAAAGGCCCGTTCGGATTTTCCTGGGCCAGGATTTCAAACTGCGTTTGCGCGTTGGCAAAATCCTGGCGGCGATAATAAGCCTCAGCCAATTTCATGCGCACGTCCGGCGCGAATGTGGACGCGGTGTGCTCGCGCAGGAATCGATTCGTCAATTCGATCACTTTGCTGTCGTCCGCGCCCGACGCTTCCTCGATCCAGATCGTGAGGTATTCACCGCGTTCCACCGCGGCTGTGGTCGGTTTTGACTCGGCCGCGCGTGCGAGGTTCTTGCGCGCTTCATCAAGCCGCGGCGGTTGGGCGTGAAATGCCAGCTCAGCCAACGCGACCCACGCCTCCGAGGCGCGCGTATGTTGTGGAAACTCGCGCAGGAAATTTTTGAGGGAGACGGCCGCGTTGTTGTCGCCTTTGGCGGCTTGCAGCAAACCTTGCTCTAGGCGCAGTCGCGCGGGCGCCTCTTCATCGCCCTGTTTTTGAAGCTCGTCATAGTTGGCCGCGAAACGCGCGCCATTCCCCATTTGCAGCCAGCCTAACGACGCATTGAAGATCGACATCTTCGCCAGGGGCGAATCGGAATGCGCGATTTGCTCGAAGGCGATCGCAGCCTCTTCAAATCGTCTCGCACGATATTGCACTTCGGCGCCCAGCAAATTGATCCGATCCAGGAGCGCTGGTTTCGGTACAACTGAGCGCGCTTCATTTAAGGCAGCAAGCGCGTCATCGAAATGTCGCTCTTCCAATTGAAGTTGCGCGTACTCCAGCAGCGCGGCCGCGATCTCCGGGTTGTTGGGATGGGTTCGGCGGAGTTCGACAAAAAGCGGCAAAGCTCGCTCCCGCCGCCCAGCGCGCAGTTCGATCCGGGCCAGATACCATTGCGCAAAGGCGCGCCGCGGCTGTTCCGGTTCGTGCGTCCAGCGTTCCAATTCGGTGCGGGCCGGTTTGCGCTCGGCGCGGTAAAGTTCATCGAGCTTCGCGAAAATCCGCGCAAGATCGACATCCGTCGGATGATGTTCAATGAAGTCTTCGACAAAATCGTCGCCCGCCTCCGGCGTTCTTAATTGCAAGTGCGCATCTGCGACTGCAAACAGCGTTGCCACGGCGAGCGCGTGGGTGGCGCCGGCCGGCCGTTTCAAAAGAGACTCGAATATGGAAAGCGCGCGCTCAGGGTGATGCTGCACCAATTCTACCCGTCCGAGCAGGAACCGTCGCGTTTTCCGGTCCGGACTTGAAACGGGCCGAACGTCATCAAGAATGCGCCTGGCATTCACAGGGTCGTGCTGGTCGAGGAATAATTCCGCGGAATGCAATCGAGCACGGACGCTCCATTGTTTGTCGCGAAAAAGAGTCGCCAATTTTTGCTGGGCCTCATCCAAACGTCCCAGTGCCCGCAATGTTTCGGCTTCTCCGAAAATCGCTTCCGCGCGAAACGGCGAACTCGGGTCGGCCGCAACCGCATCGTAAAGAGGCAGCGCCTCGCTCCACCTTCGGAGGCCGGCCATCGCCTGTGCGCGTAAAAATGTTGTCGATCGCATCTCGCGCACGCGCGGATCGTCGAGTAGAGATAACGCTTCCTGCGGCCGGTTCGCCGCGAGCAGGGCTTCGATCAGTTTCTGCGCGCCCGCGCGCCATTCTTCCGCCGCGGGGTTCTTGTCGAGAAATGCGCGCAAACGCACCATCGCCACTTCCGGAACACCGTCGTCGAGCGCTTTGATCGCTGAAGTCAGTTCAGCCGAATCTTCCGCGCGTAGCGGTTGCAGCAAAAAGATCGACAATCCAACCACGAACAGATTGAGCGTTCTCATCTTTCTTCCAGGAGCGGTCGTAGATATTGCGCGGTCTGACTTCTCGCAACATCGACAATCTCCTCCGGCGGTCCCGCGGTCACTACTTCGCCGCCATTGACCCCGCCGCCAGGACCGAGATCGACGATCCAATCCGCGCATTTGATCATCTCCAGATTGTGCTCGATCACCACCAGGGTATTGCCGGCGTCGCGCAATTTCATCAGCACTTGCAGTAATTTTTCGATGTCGGCGAAATGCAAACCGGTCGTCGGTTCATCCAAAATGTAAAACGTGCGGCCAGTCGCTTTCTTCGCCAACTCGGTCGCTAATTTCACTCGTTGCGCTTCGCCGCCGGAAAGAGTTGTCCCCGCCTGGCCCAGTCGCAAATAACCAAGTCCCACATCGAGCAACGCGGTCAGTTTTTCCGAGACGCCCGGCACATGCCGAAAAAACCGCACCGCTTCGTCCACCGTCATATTGAGCACGTCCGCGATATTTTTTCCCTTGTAAGTGATCTCGAGAGTCTCCCGATTATAACGCTGTCCGTGGCAGACTTCGCATTCCACATAAACATCCGGCAAAAAGTGCATCTCGATCTTGATCAGGCCGCCGCCTTCGCAATTTTCGCAGCGGCCGCCTTTGACGTTGAAACTGAACCGGCCGGCATCGTAACCGCGCACGCGCGCGGCCGGCAGTTGCGCGAACAATTCGCGAATCGGTGCGAACGCGCCGGTATAAGTCACCGGATTGGAGCGCGGCGTTCGTCCGATCGCGCTTTGGTCGATCACGATCGCTTTGTCGATCTGCTCGATCCCGCGAATGGCACGATGCGTTCCGGGTTTTTCTTTTGAATTGTAGAACCGGCGGAAGAGCGCGCGCCGCAAAATGTCGTCTACTAACGTTGATTTACCGCTGCCCGAAACGCCGGTCACGCAGGTGAGACAGCCGAGCGGAAACGCCACGTCGATATTCTTCAAATTATTTTCCGATGCGCCGATCACGCTTAACCAGCCCGAACTATCTTGCGCCGTGGTCGCGCGGATTCGCGGCGGCGGTTTCACCCGCTGCTTGGGAATGCGAATGCGGACGCGACCCGAAAGGTAATCGGCCGTGAGCGAATTCTTCGCACGCAACAGTTCCTCGATCGTCCCCTGCGCCACAATCTCGCCGCCGCGCGGACCGGCTCCGGGGCCAAGATCGATAATATGATCCGCGGCGCGAATCGTCTCTTCGTCGTGTTCGACGACGATGACTGAATTCCCGAGATCGCGCAGCTGTCGCAGCGTCCCGAGCAGTCGCGCATTGTCGCGCTGGTGCAATCCGATACTTGGTTCGTCGAGCACGTAGAGAACGCCGGCCAGTCCGGAACCGATCTGTGTCGCCAACCGGATGCGTTGCGCTTCGCCTCCGGACAACGTGCCGCTTTCGCGGTTGAGGGTGAGGTAGGCGAGTCCGACTTCGATCAGAAATTTCAGACGCGACTGAATTTCGCGCACCACTTCCCCGACGATGGTCCGTTGCTGCGCTGTCAGATCGAGATTGTCGATGTACTGCGCGGCCGCGTCGATCGTCTGCTCGCTGAATTGATGAATGTTCAGCTCGCGTCCCTGTCGATCTTTCAGCGTCACTGCGAGAATTTCCGGCTTCAATCGCGCGCCGCCGCAAACTTTGCACGGCACCCGCCGCATGAAGGCCCGAATGCGATTGCGCGTAAATTCGCTCTGGGTCTCTTCGTAGAGTCGCTGCATTTGCGGTATTAATCCTTCAAACGGCCGGGCCGCTCTTTTCTTCTCGCCGTTGCTGCTAAAACTCATTTCGATCGGTTCATCGCCTGTCCCGAAGCAGAGAGCTTCCTTGAAATCTTCGGGCAGCTCGCCAAACGGCACGTCTTCATCGATTTTGAAGTGTTTCACCAGTGCGCCTTGCAGGTGTCGGTAATAAGCCTGCATCCGTTTCGTCCCGCGCCGCCAGGGCGTGATCGCACCTTCGGCCAGTGTTTTGCTCGGATCCGAAATCATCAGCTCGGGATCCAATAGCAACTCCGTCCCGAGACCGTGACATGCCGGACACGCGCCGAGGTGGCTGTTGAATGAAAAATGTTTCGGCGTCAGCTCGCCGAGCGTGAACCCGCTTTCGGCGTCGCCGTAATTGGTCGAATAACGAACTTCCTCCCACTCTTCCGATTGAGCGTTGGACGTTGAGCGTTGAGCGTTGAGCGTTTTCCCCTGTCGCAAGACAACAATCTTGTTCCCGCCCCACTTCAACGCCGTCTCCACCGAGTCAGTCAACCGCACCCGGATTCCGTCGCGCACCACTAATCTGTCGACGACTGCTTCAATGGTATGGCGCACATTCTTTTTCAGCCGCACCGGTTCCGGCCCGCCGAGCTCGGCGATTTCGCCATCGATCCGCACCCGAACAAAACCTTCGCGCTTCGCCTTCTCGATGACATCGCGAAATTCGCCTGCTTGATTTTGCACGAGCGGCGCCAGGACGATGATCTTTGTCTCCGACCCGTAAGCCAAAATCTGATCGACAATTTGCTGCGGTGTTTGTCGAAAAACCGGCCGGCCGGTTGCGGGATCGTGCGGCTGGCCCGCGGCCGAAAACAGCACGCGCAGGTAATCATAGATTTCGGTGGCGGTGGCGATTGTCGATCTTGGATTGGCGCCGGCGCTGCGCTGCTCGATCGCGATGGCGGGAGAGAGCCCTTCGATGAAATCGACGTCCGGTTTTTCCATCCGATCGAGGAACTGCCGCGCGTAGGCCGAGAGGCTTTCCACGTAGCGCCTTTGCCCTTCGGCATAGAGCGTATCGAAGGCGAGCGACGATTTTCCCGAGCCGCTTAATCCGGTAATAACGACAAGTTTCTCCCTCGGAATCTCGACATGGAGATTCTTCAAATTGTGCTGGCGCGCACCACTGATCTTGATAACTTGCGCAGGCATCGGGACTCAAAATCTCGAACCTTTTAGTCAAGCATAACCAGCCCCTTTCTCCAGCGAAAATCGTCCCGACCATGAGTGATCCTGCCGGTAATTTGAGTCCTGAAGAGCTCGCCCAGTTACAAAGAAAATTCAGCGAGATCAAACATTCCATTAACAACGCCCTCGCCGTCATGATGGCGTTGTCGGAAATGTCGCAGCGCCGTCCCGATTATGCGGAAAAACTGGCCAGCACCGTCCTGACCAAGGCGCCCCAGATCGTTTCCAGCCTGCAGGAATTTACGCAGGCCTTGAACGACAAAGCCGGTGTCAAACCGGAAGGCGTTCCCGGCGAATCGAAGTAGCTCAATCGATTTATTCTGCGGCTTACTCGGCGCGGTCGACGTTCGAGTCGGATTGTGCTAATGGAATAACGTGATGCTCGGCAAGATTGGCACCTCAGTGGTCATTGCGGTTTCGCTGTTTCTTGGAGCGGTGCGGCTCCCAGCCGTTCCCTGCATTCTCTCGAATGCGCCCGTCGAAAAGAAATGCACGATGGGCTGCTGCAAATACAAATCTTGCTGTGAAACATCGGATAAACGTACCGGCCCACCGTTGCAGCCGCTGGCAAAAGCGGGTTCTGCTCACCAGAATATCGCAACCTTCGCTTCAACTGTTCCGGTAGCGGTCTTTGACCGCTCTGCGACAGAGTTGTTTGTTTTCTCGAGCGCGGAATGCGGCACGCATTCGCCACCGCCACTCGCGCTGATCTGTATTCGCCTCATCTGATCTAAAGAGCCTCAGGCCGGAGGTGTGCCCATTGTCCGAGCCGGACTGGCACAGGCACGCCTGGACTT
>Ga0209526_10000148_pt1 | contig 41466 bp, 34 predicted proteins | sample JacPinW_OM2H0_M1_FD_188566 | JGI IMG/M metagenome (GOLD analysis project Ga0209526, IMG submission 188566) | Forest soil microbial communities from Algoma, Ontario, Canada - Jack Pine, Ontario site 1_JW_OM2H0_M1 (SPAdes) (version 2) | ecosystem: Environmental > Terrestrial > Soil > Boreal... | reverse complement strand
CATCGGGACTAGCGGCAGAGCGACGAATAAAACCGCGCTGATCGTGAAGTGTTTTTTCACCGTTCGCTCCATTCAATCGGAAGGTCAAATTAACTTCAGACTACCAAATCAACTTCAGAGCGAATTGAATCTCACGCGCCGTGGTTGTAGTTGGCGTCAACAATCCGGCAACGCCATTTCGATCCCCACTGGCATCGAAGATGTCCGTGTTGTCAGGCGTTACCGGCACAGCAAAGTTCGCGCGATTCAAGATATTAAAGAACTCCGCCCGGAACTGGACGTTGAAGTTCTCCGAGATTTTCCTGACGTAGTTGGTTTTGAATGCCGAAAAATCCAGGTTCGAAAGCCGCGGTGGCATGCCTGTTGCGGTATCGAGGTGGGTGACGGATCTCGGCCCATCCCAAATGCTCACTGCGCTCAAGTGCAGTTCGCCTTGACCGTCCCGACGCCGCGGGAGGAGGTATTTATTTCGCGGTGGGGAGTACAATTCTGGCCACCTCCTCGTGCGTCGAAAAATCAACCACCGCGAACCCATGTACGAATACCCTGCGAGTCGAGCCGTAGGGGTTCGCCTCGATCGTCCGGCGTCGAACTTACGCTCCCAAACCGGTTCCTCGGTCTTGAGATCGATGACGGTTAGAATCCTAATTCATTACCGCGCCGGCGACCGCACCCGCCGTACAGCGTCATATAATTAATCGCAACTACGGGCTACCAATTCAACTTCAGAGCGAACTGAATCTCCCTCGACGTAGTCGAGGTCGAAGTAATGAGACCTGTAGCCCCAGTTGGATGGCCGCTTGCGTCGAAAATGTCCGTATTTTTGGTGGTAGCCGGCTGGGCAAAGTTCGTGTGGTTCAAGATATTAAAGAACTCCGCCCGGAACTGCGCGTTGAAGTTCTCCGAGATCCGCCTGATGTAGTTGTTTTTGAACACGGAGAAATCTAAGTTCGATGTCCCTGGCCCGATCAAAATGTTGCGCCCGGCGTTGCCGCGCAGGTTGAAACACTGCGGGAAAGTGCCGAAGGCGGGATCGCAATTCGCCGTGTAGAAGGCAAGTGACGGCGCTGTTGGGACCGTGAAGCACTGAGTCTTGATGTAGTTATTGGGATTTCCAGGATTGGTCAACGTTTGACACCCGGGCCCGGTCAGCCGATCCGGAAAGGCATAATTGTCGCTGCCGTTCAGCCCTTGGGGGTCCCCATCCGAGCCCCAGGTAGCAGTAAAGGGGGTGCCGCTATTCGCCGTGTAGATCGCGCCTAACTCCCAGCCGTCCGTGATCCGTGCTGCGGGTCCCGAAAACGATTTGGAGGAGGGAACCCGCCACGTGCCGTTGATCACCAAGGTCCGAGCAACGTTGAAGTCGGTCAGGCCTCGTAATGCTTTTATATCGTACCAGGGCCAGCTCGAGAGCCCATTCGCAAATTGGTTCCCGCGAAGATTTGACGAGCTGTTATCAATTCCCTTGCCCCAAGTGAACGAGCCTTGGAGCGCGACGCCGTGTCCCATGGCTTTTTGAATCAGCGCTTGGAGGCCATCGTAGGTGCCGCGACTGTTATAGAACCTGCTGGGCATGTCGCCAAAGTGGGTGTTGAGCTTCGTTCCACTGCCTACAGGGTTGGGATAAAGGTATCCCGCAGAAGTCAACTTCGGGAGCACGATATCCGAGTCATCGACCGCGAATGCCAAGTGCACACCGCGCGAACCCACGTAAGCCAATGTGGCAGTCAAGTCCGGGGTCAATTCGCGCTGCACATTGAGGTTCCACTGCATGACGTAGCTGCGACGAGGGTGCTGCTCACCGAAATATCCCCGAAAAGAGCTCAGACCTTGGCTCAATTTAAGCCCTCCCGCGGTGAACGCCCCTGCAGGAATACCAGTGGAGTTTGATGTATCTATTTCCCACGGGTACGCCTCTTCAATTTGGGAGCTCATAATAAGCATATCGTACAGCCCGAAGCCTGCGCGCACGGAGGTCTTGCCATTATGGAATGGGTCCCAGGCAAATCCCACCCGCGGCTCGAAGTTGCGAAGTGAATTATTCGACATCAAAGGTGAGCCCAGATGGGGTGCTGGGTCGGTTTGGTTTATCAGATTCGAGAGAAAGCCGTGGACCTCTGTCGGTACGGTGACCATCTCCCACCGAAGCCCCATGTTCAGGGTCAGGTTTGGAGTGGCGCGCCATTCGTCCTGGATGTACACGCCAAAAAGGCTCTGGCGATATCCAAACTCATGGGTGCCGTGCGCAAGGCCGGTGTGGAATGTTGCCGGATGATTGGTGAGAAAATCACGCAGCGAGCCGAAGCCCCAGACTCCGCTAGGATCGCTGGGCGACAGCGAGTCATATTGCATTCGCTCCACCCCTCCCCCGAATTTCATGAAGTGGGTTCCGTGCGTCCAAGAGGCGTCGTCATATCCCTGAAATGAGTTCCAGGTGAGGTAAGAATAGGAACCTCCGAACGGGCCACCGGTGAAGTCGGTAACACCGTTGATCTGTACCGAAGAAGCGGATTGCCCAGGTAGCGTGGCCAGAGAGGAGTCTTTAGCCAGGGGGTTAATAGCCGCTATAGGCAAATTGAACGGCACAGTAAGGCGGTTATAGCCAACACGAGCGGAATTTACCAGGTTGGCACTGAAGTTATGGGTCTCTTGCAGGGTAAGGAACTGGCGATTGACCTTCGATACTACCAGCACATCATTGAGACTATCGGGTTGACCATATGAGCTGATGTCACTGAGGTATGTGCCGATGAGACTGTCTTTATCCGAAAACTTGATATCAACTCGGCCTGTGTAGTAGTTCTCGGTGACGGCTTGTTGGCCGGGAAAGGTGAATATTCCTAAATCCCCGTTTGACCCGGCGATAATGCCGGCGTTAGGAAGGGGCCACAAGGGTAGGTATTTTTGAGCCGAAGGGTCCACTGTTATTGTTACGGGGGAACAGGCCCCGGCGGCTGGTGCCGAGCAAAGGGTTCCGCTGCGCACCGCAGCGGAGGGCACCGTGTCCACGCTGGTGATGCCCTTTGATTGGCGTATCCCCTCATAGTCGCCAAACACAAACACTTTGTCCTTCCGGATCGGCCCTCCGGCATCGGCTCCAAATTGATTGCGGCGGAAAGCCGGAATCTGCGCAGCGTCGAAGAAGTTTCGAGCGTCCAGGGCGCTGTTGCGGAGAAATTCGTAGACGCCTCCATGGAACTGATTCGTCCCGGAACGCGTAATGGTATTCACGACGCCACCTGACGTCCTGCCATACTCGGCGGTATAGTTGCTCGTTATGACCGAAAACTCCTCGATCGCATCCACCCCTAATTGGCCGCCCAGTACGCCTCCCGGAGCGCCGTTCGAATAATCATCGAGGCTGATCCCATCAAGCCGGTAATTATTCTGCATGGGGCGGGAGCCACCCACGGCCATTTCATTTCCATAACCTCTCCTGCCACGTTTCGACGAGTCAGTGACGGCGAATTCGGTATGGACTGAAGTAACGCCTGGCTGTAGAAGTACCAGATCCGTCCAGCTCCTTCCATTCAGAGGCAACTCCCGAACTGTGGTAGCGTTCACAACCGCGCTGATCGCTGCTGTGGTCAGTTCCACGGTTGGTGCACCGGCTTCCACGGTTATGCTTTCTGCTATCGAACCCACAGCCATTTCAAAATTGACTTCCAGGACATCCTGAACATGTAGAACGATTCCTGGTTCGATTACTGTCTTGAACCCAAGTTTCTCGACTTGCACACGGTAGGGTCCGGGCAGCAGGTTAGTGACGTAGTAACTTCCAGTCTCGTTCGTCGTGCCCTGAGACTGGACGTTTGTGCTGATGTTGGTGAGGGTCACCTTGGCACCCACGATGACTCCCTTGGTGGGATCGATGACGCGACCTGTCATAGACGCATTTGTAATTTGGGCCTGAAGAGCGCCCACAGGTGAAAGAACAAGCATCACTGCAAGAGCAGCCACTTTACATCGCATTAGGAACTCCCTCCTCGACGAAAGTTCCTTGATTCATTCACTGTTACGATGCGGAGAAGAGACTTGTACCAGTCGGGGGGAGAAGAAATCAGCGAATGTGCTGCGCGCCATACCGAATGCCAGTTCCCGGCTTGTATCAGACCGGCGACACGACCTATCCCGGAGGTTCGGTCACGGGAGCGCCGGGCCGAAACGCGGCGGTGGTGATGCTGAGGATTTGGTACCAGCATCGAGGAAGTGGTGAACAAAAAAGCGTAAGAGATGCCAACGCGACAGAGTCTCAAAACCTGGCGATGATTCACGAAGTGAGTGAGGTGGATCGTCTGTGAGCTGTCTTATCGACGCGTTGGAGGAAAACCAAGGAAATCAACGGGGTTGACATTCCTCGAACATCACGAACTCTTGGATCGCTGGCGGCCCCGCTGCACTGGTTCGATGTGGGAGGGCGGCAGCCGATTGTCTCCGTGCCAAGCCTAGGACAACGTCATCTTCGAGATCGATACACCGGAGGGCTCAGAGCTCCAGCAACCGCTCCGCATTCCGATGGCTGATCTTTTCCATGTCTCCTGAGCTGACGGATAGATTGTCGAGGAAATTGCGTCCGACGTTGTTGGAGCTAAACGGGTAATCCACGGAAAATAGGATCCGGTCGGCCCCGATGACCTGCAATGCGCAGAGAAATGGAGGTGCGGTGAAATATCCGCTGGTGGTGATGTAGAAGTGCTCGTAGAAATACTCGGCCACTCGGCGCTGGAGCTGCTTTGGGCCACGTGCGAAGACAGCATCGGCGCGGGCAATTGAAAAAGGAAGATTTTCGCCCATGTGCCCGATAATGATCTTGAGCCTGGGAAAACGGTCGAACACGCCGGAAATGATCAGGCGCAGGGAGTGCATTCCGGTTTCTACATGCCATCCCCAGCCAGCGGTGGACAGCAAAAAACCTAGGTCGCCAGGCAGTCCGCTGAAGTAGGCGTCCAGCACGGCTTGCGGCGGTGGTGCTGGATGCAGATAAATAGGGACATCGAGCGCCTGCGCTGTTTCAAAAAGCGGCGTAAAGCGCGCATCGTCGAGAAATCGACCGCCAATGGTTCCGCTGACCATCACTCCCTTGAATCCGAGTTGACCGATACAGCGCTGAAGTTCCGCAGCCGCATTCTCTGGATCCTGCAACGCTAGCGTGGCAAATGCGGCGAAGCGCTTAGGGTGCGCCCGAACCGCTGCGGCCAGCACATCGTTTGTGTCGCGCGCCAGTGCGTTTGCAGTTGTGGGCTGCAGCTTGTCTAAATCGTTGGCTGCTGGCGATAAAACCTGAACATCAATGCCGGCTGCGTCCATATCGGCGATACGACCATCGCCTAGGTCCAGCAGTTTGCCACCCAGGGCCTGCATCGAGGGAGCCGCTTGCCATGCCTGCGCTCTGGCGTTCAGAAGCTCAGGAGTCGTAATGTGCTCTTCGAGCGCTATGATTCGCATCGCGTTATTAGAACAAATCATGGGGAAAACTGACACCGCAATTCTTTCGTACGGCGCGTCTCTACGGGCCACGGTTGCGGAGCACCCAATCTCGGCACAACCCGGTGGACCTGACGGGCATTACGAATTGCTTGCGTGATACGCATGAACCTGTGTAGCACCAAAGTGAAACGCCGACTGATGCCTCCACCATGAGAATCGTTGATTGGGTTTCCGATAAATGTGGTTTGTGGAAAGCTCGGGCGGTACTCAGAAACGGCCAGCAGCGTGTACGCTGCTACCGCTGTCCCATCGAAGGCGCTGCACCCAGGTTCTATTAGAAGATATTGCTGGCCACCAAATCCGAATTTGGAACCTGGGAAAATATCTCTCCTGTGCCATTGACAAAAGCACCCTGCGAACGGTTGTCGTCCGGAAGCTGGTACATCATCCGCGCTGTTGGATAACCTTGGATGGCGCCACCAGCGCCTTGCGAATGCCCCGATGCTCCCATCTGGCTCACGTTGAGCTTATGAAAAAAAACGCTCGTGGAATCGCCGCTCGCATTGACCAGGAAATTTTCGGCATCAAGAATTGTTTGTCCCGCTCCCCGGGCTATTTCCCTTGTGCTGATTGGGATAGAATGAGCCCCCAGATGAAATGGCTGCTCATCCTACTTTTCCTGCCATTTGGAAGTCTCTGTTTGTATGCGCAGGGGCGACGCACGGCCCCGGATACTCGAGCGACTCGGCCGCCTTTTAGTGTCGTTGAGGCGACCATCCCAGAAATGCAGACTGCGATGAGGCAGGGACGCGTAACGTCACGCGGGCTAGTTGTCCAGTATCTGATCCGGATCGCTCTTTACAACAACATGCTGAATGGGATCATCACAGTAAATCGCGACGCGTTGGGGGAGGCCGAGGCGCGCGATCGCGAACGCGCCCACGGCAAGCTGCGCGGAGCGCTGCACGGAATCCCCATCGCGCTCAAGGACAACCTACAGACCATGGACATGCGGACCACGGGAGGTGCGCTGGCCTTCAACGCATTTGCGCCACCGTACGAGGCCACGCTGGCCAAGAACCTGCGGGACGCTGGGGCGGTGATCATAGCTAAGACCACCATGACGGAGCTCGCAAACTGGGTCGCTGGCGGGCCGACTCCGATGCCGAGCGGTTACAACGCGTTGGTTGGATACAGCATGAACCCCTACGATCCCCGGCGCGATCCGCGCGATGCCACGTTCGACGGACGCCCAGCTCTCGGCACAGGCGGGTCGAGCTCGGCAGTTGGCACGGCAGCGAACTTCTGGGCCGCCAACGTTGGGACCGAAACCTCGGGCTCCATTCTCAACCCGGCAAACCTGAATATGCTTGCGGCCATTAAGCCCACGGTGGGTCGCATCAGTAGGTTCGGTATCATTCCCATAACGGCCGATCAGGATACCGCGGGACCTATGGCGAAGAACGTGACCGACGCGGCCATTCTGCTCGGGGCGCTCGAAGGAGCCGCGCCCGATCAGGGCGACCCGGCCACCAAGAAGTGTATTCCGCCGCCGGGCCGCGACTACACACGATATCTCAACTTCAATGGCCTTAAGCGGGCGCGTATCGGTATTCCCCGTGCGTTTTACTACGATGCGGTGACCCCGCCGGGTGAGAAAGAACCACGCGGGGGTCTCAATGCCGAACAGAAAAAAGTGATGGCCGAAGCGATTGCTGTTCTCAAGAAGCAGGGGGCTGTCGTCGTCGATCCGGCCGATATTCCCAGCGTTGTCTCCGCGGACCCGCAGAATAACCTGCTCAAGTGGAGCGCGTGTTCGGGGTTGGACAATGCGAAGGGCAAGGATGAGAACTGCTCGACGGTGCTCAAGTACGGTATGAAGCGGGATTTTAACAAGTGGCTCGCTTCGCTCGGGCCTGCCGCGCCGGTGAAGTCACTGACCGAACTCCGGAACTTCAACCTTGCCCACGTGGCTGGTGGTGCGATCAAGTATGGCCAGTCGCAGCTAGACATATCGGACGAGATTGACGTAGAGGCGGATCGCTCGCGCTATGAGGCCGACCGCGCTAAGGACATTGCCCTAGCCGGAACGGGGGGCATTGACGCGACGATGAACGAGAACAATCTGGATGCTCTCCTCTTTCCCGGCGCCAGCGGATACACTATCGCCGCAATACCGGGGTATCCGACCGTGATCGTTCCCTTCGGCAGGGTTTCGAACGCGCCGTCCGTACCCTTTCCGGAGGGGTTCGACGCGAAGCCGGCACCGTTCGGTGTTAGCTTCGCAGGCGCCGCCTGCAGTGAACCGCGGCTCATCGAGCTCGGCTATGCGTTTGAGCAGGCGACGAAGCGGCGCGTGCCGCCAGCTTCAACGCCCTAACGAAGAAGGCTCGGCCGAACTCCTCACCAGTGTGGCAGCGAGCAGGCAATGTGGCTCCCGTGTTCTGGCTGGTCACGTCCGAAGTTCGTGGAGGACGGCACGCGTGAATTTCGCCCAATGAGCTGGTTATAACGCGCAGCAGACTGGGAAGCTACTGGAACGAGATGGGCAAACAAGGGAAGGCAGGCGATATGCCGCTGGTTCATTACGGTCGCTCCATCTCCAGGCCAAGCTGACGAAGGCTGATAGACAGTCGACATGCCGTCCGAGCACAGCCGTTCGAGAAAGCATTGCACCGAAAACGGAGGGAGGCAAAAATTCCATGAAGCGTTTGCAGCCGCGCTCTTCGCATCCTTATCGTGGTATGTGGTATTCAATCGAGTTCGTTGTCGGAGCGCCCCCGCGACGCAGGTAGTACGGTTGCGAATCGTAGGCTCAGCGCAGCGATGCCTGGTATCCCTCAAAAGCAAGTTCGGAGAGCGAATCGCGCACTACCTGCCATTCTGGCTGGTCCCGATGGGATCAAGTTCTTTTCCATCAGCCAGGACAACCTTGGTGAGACGGAGATTGGTCGCTCCGCTCTTTACCGCGTTGCCCATGATTGTGATCACGTCTCCGGGCTTTAGCGAATTCCTGTTCCATCCTCGCCTAATCAAGAAGTTTAGGCTACCGGCTTCGCAGAGCCAATTCTCGGTGTGGCCGTTGTTGTCGGTCACGGCCACACGAATTTCAGAGTGTGGGTTAATGAAATCAAAGTTCGTCACGACTCCTTTGAGCGTGACCACTTTTGTCACATCGTAGGCCGAGGTTCCGTGGTGCGCGGACATGGATCTTGGAACCAGGAACAAAACTAGAATCACTGCAATTGGGCTAAGCAGCTTGCCGTTCATGCTACCTCCAGACGAGATAGAGAAATTCGGGCTTACGTGCGTATGTCCCAATCTACCGCCGAGCCACACACGCAGTTTATGGGGGCGCTATTTGCTCTGCCCCTGCATTTGAAGATTCTCGTCGAAATTTCCATTGTCGGCGCAGGTGTGCTCCAGAATTTCCCAGTCCGGGCGCAATTCAAAGGTTACGCGCGTGTTCCACGGCCCCGTAAGCGCCTTCGGGTCTTCCATGGTAATGTCGTCCTGCAACGTGTGATGGTTTGTGCGGCGCATGCGCTCGATTACGTGCAAATCCTCGCTGTGGCGGCGACCCTCTCGATCGAGCCAGGTCTTGTCATTGAACCCGATCGTGTCAACCACGAGCGTGTCTCCCTCCCACTTGCCGATGGAATGTCCCATGTACGTAGGATTCAGATCACTAGGATGGCTTCGCCCATCGGTCCAGATTTCACGCAAATTGTGATCGAGCTCAAAGCGTATGAACACGCGTCCGGGAACCTGAATGATCTCCATGGGAAGTGCGTGAAGATAGATGCGCGGCACACCCGGCGGAAAACATCCGGGTGCGCCAAGTTTGGTGGGATAGACAGGATCGGTTGAGTCTGGGACCGCTCTGGGCCCGAGTGAAGGCCTGGTAGCCGCAAATTGCGCTTGCCCCCAGGATGTCAAAGGGGGAATCTCCCCAAAAAACGTGGAGGTGCCCGGCTTAAACCCTCCGGGATATTGCGTGTCCCAAACTCCAGCAAGATCCCGTGTCGCCAGTTTGGCAGGGGCCCGTGTAGCGGCTGATTGCCCCGAGCTCTGGGGAGCACTCTGGGGTTGCGCTTCGTATGAGAAGGAAAGCATCGCTACAATCGGGAGCATTGAGCCCACCAAGCGACACCGCATGGGAACCTCCTATAATCTGATTGCGCTTCCGGATCATGGGCTCTCGCTGTCATTCCCATGTCCATTGCAGATCGGAGCGACCATAGTGTCGCCACGCAGACGTCATCCGGAAGGTCCCAAACTGGTAGGAAAGGTACTCCCGCGAGCCTTGATTGTAAAGACGGATCGCAGGTGCGAGCTCGCAATTTCGCTCTGAGCTCAACAACGACCGACGAGCTCGCGCAGAAGCCCGATGACTCCAAAAGCCGCGATTCCTGCATGTGTCCTATGTGAACTGCTCCTCGGTGGCCGCGCACAGCCATCCAGTTCCCAGTGCCACGAGTATTAGGGAAGAAAGAATAGAGAGGCTCCGCCGATGGGCCACGAGCTCACTCGTCGCAGATGATCCTGCAAGGAATGCCACAGGCGCAAATGTAAGGACCCTTCCGTCGCCGCGCAAATTGCGCTGCGGACGCCAACGCCGAGACTGCAGAAGCGGAAGCAGCAATTGGTCCGATTGCTATTGCTACTGTTAGGTCGAGGGCAGGTCTATGAGTGACGGCTCGCCAAACATAGTCAGTCAGAATCAAACGCTTATTGGTACGCGGGCGCTACCTACAGGTGAGCTTCTCGCCCGGCGGGCTTTCCAATAATCCTCGAGCTGCCGCTCGGTTGCCAGGGGCGTCGGAGGATGATAGCGTTGGCGCCGGGCACGCTCCAGAACATGCCGGACCGTATGAGTCGGGGATGCCATCTTGCAGCTTCGATCACTCCAGAACCTTCTGGGGACACCGGATGGAAAAACCTCCCTTTCTTCACTTCTATGTCGCCCGCGCACTTAATACGCCGCAAAACTCGGGAAGGGCATTTCGGACCAAATTTCAGCTTGACATGCTCTTGCCCTGAAATGTATCAGTGCGTTGGATATCCACCAACCTGGGCCCTGTCCGGGTAGCTCAAGTCGGCAGTTCGGTGCGGAGGAGGGGATGCGTCAGAAGTCGTCCCGGCACTTAACAATGGCAGCGGCGGCAGTCTGGATCCTGACGATCACCGGTTGCGCGCGTAGTAGTGAAGTGGACGACGCCGCGCTTCGGGCAGCCGACTCGGACTCCGCGAATTGGATCACGTACGGCCGCACATACTCCGAGCAGCGTTTTAGTCGTCTACAACAGATCGATGAGCACACCGTGAGTCGGCTTGGCCTCGTGTGGTCTTTCGACCTCGGAACTCGGCGTGGGCTCGAAGCAACACCGCTCGTCAAGGATGGCGTGCTCTACACGACGAGCGCGTGGAGCCTCGTGTACGCTGTCGACGGGCGAACAGGACACCTGCTGTGGGAATACGATCCACATGTGCCGAAAGAGCACGCGAAGTTTGTGTGCTGCGATGTGGTGAATCGAGGCGTCGCGCTGTACCGGGGTCGGGTCTACGTCGGAGTCCTCGACGGCCGCCTCATCGCGCTTGACGCCAAGACGGGCGCACTGGTCTGGGAAGTTCAAACGACGCCCCAGGGCGCCTCCTATGCCATCACCGGGGCCCCTCGGATCGCAAACGGACGCGTTGTCATCGGGAATGCCGGGTCGGAGTATGCCGTGCGTGGCTACGTCTCGGCATACGACGCCGAGACCGGCAGGCTGGTCTGGCGCACCTACACTGTGCCGGGCGACCCGTCAAAACCGTTCGAGTCTGAGGCGATGCGTCGCGCTGCAGCCACGTGGTCGGGGGAGTGGTGGAAGGCAGGTGGTGGTGGAACGGCGTGGGACACGATTGTGTACGATCCAGAACTCGATTTTGTGTTCTTCGGCACCGGGAACGGTTCGCCCTGGTACGACCGGCTGCGCAGCAAGGGCGACAATCTCTACATCGCTTCAATCATGGCGCTCCGCGCCGACAACGGGGAACAGGTCTGGCACTATCAAACGACGCCGGGCGACAACTGGGACTACGATGCAACGCAGCCCCTGATGCTGGCGACCCTCCCGATCGCCGGACGCCAGCGTCGCGTGCTGATGCAAGCGAACAAGAACGGCTTCTTCTATCTGCTGGAACGGGAGACGGGGCGGCTTATTTCAGCCCGCTCCTATGCCGAGAACAATTGGGCCACTGGCATCGATTCCACCGGGCGCCCCATGGAGAACGCCGCGATCCGGCAGCTCGAGGACGCGACAATCGTGGCGCCCTCGACCGAAGGCGCACACAACTGGCACCCAATGTCATTCAATCCCGTCACCGGGCTCGTGTACCTCGCGGTCCTCGACGACACGTCCATACACTCGGTGGCACGGAACTGGAAGATCAACCTGCACGACCAGACCACCGGAGTCGACAGGGGCTACCAAGGGCCAGTGAGCGAGCGATGGCTGAAGATGAGATCAAGCGGACGGCTGCTGGCGTGGGATCCATTGGCCCAGCGTGAAGTGTGGCATGTCGAGCACCCTGACCCGAAGAGCGGGGGAACGCTGGCCACTGCCGGAAACCTTGTTTTTCAGGGTCGAGGGGACGGGAAGCTCTGCGCCTATCGCGCGACCGATGGAAAACTGCTCTGGGAGTTCGACGCCGGAATAGGGATCGCCGCACCACCCATGACGTACGCCGTGGATGGGATCCAATACGTTGCCGTGCTCGCCGGATGGGGGGGACCCATGGTGCTGGGCAACCGGCCTGTCGGCAAGGGCAAGGTCGGGCCAGGAAAACTCTTGACGTTCTCGCTCGGAGGTTCGGCGACGCTACCTCATTACGAGCGCGTGGTTCGGCCAGTTCCGATGCCGACGTTCCGGGTTGCGGTTTCTCGGCCCGAAATTGAAGAGGGCCGCGTTCTTTATGCCACGTTTTGTTCCCGCTGCCACGGCATGGGCGTCGTGAGCGGCGGGTCGGTCCCCGACCTGCGTTTTGCCGAAGCCCCAACGCACGGGATGTTCGAGGAGATCGTGCGCGGGGGCGCGCGGCGGGGGTTCGGAATGCCCTCGTTCTCGGAGGACCTCACCTCAGCGCAAGCTCGATTCATTCAAGCGTACATTCTCGACCGTGCGCGCGAATCGGCGCGAGGTGCTGCGCACCCATAGGTCGCGTGAGGCGTTCCGCATTTCCCGACGGCGTTCACTGACAAAATCCCTGGGACCAAGCCGATCCCAGCATCGATCAACTGTTCACCTGGATTGCCGGGGGAATCTCTGCTCCATCTCAAAACGCGTCAAAATCCCCGGTCATGCCAGGGTTTAGGCCGCATATTTGTTGTGCTTTGCCCGGCCCGAGAGTGCCTTTCTCTGAGAGCCTCGCCTGGAACCGGCAGGAAACATGGAAATTCCCGAGTGGTCGGCTCCGCGCACGGCTTACATTTCCGCTATCCCCTTGATGTGTGCCGAACGGGACAGACAGTACCACCAGGAAGTGTAGGATCAGAATCAGGTTGTCACGATCCCTGAGAACTGATCTGGGCGGCTGAAAGGGCGTAATGAAGCGCGACAAAGCGGAACACAAACCTCTTCCTCTGGAACTCGTTTCACTTTTCCGCGGACTTTACAATCGAGTCGCACAGCGATTGGGAGTGGACCCTTCTTATGTAAGCCGAGTAGCGCGCGGAGAGCGGAACTCTGATTTTGTGAAAGCAGCGCTCAGCGAGGAAGTGCGGAAGATTTTCGAGTGCCCCCCCGACCGTAATGGACACTATTCCCGCAAAAAATCAAAGGTCACGGCCACGAAAAAATCGGCTAACCAAACATTCGCGAACGTTAAGAAAGAAATGGCGCGGCCTCGTTTTGCTGAATCCGCCCGGGGAGTAGAGAGCAACCACCGCGTAACAAGCCTGCTGTAACGGCCGCCGACCAACCCCAGTTCAGCCTGAAATTCGTGAATGGGTCGCAAGCTCGTATGGATCGAACAGCACCGCTGGAGGCGGGGTTGCTCGGAATGCGCATGGGTGCTCAACCGTTTAGTCCCTCCCCCGGCAAGTCGTTTTGCGAAATGGTGCGAACTTTGAGTTGCGGCGCGAAAAATAGTTGACATCCGTTGTTTGCGTCTCGCATCGAGGAGCGCAAAAGTCTGAAGGCCCAAGGTAGGCGGTAGTGTCCGGAATGAGAGGCTCAACGGAGACCTGTCGCGGTCGGTCCATCGGTCCGTTTCTCCGGATAGGAACCTTCCTGGAAACTAGTCTCTACTCCTGGCCCGGCGTGCCCGGCGCAGCGCCGTTGTCAGAGAAACCGTGCCGGTCTAGAATCTGTTTTCCTGCCCTAGCGCGGTCCGGTCAGGAGGGCATGATGAAATGCATCCTCACGAGTGTGCTCGCTGCTGGAGTTGTCTGCGGCGTCGTTAGATACGTGAGTGTGTCGACTGTGCAAGCATGGCAGTCGGCAGATCCAAGCATCACTAACGATGTTTCGAGGCTCTCGTTCAAGCTTGATCATGATTTGGTGCAAGCCGTCTCTCGACGGGATCTAGGAACGGTCGGTGAACTCCTCGACGCCGATTTCACGTGGACCGACTCGCGGGGTCAGTCGTTAACCAGGACGCAAGTCTTGGAGAAACTACCCGAGCCGGCGCTCGGCGATGAGAGTCAAGCCAACGGGCAGGAACGCATAGATGGTCAGATCGTGATTCACATGGCTGAGCGCGGCAAGATCTATGTCCTGCGCGTTTGGGTCAAGCGTCCGGCAGGTTGGCGGGTGTTGCTCTATCAAGAGGTAATTCAGCTCGGTGCACCCCCTCAAAGCGATCCCGCCACACAAGAATGCGAAAATCCGTGCAAGACCGTGCCATTTAAGCCGCAGACCGAGGACGAACACGAAGTGATTCTTGCGTACCAACAGGTGGAGAGAGCGGTGGCGGCGCATGACTCTGTGGCCTGGGGTGGCCACATCGCCGATGAGTTCTTCGCGGTTACGTCCAATAGTGAGCGTCCATTGGACAAGTCGAGACGAATGGCCGGCCTCGATCAACAAAAGCAGGCCGGAATTGCGCCATTCCCGCTTGTATCAGCACGCATGTTTGAGTTCGGGAATACTATGGTCATGACGTCGCGACAGCACCCCGATCACGGCAAGGCGCTCCACGTCACACGTCTATGGGTCAAGCGAAAGGAAAAATGGCTGGAAGTGCTCAGCTATCAGACCGTAATTCAAGCAGCTGCAGTCCCGTAATCCCGATGCAACACAGGTCCAACTTGCACATCGACTGGAGCCGAGGGTTCGAACAAGCCGAACGCTACTGGCGCGCCGACTCCGCAACAGTTCAGCGACTCGGCTGCATTCCCTGCGCTTTGTACACCGCCGCTGCGTCGGGCGACGAAAGGTAGTCCAAGAGTGCCTTGGCGGCTGCGGGGTCTTTGGCGTGTGAGGACACGAACCCCACCAAAGCAGTCGGGGTCGATATCTCCCGCGGCAGGGGCCCTACCACGTCGATGCCGGGCTCCTTCATTTCGCTCAGGAAGGTCAACCCGATGTCAACCTCGCCCTTGGCGACCAATGCCATTGCGCCGGCGCCGCCTTGGGCGCGCTTGATCTTCGGCTGCATTTGCTCGGCGATGCCGAGCTTCTTGAGCGTCTCGTCGAAGCTGACACCGGCGGCCGCTCCACCCGCCCCGTCCGGATAGGAGATAGACTTCGCCGCGAGCAGCATCCGTCTGACTGCTTCTGGTGTCGAGATATCGGGCTTGGGGGTGCCCTGTCGCACGGCGACGCCCACGGCAACGCTGGCGAGCGGCGTCGCGCTGCTGGCGACGACGTTGCCCGAGGCGAGCACATCCGCGTAGGGCGGCTGTACGATCGGCACGTCGAAAGCTTCGCCGCGCACGACTTGCTGCTTGGTTCCGCCGCCGGAGCCAAACGTCGCCTTGACCTGGTCGCCCGTCTTGCGTTCGAAGTCCGGGATTATTTGCTCTATCGCTGCCCTGATGCCGCCGGGCGCTACCAGAGTGACCTCACTTTGGGCGCGGGTGCTGTACGAATTCCCCAAGGCAAGGACGACGACGGCTGACGAAAGCAGATATTTCATGACCTCCTCCCCCAACTGGCCGGGTATATTTCACTTCGGCGAATCGAAGCCGATTTCAACCCGCGGCAGCGGGCATTGTTGCACTGATCGCCCACCGGCACAACTGCGGCGCTCAAAGCAAAATGAAAAACTCGGGTCACAAACTACACTCGGTCCGCGGGTCAAACCTGTAGCCGGGATTACCATTTTGGCTGCCTGACGGCTGCCGTTATACACTGAGTCTGTCGAGTGCGGCCACGCGTTTTACCGATGTGGGGCCCCGACCTGATCCCACTCCTCTGTGGGTCTTCCATTACCTCTAGGTCAGCGAGAATTGTGTCAGAGTTTGGGCTGACGAACACCTAACACCGCACGAACGGCGGCTTCTCGTGAAGCACTTCGGCCTGGGGAGAGTGGTGCCTTTCCGAAGCGGTGGCATCGTGTGTTTTCAAAGGAACCGCTCAGTTGACGATGACTCTTAGTGTATCGGAAGGCCGTTCGACCGAGCATCAAGTCGGTATGCCGGAGATCAGTAAGTGGAGCGCAGTCCACAAACGGCGTCCGAGTCCTCGAACCGGACTCATCCATAACAACTATTGCGAATGAGCCAGCTAAATCTGGGTTGTTACTATCTTTCCGTGAATAGTGTCGAGGGTGTGCCGGATGGCGCTCCGGCGATCCTCCACGAAAACATGAGGAACGAAGGCGCGGTCAGGTCGATCGCCGGTTCAACCGTGGAGTAAAACTCAGAGTTGTCTTTGTACACTGCATCGTTCCCGTTAAACTGAGAGAATACATCTTCTCCGTTAGGCGGGCACGCTAGCACACCACTGGGGGCGCCTGAGTCGGGCTTTCGAATCGGTCCTTCGACCAGCGCACCGGCCAGAATCGGGAGCTGACCGTTGTGGGAGCCCGCCAGGTTCGCAACCTCATGGTGTATGCAACGAGGAAACGTGCTTCCGTCACCGACGATGAAAGAAGAGCCCCATGCGTTAGCCCCCAGGATGTTGGCTAGCCATCTGCTCGAATAGTTGGCGTATGTGCTGGAGTTTGTGAGGTAATCATACTCGCTCGCCATCACGAAGAGCCCAGCGCCGTGGGCAGGCGTGTCGCCCCGCCCCCAAGGGTAACCGAAGCCGAACGGGTCCTTGCCAGCTTGCGCGACCGCGCCATCCAGTTTCCTCCGCATGTCGGCGAGAAGATCTGATTGCGAGATCCGGAGGCCGCTTGGATTCCCAGCCAACGCGATCGCCCGGTGCAGCTCGAAATGTGCCAGCCCGCTCAGATCGGCAAGGTTAAGTGTGTTCACGGCGTTATTTTGGGCGTGAAGGTAGGCGGAGGCCCAGCTGGCCGCTACTTGCAGATAAAACATGGCATCGCTGTGGGGGAGCCCGTCCGGCAAATTCCCGCTTCGAGTCGCGAAATAGAGCTCCGTGGCCCCGAATTCCAGGTCATCACGCCATTCAGACTCGTCGTAGAAGTCATGGGGAGCTGCGGTAAGCAGTCTCCCGATCGGCGAGGTATCCGCCAAATCGAAAATGTGCTCCGCTTCCAAGAGGCACTGATTGGCGTAGGCCGCGTTGCTGCTCTGGTAGACTCTGAAACACAAGGCAAAATCACCAGCGAGGCGACCGGCCAGGTTGGGACTGATTTTTGAACCGGCGGGGCCAGAGACAAACACGGGTCGATTGCGGATGTAGCGGTACCGGGGGTCCGTATCACGATACGTGTCGTCGGCCTGCGGCAGCCGCCAGATGCTGTGGTCGTCTTCAAAGCCGGAGCTGCCGCTGCCGATCCCCACCTGATAATAGAGTGTCCTGGACTTGTCGTCCCACATTCGCAGCAACCAATCGACGCCAAACTTCGCCTCGTCCGTAAAATTCGATGTGGGCGAGCCGGCACCCATTTGATTGGGAAAATCGCGAACCCCCACGAGCATGAGAGCGACTGCGTAACTAGTGGTGTCGACAAACTTCAAGCAATCGCCGGCATCCCACCAGCCGCCTGAGGCATCGATGATCGGTCCTCTGGGCTTCAGATCGCCTTTGATGCGACTTCCTTCGCGGCCTGAGAACTCGGGAGTGTTGTAGACCTTGGCCTTCTGATCGTTCAGGTGTGCAGGGGCACGTCGAAGGGCGGAAGGGATGTAGTCCGGGCCGTCACGCTGATTTTGAAAGAATGAAAGAGCGCTGGCGAGTGCGGTTGCATAGAGCTTCTCCGGGGTGGCTATCCTGAAGCTGGGTGAGGTGGCCGAAATCGGACCAGTCACCGTGATGGCATAAGTACCAGCGGTCGACAGAGTGAAGTCCACTGGATAGACAGTGTAACCGCCCCAGGTGCCAAGCCCCGAACCGATGGCCGCGGAATATAATGTTTCTCCATCCGAGTTCTTGATGGAGAATTTGGCTCCCGACTCCGACCCCGTAGCCATGAGAAAGGCGCGCATGGGGAGGCTAGATTCGTAACCTATTTGATTGATCCGCACGGCGGCGTTCGCATTTCTTGACCAAGAGGCTGAGGATAAAAGTACGAGCCCGCTTAGCAGGGCGCTCGATACGGCAAGAATCTTCCAGGTTGGCCGTGAACTGTTTGCATATGAGCCCTTGATCGCGTTTTCGTTTGGCATACGTCGTCGTTTGTGTTTAGTCTTGCATTTGTATCTCTTTTATCGCAGGGATGGAAGAACTTCCATTTTCGACGTATCTCGGCACGAATTGAGGCTCACCGGATGCAGTGTTCGTGCATTCGTCAAACCCGAGATGGGCCTACTTCTTCTTCGGTGTCATCTGCATGAGCTTGTCGGCGCGGTCCTGTCGGTCGAGGTTGAGGCAGGTCTCGATGATTTCTTCGTGCTGCGCCGCAGGAATTGGTAAACCTGGGATGACGCCGCGAATTCGCCGCACCTCCTCGTGGAAGTCCCACATGAACTCGTGCCCGGTGCCTTGCTGACAAGTGAGTCGCGGCCCAAAAACGGCATGCGCGCAGACACGGGCGGCGTCCTTCGCACAGGGCGGTAAGGGTGTATGCGGCCAGTAAGAGGAGCCCGTGCCAGGTGAAGTCGAATTTCGTCAATCAGATCCTCCGACCTCTCCTCTCTCTTGAGTATTGAATTGAAGAGACATTCGTAGTATAAAATCCGGGTGTAGGTCTTCGATATTGAGTATGGACTTGAGAATAAAGTTCGTTGCGGCCGTCGGACTGTTGTTTTGCAGTCTAGTCTTGCTGGAGGTCCCCGAGCTAGTTAGTCTCACTGATGATGCTTCAAATGACTTCGTACTTTTGATCTCGCCAAACGGGATCAAGTCTTCAGCTGTCCATACAGACAGATCAGAACCCCAAGGAATTGCTCAGATCATTCGTCAAGATCAGCGGTCGATCCTTCTCCGCTGGCTTCGTGACAGCTCCACCTCCTCAAACGATTTCCTTCATTTGATTTGTATTCAGCGGACTTAGCCCTCCGACTGGAAACTTTCGTTTCTTTTCACGTCGCACACAGCTGCCGGCGTTTTTGATTCGAATATGCCAGCGGCCGCACGCGGAAATTGCATTTTTCACACAAAGCTTTCCTCAGGAGGCAGTCATGGAAAACAGGGATCAGCTTGAGGCTCAATTTTGGTGGGCATTTTCTTGCTTGGCGCTGGCAGGTCGACGCAAAGCTGAAGAATTATACGCAGAACTATTGCGTCGGCGTGCCGGCTCCTATCCTACGACCGAAGAGGTCAACAGCATTGTTGACGAAGCCTGCTGTTACCTCAGCGTAATTCTGAACTCGAGCCTGATCAACAAGGGTCCGGATCAATCCAGCCTGAGCGGCTGGGAGAGGCACCTGTTGGCCCTCGCTACGCGCCCCGATTGAGGATCGGTCCGGGGCTAGAGTGCTCATATTTCGAGCATCAATTTCTTGGCATCGCCAGCAAGCCCGAGGCGACGGCCGGATCAGACAACCAACATGAATTTCGGCTGACAAGGAGATTGCACTGATGAACTCTCAAAAACTCGATGAACTGCTTGGCCGTGCTGTCGTAGATTTTGGTGCCACTTTCAACGCGGCATTGATTCGTATCGGGGACAAACTCGGGCTTTACAAATCTCTCGTCTCTGGCGGTCCCCAGACTCCTTCCGAGCTCGCCGAGCGCACCAATACCGCGGAACGCTACGTCCGTGAATGGCTCAATGCGCAGGCAGCCGGTGGATATGTGAGCTACGACAAAATCACCAGGCGCTACAGCCTTAGCGAAGAGCAGGCCTTTGCGCTTGCGGACGAAACTAGCCCCGCGTTCCTCCCTGGAGCTTTTCAATTGGCCCTTGCCGCTGTGCGAATTGAGAACCGGCTTACGGATGCATTCCGCTCCGGTGCAGGAATCGGCTGGCACGAACACCATCACGACCTCTTTCAAGGCACCGAGCGGTTCTTCCGACCGAACTACGCCGGAAATCTTGTGAGCACCTGGATTCCCGCGCTAGACGGCGTAGGAGCAAAACTCAGGAAAGGGGCGTCCGTAGCGGACGTAGGCTGCGGCTGTGGCGCCTCGACGATTTTGATGGCTAAGGCCTATCCCAACTCGCAATTCGTCGGCTTCGATTATCACGGCGGCTCGATTGAAGCGGCTGGTGAGCGTGCCCATTACGCTGGCGTATCAGGATGGGTACGCTTTGAAGTTGCTATGGCGAAGGAGTATCCAGGAACGGGATACGACTTCGTAACATTTTTCGACTGCCTGCACGACCTGGGTGACCCAGCCGGCGCCGCTGCTCACGTACTGCGAACGTTAAAGAAGGACGGTATCTGGATGATCGTGGAGCCATTTGCTGAAGATACCGTTGAAGAAAATTTGAATCCGATCGGGCGCGCGTTCTACTCAGCCTCAACGCTGTTGTGCACGCCCGCGTCGCGGTCACAGGAGGTAGGCCTCGCGCTCGGTGCGCAAGCGGGCGAAAAACGAATTCGCGAAGTTGTTCTTCAGGGCGGTTTCACTCGCTTCCGCCGCGCCTGCCAGACTCCGTTCAACTTGGTGTACGAAGCGCGGCCCTGAACGTCTCGGAACTTCGATCCCTAAGGGACAGGCGGCCCAGCGGACATCAGCATGCGATAAGGATTGACAGCATCGATCGGATTTGTATCTACAACCGGGGCAGTCGCGCCGTATTACTGTGACCTCGTATGACTGAACCGATAGGTACGCCATCGATTTGGATTGGCTTCAACGCCTGCGTGGTATTGCTGTTGGCGTTAGATCTCGGTGTGCTTCGTCGTCGCGCGCATGCAGTTTCCCTCCGAGAAGCCGCTCTCTGGAGCGCGGTGTGGGTCTTGATCTCGCTCTTATTTAATTTGTGGATCTGGCATCGCTATGGCGCGAGCGCAGGATTAGATTTCTTTACCAGCTATCTAACAGAGAAGGCCCTCAGTGTCGACAACCTGTTTGTCTTTGTCCTCATCTTCCGTTATTTCGCGGTCGAAGAGCGCAACCAACACAGCGTGCTGTACTGGGGAGTCCTAGGTGCTCTCGTTATGCGCGGCATGCTAATTGGAGTCGGCGTGCTTCTCATCGAACGCTTTGCCTGGGTTCTTTATGTATTCGGTGGAATCCTCGTGTACGCGGGTCTGAGGATGATGATCCACAAGATCGACGATTTTCGTCCGGACGGAAATCTCGTGATTCGGTGGGCACGCAGAGTGATCCCCCTGACAAACGCCGAAACGGACGATAGGTTCTTCGCGCGGGAAGGAGGCGAATGGCGCGCGACGCCACTATTATTCGCTCTACTGATGTTGGAGTCAGCAGACCTTGTCTGTGCGATTGATTCGATTCCTGCTGTCTTTGCCATTACGAGAGACCCGTTTATTGTGTATTCATCAAACGTTTGTGCGATTCTCGGCTTACGCGCGCTTTATTTTCTACTGGCGAGTGCGGCACGTCACTCTCGTGGCCTAAGCAATTGGCTGGCTATCGTGTTGATATTTATTGGTGCAAAAATGCTGGGGGAGCCGTGGGTGAAAATCCCCACCGAGATCTCGCTCTTCGTGATTGGCGGGGTACTAACGACTGCGGTTCTGATCATGCTTGTAGCATCGAAGGTCACACTTCACCCGAGTCAGAAGGGGTCTCGCCCCCAGCTTCGGACGACGCCAGAAGACCAAAGATTCCCTTCAGAATCCGGAGGACAACAGTCGGGAAAGATTTGGCAAAAATAACTGCCGATAAAGGTTGGGTTTGCGGTCGCCTTTTCGCATCGCCACTCCCCCGGGAGATTGCCAACCTTCCGCAGGAACAATTGACAGACCATAGGGGAGCCGGAGTGGGATCTGCGGGGGCTTAGGCAACTTCCTGCGCGGACAGCGATCACTAGCCGCACATAGCAATCGCGCCCTGCCCCCTGAGGAACCCGGCCACCGAAGCCAGGGGGTGCTTCGGGGGAATGGCGACGCACATATGCACACTCCGGCATCAGATGTCCTTCGATGTCTGACACTTGTTCTACCGGGAAAAGGTGGAAAACCTCCCTCACATGAGGGCGTGTTTGACCGAAGCTTTGCGGCGTCGCTTGGGAACGGACACCACATGGGATTTGCAGTTCCATCTGCAATGAGTATTCTCATCAAGCCATTTAGCGAGGATGCTACGCCTGAACAGTCAACCCTCTTCGAGTCTCGCTGGTCGAACCAGTGGCATACCTAAAAGCGAGTTTGGGGGGTCATCAGCATCTGTTCGTTGTTGTGATCGGAGTCGCGCCAACGAAAGGGAAGTCTCCTACGCAAGATCGAAAGGGAAGAAGCGGCACAGACCCAGCAGAATTCGCAGTAAATCGGCTGCCCATTCAAGTGATACAAACGCGGAACGATTGAACGCGTGGTCGGTTAATCAACGCGTACCCTCAGGCTTGATCCAGTTCCTCGTCGCTGGAGATTGAACTTGAATTCGCAGTGATTTAGGTCCAGGCTAGTTCGCAGAATCCGTAACGAATTTGGCCGGGTGCCTCACCGGGAGGGCAGGAATGGACATGCGGAAAGAAACCGGAATTTTTTGTATTTGCCTTTTGACCTTACTTTTCTTGGCGACGGCCACTATCGGACATGAGGCTGTCAGTCCACACGCCAATGCTCAGTGCACGTTCACGAACGGGAAAACGGTCACAGTTGCCTACTCAAGTCCTCGCATGAGAGGGCGTAAGATTTTTGGAGAGCTGGTGCCTTACGGCGAAGTGTGGCGGACTGGAGCCAATGAAGCTGCCACATTTGTCCCGAACACAGCTGTGAGCATCGGCGGGAAAACTGTACCGGCTGGCAGTTACACGCTGTTCACCAACCCCAATCCCGACAAATGGACATTGATCATCAGCAAGGCTACCGACAACCCATATCCCGGGCCCAGCAAGGATGTTGTTCGTGTCGACATGGAAGTGAGCAAACCGTCCGCCCCGGTCGAAGCCTTTACCATTAGCTTTGATAAAATCGGGAATGGTTGTGTCATGCACCTGGATTGGGAGACTACACGGGCATCTGTGCAGCTTGCCCCAGGTATGTAATGTTTCCATTCACGTCCGCAGGGAGCTGCTCCCTAAGGGCACGATCTAAATGACGCGGGATCAAGCAGCTTGACTGGGCACCGGATTCGAGGACCCCTAGATGCCATGAATGGCACAGCAGGTCGCCGCAACGGCGTTGACACGAGAGAGATTCCTTGAGCTTCCCATCGCCCGCGGTAGGGAGGTTTTCGGGACTGCGGAGCTGACAGTTTGAGAACGTCGGACGAATGCGGCCCGTATGTCGTTTTTTTGAGGAACCACCCCCTAGCTGCAGGCCGTTGCGAAGGCCCCTTCTTCGATGTGGCGTCTGGTCGGGACGCATCGATTTCGTTGGGGACGCAGCGCGGCTTGCTGTGCCAAGGCGAGGTAGAAGAGCCAGGATTGGTGAGCAGTGGTGCCGATCACATACCGTACTCGAAAATGCGGAAACGCAGGATTCTTCTATCGGGAACTCGTGAGGCCGGGCGGGACACGCACGCGTCAGATATGTCACGTCCACGTGTCAACTGCTCAACACGGTCAAGGAATTGACTACAGGGTTTTGCAACACCCTTAGTTGGCGAAGCACGCCCTAGCGTTTAGACAATTCGTGTCAACCTGCGGAATCCAAGCAATTCACGATTACGTTTTCAACATGTCTGCTGGAGTGCGGCGAATGACAAGCAAGCAACCGATGTAGACTGGCCGCTTGAGGTTTCTGTCGCGTGTAACCGCGTCTCCACAGCGATGAAATGGTGCATTGCGAGGGATTTGCTGCTTGAACACTCGTGCCGATTCGATTCCTGTTTCCCTTCCGACCGGGCCGTGGATTTATCGCCCATGGCTCGATCTTTTGGTGGGATGCGGCGCGTGGTCGGCTCCACTATTGGTCATTGCCACCTGGCTAACTCCTTCGCATAGCCACGCCTGGGTTGTCGCATTTTACCTGCTCGCCGTGGCCTTCAACTATCCACACTTCATGGCCACAGTCTACCGCGCCTACCACACGCGCGCGGACTTCGAAAAGCACAAGATCTTCACCCTGCATCTCACGCTCCTGATGGTGTTGACTGGCGTGTTACTGCACGCTTTCTACTGGCTGCTTCCCTGGGTATTCACTCTCTACATCTGCTGGAGCCCCTGGCATTACACAGGACAAAACTACGGCTTGTTGATGATGTTCGTCCGACGGAACGGCGCGGCGCTGACCCCGGAAGAACGTCGTTGGATTCGTACTGCATTCGTGGCGTCCTACTTGATGCTCCTCGGCAGTTTCCAAACGGGCGGTTCGACTGATCCTCTCATTCTTTCGCTCGGAGTGCCGGCAAAATTTACTTTGCCGGCGCGACTCGTTCTCGGGACAACGTTTGCAGCGTCTATTTTCATCGCGTTCCGACGATTGATTCTTCGTAGCAGCTGGTCCGCGATGGCGGCCCCGCTCACGCTGGCTCTTACGCAATTCCTCTGGTTCGTTGTTCCGACGCTCTTGGAATTGCACACGGCGTATCAGATACCACAAACTCGATACAGCAGCGGAATTCTTGCGGTCCTCCATTCGGCGCAGTACCTGTGGATTACGAGTTACTACCAGCAGCGCGAAGCGCGCGCAGCCGGCCAGCCAGGGTGGCGAATGGCAGCATACTTTCTGACACTCATCGCTGGTGGCATTGCACTGTTCATTCCTGGTCCTTGGCTTGTGAGCAGAGTCTTTCATTTCGACTTTACAACGAGCTTCCTGATCTTCACCGCTGTGGTGAACATTCATCACTTCATTCTCGACGGCGCGCTCTGGAAACTGCGCGATTCGCGAATCGCTTCCTTGCTGATTGACCGGGTCGGAAAGGCCCAGCCGAGTGAAAGGGCAGGCACTCCACTGGCTGGGCCAATGAGTGCTGGAGGCGCGCCGTGGTTCAGAAGCCGCATTCCCTCGCTTGCCGCGTTTCGCGTGTCTGTTGTGATACTACTGTTCCTCTGGAGCGGAATGGACCAGATTCATTTCGCACTCGGCACCGACGAAGGAAATCTTGGAGCTCTACTTCTTGCGGCCCGTATGAACCCCTACGACAGCATGCTGCAGGCGCGGATCGCTTTCGCGGAAGCAAGAAAGGGCCAGAAGTACGAAGAGGTTGCGGCGCTGACGCGCGCCGTCGCGATCAATCCGCATAGCTCTGCGCTCCAGCACGCGTGTGCTCGCGCGATGATCGAGGACGGCGAATACGTGGAGGCCTACGATCACTACGCTAAGATGCTCGGTATTTTCCCACGTGATCCCGATGCTCTGGTCAACTACGGACTGCTCGCCGCTCGCCTCGGCCATCCGGACGAGGCCATGGCTTCTTGGGAGAGGGCGGTGCAGGTGGATCCGAACCAGCCGAATCCCCATCTGTATCTCGCCGAAGCTTTCGACCAGAAGGGAGAGGCAGCGAAAGCCGCTCGCCATTGGGAGGCATTTTTGCGGTTTCGGACCGCGCATCCAGCTGATCCTACCGCCGGTCCTAGGCAGGAGATTTCCGCTGCGATTCAATTGGCGGACGACGAGTCTCGCATCAACCATGCGGATGCGGCCTCTACCGCATATCTATCCGCGATTGTACTCGCAGAACACGCGGGCGATGCCAAGCTGGAAAGTTTGGCGCTCGTGCATCTCGCGGATTTGCAAGAGAAAGCCAATGATGCGAAATCCGCTGCTCATTCTTACGAGCGAGGCCTGAGGCTCGATCAGAAGGCGGGAGATCCTCGCAGTGAAGCCTTCGATTGGTTCAACTACGGGCAATTTCTGAGGCGACATGGATTGCCCGATGAATTAGCTTACGCCTGCTTCCTACACGCCGAAACATTGATGGCCGGGATGGGCGGCCATGATTTCGAAACCGTGAGATCAATTCGCCGACAGGTCGAGAGTCACCTCGGGAGAAAAGCCGTCGCCACCCAAAGGAATCTGCCCGCTGTGCTGGCACGCGCCACCGACCTTCCGCCGGGTTCATTTTGAGGCCACTCAAAGGATCGCAAAGTAAACCAGCTAGCCTCAACTTTGGGCGACCTGACAAACTCAGTGGAATTGCCGGTGAAACAACGCAAAGTAATGGGTGAGAGCGTTCGGCAATTTGAGCCGATTAGCTCCCTAGGGGAGTATTTCCAAACTCGACGATATAGGGGTGCGGGTTTCCTCGTTCTTTTTCCCGATGCGACAATGCTGGCGTCGGGCGAGCAGGACCATGCGCTCGCAACGGAAGCAAATGGGGCGTATGATCTCCGCCAGCAAGAGGTCGATACGAAAATTCCAGCTTGAGACCGCTGCTCGATGGCGCAGCAGCTGCGAGCCGTCGTCGCCGAGCTGCATGAGGGCAAGACCTTGAAAGATCACAAGGAAACGAAGAAGGGACTGTCGAGAAGAGATTTCGTGAAAACGACAACCGTCGGCGTCAGTGCGACCGCCCTAGCCGGGATCGGTTCAATGGGAACCGAAGCCAGACAGGTTCCGCGGCGTTGGGACAAAGCGGCAGATGTCGTCGTTGTTGGGGCAGGAGCCACAGGGCTTCCCGCATCTATTGAAGCCGCGCAAAATGGAGCGTCTGTGATTTTGATCGAGCAGAACTATGATATCGGCGGACACGCCATACAGAGTGGGGCCAACCTCGCTTTGGGTGGTGGCACGAGTCTACAGAGGAAACATGGAATAGAGGATTCGCCCGACTTCATGTTCTCGGACCTGGTGAACTGGCATGATTACAGGTTCAGTGACCGCGAGATTGTGCGTGCCTTTTGCGACTGGAGTGTCCCGACCTTTGAATGGCTGATAGCGAATGGAGTCGTGTTTAGCGATGAAACCCTGGGAGGTCCTGACGGTGGCCCTCAGACGGTGAAGAGATCGCAACGTCCAGCTTGGACCGGGGGTGTGAGTGCTGTGTCTCCGACCGGAGCCAACGGAACCGCTCTCATGCGGCCGCTCGAAGCCAGCGCGAGGAAGCTGGGAGTGCAAATCTTCCTGCAGCACAGCTTAGCAAGCATTATCAGGGAGACCAGTTCCTCGGGCAGGGTTCTTGGAATCACGGCAGTGAGCCAAGACAAAACCGTAAGCATCCAGGCAGAGAAGGGTGTGATCATCGGTACGGGCGGCCATACCAGCAATGTGAACTTCCGCAGGATGTTCGATCCTAGGCTGACCGAGGAGTATCAGGTAGTGGGTGAGCCCTACTCCCGCCAAACCGGCGACGGAGAGATCGCCGCCATGCGAATCGGCGCATCGCTTTGGGGGGCAGCGAACCAAACGCTCGAGACAGTGTCACGAACACACATTCTTGAGAAACCTCTTTTGATCGGGAACCAGTATGGCTACCTGCGATCTCCCGGATCTCCAGGTACAGAGAACCTGACGGCCAGCCCCATATTCGATCATATCCGTGCTGTCGGATTAGCGATAAAGGATTACCAAAACGTGATCCAGGTGAATCAGGTAGGCCTGAGATTCGTCAATGAGGTGGCGACTGGATTTGATTGGTGGAATCCATGTTTGGCGCTAAACGGGGGAACGAGCAACGGAGGCGGGCCTATATGGGCGATCTTTGACGCAGACGGAGCCAAACGGGAGAACTGGGTTTGCGAGCCGCCATATGTGGATCCCGACGGTTGGTTCTTCAGCGGAACCACACTCGCTCAATTGGCTGGTAGGATTGTCAGTAGGTATCAGAAACAGCCAATGCCCGCTACTGCCCTTCAAGACGCGGTTGCCCGGTACAACTCCTTCGTGGAGGCGGGGAAGGACGCCGACTTTGGGAAACCCACGCCTATCTATAAGATCCAGACGCCCCCGTTCTACGCGGCTTGGTCTACACCGTGCGCCCACGATTGCCTTTCTGGCCTGCGGATCAACGCGAAGGCCCAGGTGATTGACTGGGATGGCCAAGTCATACCGGGGCTCTACTGCGGAGGTGAGTCAGCGGGTGGTTTTAATCAGCACGGCCTGGCCAAGTGCATGGTCGAGGGTCGCATCGCCGGTGCGGAAGCTGCCCGGTCAGGCCGCCATTCACCTATGACGTCCTGAGGTGGTCGCTTAAGGTAGACCGAGAGTCCCTTGCGGACCATCTCGATAGGCTCGACAGTTAGCCGACCGCTCCCCAGCGGCTCGTGGGTCCCGTGTTTCGAAATCACAGAGTTTTCTGATCACTTCCGGCGAGCAGGACCTTTGTTTCCTCCCTGCATCGTGTTTGGGATTTCACGGAGTGTTCTCAGGCGGAGGGCAGGACAAAGCATTGCGCCGGGCCATCCGGCTCGGAGACTGCGAACGATCGCAGCGCCGCCATCGCGAGAGGGATATTTGTGTCCGGACCTGTTCCGGTGTATGTTACTCGACAGTTCATGGGTCAACATGGAAATCTTGCAGTGTACAAAATCGGACAGCTGAGGACACATGGAGCGTCTTAAGCCCGTAGATGTCGTGATTGTCGGCGGTGGCTGGACCGGTTTGCTCTTGGCCAAAGAGATCGTCACCCGTACTTCGCACTCGGTTTTAGTCCTCGAACGCGGTGCTCCCGCTCGAGATTATACAAGCACGATGGATGAGCTCGACTACTTAATTCGACTTCGCATGATGCAGAACCTTGCCGACGAAACAGTCACGCACCGCCACTCGAGCAAGGATCGGGCCGTGCCGGTAAGACAGTACGGGTCGTTTAACCCAGGCACGGGCGTAGGTGGGGCCGGCGAACACTGGGGCGCCGTCTCGAACCGCTATCGTACAGACCAATTTAGACTAGCCACCCATCTGCGGGAGAAATATGGCGCTGCGAGGCTGCCCGAGAATCTTGCGGTTCAGGATTGGGGCGTGACCTACGACGAGCTTGAGCCATACTACTGGCGCGCCGAGCAGATGATGGGCGTTTGCGGAAAGGCAGGTAACCTGCGCGGCACCCTTGTCGAGGGCGGCGATCCTTTCGAGGGGCCACGGTCGCACGAGTTTCCGAATCCACCGCACAAGACGAGTTATTTCGTCAGCCTTTTCCGCAAGGCTGCTCTTGATCTAGGGTATCGTCCCTTCCCGATACCGACAGCTACACTGAGCCAAACCTACCGCAATCCTGACGGGATCGAGCGCCCTGCCTGCATGTATTGCGGTTACTGCTCGCGGTACGGCTGCATGATCGGGGCAAAGGCCCAGCCGAGTAACACCTTGCTGCCTCTACTGGCAAACAAAGAGAACTTCAAGTTGCAGACGGGCTCTTACGTGCGCCGGTTAATCCACCGCAACGGCAGGGCCGAGGGCGTCAGCTATATCGACTCCTCGGGCCAGGAGAAAATGCAGCCTGCCGAAGTGGTAATGCTCTGTTCTTGGACAATCAATAATTCGCGCCTCCTGCTACTGTCCGGGATTGGCGAGCCTTATGATCCGACCACGGGAAAGGGTACGCTCGGAAAGAATTTGACGCACCAGCTAAACCAACAGGTGCAGCTCTTTTTTGACAAGCCTTTGAATCTTTTCATGGGCACCGGTGGGCTGGGATGTGCTATTGGGGAATTCGCGGGCGATCCTGCCGGTCTGGACCCTTCCTCAGGCATTCTGCGCGGGAGCGAAATTAGAGCCAACAGCGCCGGGGAGGGCCCCATCTCATCATTCGGGAAGATCCCACCGGGGGAAACCAAGTCAGACTGGGGAGCGGAATGGAAAAAAGCCGCGCTGAACTGGCATGACAAAGTGGGACAGATCACTTGTGAGTGTGCTCATCTGGCATACCGGCAAAACTACGTAGACCTTGATCCGACCTACACCGACAAGTTCGGCGACCCCTTGCTGCGGCTTACCCTTGATTGGACCGACCACGAGAAGCGCCAGAGGGCATTTATAGGCAAACATATGATTTCGCTTGGGAAGGCAACGGGAGCCAGAGTCGGACCCCTCGTACACGGAGCCGAGGAGCACTACTCGGTCACATACTACCAAAGTACCCATGTTCAAGGCGGTGTGATCCAGGGCGACTCGGCGGAACGGAGCGTAGTGAACCCTTGGCTGCAGCACTGGCGCATGCCAAATCTTTGGGTAGTCGGTGGTTCGGCCTTTCCTCAGAACGAGTCGGCCAACCCCACGCTCACAATCCTTGCGGTGGCCTACCGAGCCGCTGATGGTTTTGTGGAACGTTACATTAAAAAACCCGGAGCACTTGCATGAGACGCCGAGAATTCATTACTTTACCAGCAAAGTGTCTGGGTGGGCTACTGGTGTACACCCTGGCGGGTGTGCCCATACGAATCCAAGCACAAGAGACAATGGTGCGCCTGCCTTTGCGATTTTTCACGGCTAACGAAGCGCGGGTGATCGCGGCCGCCTGCGAACGAATTTTCCCCAGTGATGAGAACGGCCCGGGCGCTAAGGAAGCCGGCGTCATCATCTACATCGACCGTCAACTGGCCGGGCCTTTCGGCCGCGACCGGCATCGCTATACGAAAGGCCCTTTCTTAGAATCAGTTCCGGAACATGGCTATCAAGGCAAGGCGAGCCCGCAGGAAATCTATCGCGACGGCTTGCGGCAGCTCAGAGAAGATTTTGCCGACTTGGACGCCGCCAAGCAGGACCAAGTACTGCGAGCCATCGAGACCACGGTGTTTTTTCGGATGCTGCGTACCCATGCGATCGAGGGTATGTTCAGTGACCCCATGCACGGTGGTAACGCGGGCCTGATCGGGTGGCAGCTTATCGGGTATCCCGGTCCGCTGATGAGCTACCGGGACGACATCGACAAGAATTACGGGCAACCGTTGCGCCGCCAACCGGTGAGTCTGGAACAGATTGTTGGGCACCCGGTGAAAGGCTGGGAGGAAGAGCGGGACTAGGTCGTCGGCCGGATGATAGGACTCGCCGAGGCCACGCGACAGAACACAAAGCACCGCAACACTACCGGGCAGCATAGGCGAGACGACGCCGAAGCACAGAGTTTCTTATCTCTAAGTTCGAAACCGAAGCGTAGGCGAACCCAACCTCAGGCTGGCAGATCCTCGGTATTTCTTTCTTCACGAAACGAAATCCTGATTAGTTAGGACAGGCGTGAAAAGCTACTCAAACTGCTTTCGGAATTCTGCGATCTGCTGTTTCAACTCCGCAACCTCGGTCTGAAGCGCCGCGACATCGATCTGTAAGCGCGTGATCCGCTCGCCGTCGGTCACGCCTTCCGTATTTGCTTCTTCCCGTGGTGGCTTCGCCTGCGACACCTCCACATCTCCTGATAATAGGTGCGCGTAACGCGCTTCTTTGGCGCCCGGCTGCCGAGGGAGCAGTTTAACCAGTGGCGGCTCCCACTTCATCAGGCGCTGTAGAGTAGACTGTACCTCTCCGAGGTCGACAAACGGATGCATGCGCTCAGCGCGGGCGCGCAACTCGCCAGGGGTTTGGTGGCCTCGCAACAGTAACTCGCAGAGAATAGCGCTCTGACGCCGGTCGAAGTTGAAGACTTCTTGGAGTCGATGTTCGTACTTGGTCACGCGGCTGTCGGTAGTATCTGCAGGTCCCGCTAGCTCTTTTGTGCTCAGACTGCGCAAAGCTTGTCGGACAGCGTCTTCGTCGAGAGTCATCAACGGATCGCGATTGGATTTCTGGTTGCAGGCATTGATGAGCGCATTCAAAGAAAGGGGATAGTAATCCGGAGTAGTGATCTCCTTTTCTACCAGGGAGCCGAGCACTCGAATTTCAACCTGGTTCAGAATGTTCATGACAGGAGATCATACATATAGCCCGATCAGTCCCCAAATTCTATCTGTCGGGTCGGTTGCTGAGCTCCTCGGAAGGAACCGATCCTACGGCGCGACGAGAATCTCCTGACCCGAAGCAGGCTGGATAGTCGAGTCAACCATCAGACGAGCGTTACCGCCGTGCAGTCAAGGCGCCACGAGCGCCCAGAGAATCATCAGTCTGGTCCTTTAACAGAGCGGTTAATCGATTGGTTTGACGACGTTCCCGAGGCACGAAAGGTGGGCGCTCTGCAGCGTCAAGCGCTGATGTTTTCAAACTGAGACACTTTCTGATGTCGCCTCGCTACATAGCGCTCAGAAGGTGAACTTGAGCGCGGCCTGCAAGAGCCGCGGCGCCGCGGCCTTCACTACCCGGCCGAACAGAGCGCTGGAGAAGTCACCATTTACGGCCGCGGGCCCGAAGAATTCAGTGTGGTTGAAGATGTTGAAAGCTTCCAGCCGGAACTGTAGCGTCTTTGATTCGGACAGGTGCAAGGACCGCAGCAGCGCGAGATCGGTGTTGAACGTTCCAGGCCCATAGAAGAATCGCCGTCTGGAATCGCCGAAAGTGCCCAGGGCGGGGGCCCTGAAGAGCGAAGTATTGAAATACGGAAGACCATTCCGCGGACTTCCGTTAAGGTTCAGGCTGCCGGAAATAAAGTCTGGCAAGTCAAGACTGTGATTGTTCACACCGTTGGGTAGGCTTCCCATCAGGGAGTTATCGAGGTCGGTTGAGATGGTTACTGGAAAACCGGAACTGGCGCGGGTTATTCCTGAAAGGATCCATCCCCGCGTCAAGAGCTTCACCCGGGAGGATAGATGCTCCAGTGGGAGCTGATACTGGTAAGTGGCAACCAGGTTGTGTTTTAGATCAAAGGCCGAGATCCCACGCGTTGCATTGAAATTAAACGGATCGAGGATGTCGGCCAGGCTCGATGCCTGATCGATCGACTTGCTGTAGGTATATCCAAGTATCAGATCGAGGCTCTTTCCCGAGTGTCGAAGGCTCGCCTGAAACGAGTTGTAGTTCGAATTGGCGATGCTCCCCTCGTAGTCGTCGTTGCTGAAGGCTGACCCAAGGGGGCGGCGAGTGCCTCGCACAATTTGGCCGCTGCCGGAAATGTACGTCGTATCCTCCCCGGAAGGCCCGCAAGTGGGCGATCCCGGGGCTACTTCGCTCGGCTGGCTCAATGCCAGACAAGCAGAGGGATCACCGGGGTTTGCGGAATACACCGCCAGCAGATGGTGGGCCTGGGAGCCGACATAACTCAAGCTCAGCAGCAGGCCTCCGCTCAACTGGCGCTCAATTGAAAGGAAGTAGTTTTCGCTATAAGGATATGTGTTCCTCGGAGGCGGCGCGGTCATTCCCGCAATGGGTTCAAAATGAGAGAAATCGATACTCGGGTTGGGATGGGCGATGGAAGCGTCCAGCGGAGGAAACGTGAGAGGAAATGGATTTACGTGGACTGCACCGTTCGACGCAGTGATGAAGGGCGTGGCGAATAGCGTATCGTTCCCGGTGTAACTTAAGCCATAGGGAGGCTGGGGTTCATCGAAGGCTATCGTATTGCCCTGAATCACGGAAAAGAAGATCCCGTAGCCGGTGCGGATGCTTGTTTTTCCTGGTCCACCGACGATCTTGCCCAGAATTCGGTCCGACTTGGTGGGCGCGTAGGCCAGTCCCAGCCGCGGAGCAAAACGACTGCGCCCGGGCACGAGAGTATTCGGGACTCCCGGATCGGTCGGGTAGAGGATGCCCACCGGAGCGGTCGGGTAGACTTTGGATTGCTCTGCTAGGATTAACGTCGGAATCTGGTTGTATTTCTCAGACCAGTACTGCATCAACTCCCAACGAACCCCGTAGTTGAGCGTAAGACTTGGCTTGATTCGCCAGCTATCCTGGACAAAACCTGCCGCGTACTTGTGGCGTCCGTAGTAATGCTGTGAATCAGCCTGGTTGTAATTTGTCGAGACCCCGATCAGAAAGTCCGCGAAGTCCAAGCCGGTTTCCGTACCAGAGAAGAGGAAGGATCCATTGAAGGTCGGATTCGGATTGATGTTGACCTGCTCGAAGCTAAGCTCAAAACCAGCCTTCAGTGTGTGGTTCCCCAGGACGCTTGAAAAATTGTCGATCACCGAAAAGGTATTGTTCGACTGCTGCAGGTTGGTGATGGGCGTCCCAATGACGAATGAATTGAAAACGGTGTTCTCAACTCCCTCGATCGACGGCGCCAGTGGGACAATCCCCGGAGTTCCGGCACCGGTGACAAAGCCTTGCGAAGCGAGACTCGGGCCAACCCCGCCGACCGGCTGACCCACGATATTGGAGCTGCGCATGAAACTGAAGTGGATCTCATTCACGCTAGACGGGCCGAACGTCTTCGTGTCTCCAAGACTAATGAGTTGTGACGTGCCCGAATTCAGCGCGTTGAACCCTGGGACACTAGCGCCTCCCTGCCCCGTCGGGTAAGGATTGTTCAATTTGTAGTTATCAAAGAAGTAGTACGCCGAGAGCTGACCCCAAGACCCACTGTTGCCGTCGACGCGGAAACTTGTCTTGTCGTCGCGCACCTGCTCTCCTTGAGAGCCGGTTGAAAAGGTGGAATCTCCGGCGTTTGGACCGGGAATGTAGTGCAGCAGGTGTTTGGCGGGTTCGGACCAGGCTGCTTCGGGAATGACAGCGCCCGGAAAAACGCACGTGCTTGAAGTGCAACCCGGAATGTAATATGGCTCGTTCGCGGAAACAGGGTGGCCGAGTTTCTGCGTGAGATGGCTGGCGAGATAGGGGCCGCCTACCGTTCCCGTAAGCGAGCTGGCGTGGTCGCTGAGATTTCCCCCCCGATCGGCGAGCGAAGGGACGGGAATCAGTCCGGTGTCGATGCTCTGGCTTGTCCGAGTTCCTTGATAGTCGGCGAAGAAGAAAACCTTGTTCTGCTCGATGGGTCCCCCCACGGTGCCCCCGAACTGGTTTTGCCGGAAAAAGCCGCGCTCGGGAGAAAAATAATTGCGTGCATCGAGAACAGTGTTTCGCAGAAACTCGAAACCACTGCCATGTAGCTGATTGGTGCCAGACTTGGTCACGACGTTCACGATGCCGCCGCTATAATTACCGTACTCGGCATCAAAGTTGTCGGTCAATATTCGGAACTCCGCAAGCGAATCGAGGTCGGGCACGATCGCCGTTCCGCCGTTCATCATCTCCTTGACGTCGGCTCCGTTGACCATGTAGCCGTTGGCATCTTCCCGCTGACCACTGATCGACTGATTGCCAGGGTTCAGATCGCCTGAGGGAGCAATCGCTACCGTGGCGCCCGCCATGACAATTGAGTTGGGCTGCTGGGTCGTCAATGGCACGATACCCGGCTGCAGAGACAGAAGGTCTGTAAAACTACGACCATTGAGCGCGACTGTGGTCATTACCGTGCCGGTGACCACTTCGCCCACCTGGGTACTCTCGGTGTCGATGTGCACGCCGGTATCGGAAACAATGACTTCCGCCGATTGTGCGCCCATTGTTAAAACTACGTCCGCCCGAAGCTCAGTATTGACATCAATTACCAAACCGGTTCGCTTATAAGGTTTAAAACCCTCCCGAAGAATTTCAATCTCATAGCGTCCCACCGGCAGGAACGTGAAAGCGTAGAAGCCGCCTGCATTCGTCTTGGTTGTCTGTTGAACCGTCGTGTCAAGGTTGAGAGCGGTAACGGCTGCGTCCGGAATCACCGCTCCGGTTTGATCGGTTACGGTTCCCGAAATGCTTCCTCCGACAGCTGCCCGGGCGAGGATCGCGAGAAACGGAATCAGGGCCAACGAAATAAGCAAAGGGACCCCTCGCACGTTGCTTAACGGCCTACGAATGGAAGATTTCGCGGAGAATAGTAGAGGTGAAGACCTGGAAACGCAGTATTTGGCTGCAGCCATCGTGCCTCTTTCGCGTAGAGCTATTCTGGTGACATATCGTCATTTCGCATCCTCGCTGTGCTCACATGAGTGACGCGCTTGGTCCCTAGCTTTCCCTGGGCAATTCCCAGGGTCCTTTCGAATTGCATAACTGGTTCTTAACGGGAGATAATCTCCTTGCCGTCGACCGCGAACTTCAGAAGGAACCCGCGAGCCGCACTTATCCCAAGGGGAGCACCGTTCTTGGCGGGATGGGTGTCGGCAGAGACCTCGTCCCCTAACTTAAGTGTGTCTTTGCTCCAGCCCCTGCGAGACATGGAAAAGGTCGGGGACATTTCAAGCGTCCAATGTCGGATTTCGCCGCTGTCGCCCATGACGTCTATATGAACGAGACAGTGGGGATTGCTCCAGTCGAACGCTGTGATAGTTCCAGTTAGGGTGACCGTCTTCTTCATATCGTACTCCGAGGTGCCATGGTGTGCGAACATTGGACTTGAAACTGCAAGAAGTCCGATAGCCACAGCGAAATACCCTAATGTCTTACTTTTCATCCAGCACCTCCAGCCCTTGCAGGTTCGGGCACTTCAACGGATGGGTTAGTTGGTCCGAGTGGCGCGTTCCCTCAAAGAGATCATCCCCGGCGTACCTGCTCACAAATCGATTCTGTGCAAGCGTGAAAATAAGCAATACTTTGCCGGTCGCGAACTCTCGAGCGCCGTCCTCCCCTGATTTGCGTTCTCCTAACTAGTTCATTGGACAACCCTGAAGGGCAGGCTGTCCAGGGAAAAGACAAGAATTGCCCTTGCAGGCACACCATTCGCCATAAGGGTTTCATCCTAGGTCTCGGTGAACCAACCGGGTCAAGAAAAGCCGGTGGCACGACGACGGCTCCGCTACGCTTTCATGGGACGCCGCGCGTGCCCACATCCTCGCTGTAGTACGTGGCAGAATTTCGCTATTCAAATCCATTTTAACGCGGGGTTTTAAACCGTCGAGTGTTGTGTATGAAGCGCACTGAGAGTGGGTTTTCTCGGGGGCGGCTTGAATCCCACCGACGCCCGGAACAGTCCGCGGATCGGTCGGCTATTGTTTGCCGGTTTGGAATCGGCCAGAAATTGACAGTTGGATGGAGAATTGACGTCTGGTTTCTAGACGCCGCCTGGGTTGCGGTCGGCCTAGCCAGGTATGGTGCCTTTTAGGTCTGAAGCGATTCTGGAGGATGTCTTCTGTTGTATATTCGAATTGCCTCTATTTTGAACTGGCTGCGACTCGATATTCTCATGCGTGCAGCACTGATTGGTACGCTCACTGTCGCCTGTTCCGCTTTGCCGCTGGCGCACGGGGGAACTTTGGATTCACGCGACTGCGGAGGTCACGTTGAACTTCGACTCAGTTCTTCAGCAACTACTCAGGGTAGCCTGGTGCAGGCGGAAGTGCGCAGCGTCTCCTCACTTTCTAAACTGACGGCCAATTGGGTTGGTCACACAGTTCCATTTTGGTTAGATAACAGAAACGAGAATGTCCATCGCGCTCTGCTAGGAGTTGACGTCGGCCGACCCTCGGGGCAGTATGAACTCACCTTGACTGGCCAACTGCAGAACGGCCAACAAGTAGGTTGCAGCGCTCGGGTTTCCGTCAAGTCCGGTCGGTTCGTAATCGAAAAGTTGCAGGTGAGTCGGAAATTCGTCGAAATTAGTCCGGAAGACAGCAAGCGGGTTGAACGGGAACACCAGCGGCTCCATGATCTATTCGCCCGCACGACTCCCGATCGATTGTGGGAGAGCGGCTTCCGATTGCCGCTTGACGGCGTCCGGACAGGCGGGAACTTTGGGCGTCGCCGGATCCTTAACGGCCAGCCAAGGTCGCCGCACACCGGAATCGATTTTCCATCGGCGGCCGGGACGCCCGTGCACGCTGCACAACGCGGCCGCGTCGTGCTGGCTCAGGACTTGTTCTTCACTGGTAACACCGTCGTTCTTGACCATGGCCTGGGGATTTACACGTTCTATGGACACCTAGAATCAATTTCCGTTGCCGTAGGTGACGTAGTGGCGGTCGGCGCAATGTTGGGGCGCGTGGGGGCTACTGGGCGTGCCACAGGGCCGCACCTTCATTGGGGGCTAACCGTGAATGAGGCGAGAGTGAATCCACTTCAAATCGTGAGAATACCGGAAGACTAACGATTGCGATTCTGTGGCCCGACCGGCGTTGCGCCACTGTCTTCGCTTGGTCACAATCTGGACGCAAAATCGAGAGTATAACCATTATGTTATGTTTTGGGTGTTCCGATGACAAGAGAGTCCTTATGCCGTTCGGTGATAGGTCTGAGTTCGACGGCGCTTGGATTTCGGAGTTCTCGTTCCGGGATGCTTCGTTTTCAGGCGTTTGTTCTCGTCTCTAAGCGTGGCGTTCTCCTTCATCAGGCTATCGCGGGCAGTTGTCGCCTGGTCAACACGATTTCCCATTTGACCAAGTTCTTTCTGCAGTTCCAAAACGCGCGCCTTCAGTTGTTCGGTCTCCTGTCGCGCTTTGGTATCCTGGCAGGCCATCAGCGACAAGCCCAGCGCCATGATCACAGCCGAACCAGCTACAGTGTTCTTGCGCATTTCCCCTCCTCCATAGGAATTGAAGAAAGCCCAGCGTATGTTGGCCTTGATAGGGATGAAGCGCCACCATTTCGGATTCTTGGTCGGGCTTCAGCCCGGCGAACTCTTACCCGTAACCTCGGCCCATCGCTTCTTGATGTTTGTCCCTTCAAGCACTGCGATGGCGCGACTGAGACAGTCGGTTCCCTCTTCAGTTCCCACACCCAAAAGTTCCTCCGTGAATGTTGTCGGCGTTTGCCGGTCACCATTCTATCTCTAATTGCTGTTAGATTGGCGCTTTCAACCGCGAGTAATTGTCGGGCGGAAATCTCAATCCGCGTGTCAGGTTTCCTCGCCTCGGATCGTATCTGGCATTGCGGGGAGTCGACTTAGCCACGCACAATATGGGCTGCTCGGAAATATGGTTGTTGCATGTTCTCCAGTTCGTTCCTCACAATCCGCGTTCTGTTTACTCATAGTGAGGCCGGTAGGGTGTTGGGCGCGAACCAACCCGGAGCTATCTTTGAGTGCGGCAACAACCCCGAAGTGGGACTGTAAGCAGCTGACCCCTAACAGGCGGTCGAATGGTCCTGCGTTGTGACATTTCTTGCCGTCGGCGCCAACGATGAACTCCGACGGCTGCATGATGCCACGTCGGTCCTCTGCACCACGATCCACATTTGTCGGCGAGGTCACGCGTGACGCCACATCCGATCAGAAAAGATACTCCGCGGACACTTCCTCCGCCTTGTCGAGAGCATCCACACCTGCCGCGACGACCTTCGCGCCCACGGTGTGTTGCGCCTGCTTTTGATTCCCAAAGTTGAACCAACGGTCGGCGACAGTACGGTCACCAATGGCCCCGGTAGAATAGAATGATCCGGTATCTGGCGCCTGAAACCTCTGGTAGGTGAAGTATTCGACCAGTAACTAAGTTAATTGTGATGCTTGGAAAGGTATCGCCCGAATTCAGTTTGCTTGACAGTCCGACCGGCCTGTGTTGTCAAACCGCTGCCGGTGCTACCAGCGTGTACGAGGAGGTCAGCTGGATCGCGTTGTGCAATGTGCGATAGAGGGGGCACCGCATGGCGTAAACACCGTGCACGCGCTCCACGATTTCGCGGGTGTGTTCGGGCGCCACAAGTGCCATCGCCACGTGAATGCGGCGGATTAGCAGCACGCCTTCCTCTGCTTCCACTTCACCTGTTACTTCTGCTACGAGCTTACCGTTACTGGCGTCGATATGGCGCGCTTCCAGCGCACCTCCAAATGTGCCCATCATTCAACCAGCAGTTGCCGCAATCACATAGTCCAGCGTGGACGCGTGAGATTCTGTAATTTTGGCTGAATCGACTTTGTAATGTTCTGCGATCGCACCGTGGACGCTGAACTTGACCGGCAGCGCCTCACCAGGTAGGTTGGCGATCCGCAGCGGACCAGTTTTTCGCTCGATGCGCACTTTTGAGACGTACAATACATCGGACATGATCGCCTCTCATAGCATCAAAGCAGGAACACGGTACTAGCCAACGCGTCCCGGTGCCAACACGGTCGAGCGCGCTAATTTGCTTGCGTGCGAATACTTTCGCACCAAGGAACTTTTCATGCGCTTGTCCCGAACCTGCTGAAGCAGACTAGCTACCGGATCTCGATTCGTCGCGACTCATTTGGCCCCTCCAGGTTCTTTCTTGTGCAGATCTGTGCAGATGTCAATTGCGTTCGTCGGGTCAATGGCACCGCTGCCTTCCTGAACATGCTGTATCTTGCCCTGCTTGTCCACGACGAAGGTGGTGCGACTGGCAAACTGCGCTTCCTCGTTCAGGATTCCGTAAGCCTTCGTGACATCGCGTTTCATGTCGCTAAGAAGCGGGAATTTTACTCCGATCTTCTCGGCGAATGCTGCGTTGGAGGGGGGAGCATCGATGCTGATGCCAAGTACGGCGGTGTCGTTGAGGTCGATCTTGCCCGAGTCGATACCAGCCTGGTATCCCTGAAGTTCTTTCGTTCAACCACCAGTGAAGGCAAGAACGTAGAACGCCAGAATAACGGTCTTCTTGCCGCGGAAATCACTCAGCTTCACGGTTGTCCCCTGGTCGCTCCGCAAGGTGAAGTCCGGCGCTGCGTCTCCGACCTTCAGGAACGTATGCGAGAGTTGGGGCTGTTGTTGCTGCTGCGCCTGAACAGTGGGCAAACCGAACATCCCTGCAAGGAACATGGTCATGAGGAGGGGAATGATTCGTCTCATCGCTGGTCCTTTCTTCCGTTTCACAGATCTCGGATAGGCAAAGTATACACTCGGCAATGGCAAAATCCATCCGGAACGTGATCCGCAACTCGCCGTTTTTCCGCAGGCAAGTACGTTTGTTTTCGCTGGGGTAAAACCATGTAATTGTGCCACGAAGGAAGCGGTGGTAGCAAGGGGAGCGAATTCTCAACGATAATCACCGCAGCTAGGCGGCTGCCATTGGATTTGTGAATCAGGCTCCGGCGCCGATGCGAGCTCTAAGTCGTCGAGTCCGGGTCGCTTTAACGAAAGCCGCATAGTCGCGATCGGTCTGATCGGCGTAAGCACTAGCGAATCTCGCGATGGCCTGATCGAACGTATCGTTTCTTCCGAGATAACCTGCGATCCGCGCTGGATCCCCCGTCCGAGCGTGAGCCCGGGCCAGCGCCCATCCGCACAGCTCGATGTATTCGACCCAGTCCTGCTTCGATATATCCTCCACATCGATGGTCATCTTCATGTTGTTCAGCTGTCGAAAATAATAATCGTGTCCCTCGTCGTCGCGCGTCCACCCGAGAAAAATGTCACTCACGGACTGCAGCATTCGTTGCCCCGTGACGACTCGTTCGCCGTGGTTGGAATACCCGCTCTTGCCTGCGTACGGGTCCAGCACGGAAGCGAGCGCTTCCTTGAATTGCAGAAACAGCGGGTCGTCCTGTGCCGCCATCAGCAAAATGACCGCGCAGCGGGTTCCGATGCTCCCGATTCCCACAACCTTTCGGGCGATGTCAACAATGTGATAACGGTCGAGAAGCACGCGTCGCTCTCCGGAAAGCGTGAGCCGGTAACGGCGGAACATTTCCCTCACCTGTTTTTCGAGTTTTTTCGCTTTGCGAGGGTGATAGACCAGAGGGGGATTATCAATGATGCGCGGCCGTCCCTTCACAACATCCGCTATCCTGGGGAATACGTGTTCCGCCGTCTGTGATTTTGCTTTGTCCTCGATATGTTTCC
>Ga0209526_10000147_pt1 | contig 41500 bp, 34 predicted proteins | sample JacPinW_OM2H0_M1_FD_188566 | JGI IMG/M metagenome (GOLD analysis project Ga0209526, IMG submission 188566) | Forest soil microbial communities from Algoma, Ontario, Canada - Jack Pine, Ontario site 1_JW_OM2H0_M1 (SPAdes) (version 2) | ecosystem: Environmental > Terrestrial > Soil > Boreal... | reverse complement strand
ACTGTTGATGAAGCCATTGGCGGTTACATCTTGGCGGAAGTTGGATGCGGTCACAGGCTGACCCGATTGGGCCTGGGTCTGGCTAACGTCGCCGGAGTTAACGAACTTATTCGCCGTGGTATCGCCGAGGAGCATGCCCATTGGCACGGAAACATTTCCGACGCCGTTCACGTTAACGAGCGTGATTGTCAAAGTTTGCGCGTTGTCAATACCGCTGAGGTTAACCGTCACCACCGAGCCGTTGACATTCACGCTGCTAACCGAAGGCGATCCGCTCTGGCCTGAAACGGTCGCGCTCGTAAAAGTGATGGGGCATGGAAAACTGAATATCACTTGATGGTTATTAGAGTTCGGCCCCTGTCCGACGCGACATTCAATGCCGAGGCTGCCGGGTGGGACTAATAAGTTGATGTCAAAATCGCCGACTGTTCCATGAGTTTTGCGCGAAACCACGCTCACCGGAGTGGCGGGACACAGCAAGCACGTGACGGAGCTTGGACTATTTAGTGCAAGTGGACCGCTGGTTTGCCTTGCATAGGAAATGTGCAGCCCGCTTAGGCCATCATCTGCGTACATGATATTGGCAAGGCCATCGGGTCCGATCGCGACGTTGAAGAAATCGAGAAGGTTTCGAGTGCCATTGCCGCAAAGAAGACCTTGGTTACAAATCGCGCCGACGTGATTGACGTGGTCGCCCGCTTCCGAAACCGTAAAAACGGGCTCTCGAGAAGCGGCGTTGAGCGACTGTGCGAACATGACATGCCATCTGTCCGTCGTAGTCGTGTTTGGATCCTGATTGTCAGTAGTCTGGTAGAACGCGATGGCGACTTTTCCATTGTCTCCGCCCGCGATCCACGGCATCAACGCGTGGCCTGGGCCCGAGCTAATCTGAAATGGTCCATAGAAGTTTTGGCCATGGTCGTGCGACGCAGCAAACCAGACATTGAAATGGTTCAACCGCGCGTCGTTCATCGCCCAAACGGCGTAAACGTTGCCCGTGTTGTCAATCGCCGCCGAGGGGAAATCGTTGGATGCATTGCTCCCAAAGGTTGCGGTGCCTGCCGGCGGAGCCGGGTTCGTCGGCGAATCGATCACACCTTTAAACACGAGATGGTTGGTAAAGGTTCCCGGAGGCGCTCCCGCGGCAAGCGGCGCCGCGCCGACCGCTTCCCAGACGGCGGGCATTTTGCCGAACGGTGGGTTTGCTTGATTCGTGGTTATTGTCGAAGCGTTGAAGAACCCGAAAACGTTGTGTGTTGTCTTGTCGACAACGCATGGCCCGGGATTTGTGTTCGGAAACGTCGACGTCGGCGGAAGAATCAGTTCGGGATCGGTCATCCCGGAGGCGAAGGCCGACCATGCCATATCGTTTGTTGAAGCGGAGAAACGGACTTCTTCGCTCACGAATTCATGGTCCATCAAGTAGATGGTTTGGTCTGGAGCCGTTGGAACTCCCCGATCGGGTGCGAGCCACATCCGGTCGGACGAGACTGAAACTTCCCCTGCCGATCCGCCCGTGCCGGGCTGGAAGTAGTTGGCGCCGCCATCGGTTGATTTTCCGATGTGAACGGACGTGATACCGAGATCCGCTGTGTAAATGTGATCGGGCCGCGCGCCGCTCGACTGCGCAAGCGGAGCGATGTCGAAGTCGCCGCCATGCACGCCGTTACCAACGATGACTGTTCTGGTGGTGAAGCTGGCCCCGGCGTTTTGCGAAATAAAGTCTATCGGTCCGCCAATCGAGCCACCCATGATGCAATTGTGTGAGTCGACCTTGGCGTTCGGCTCTGCCGTCCCACCGGAATTCGGGATTGCCAAATTTACGAATGTCGAAGCAGCTGGCGGAGCCGGGGGTGCATACGCGCTGTTGCCGCCTGTTTGCTTTATAAACCAAGCGTTGGTTTTGCAGGTAGCGGCAGGACAGTTGTTGACAGAATCGGGAAAAGCGATGTTCGCGTTCCCCTCGGGATCAAGTGTCATGGTGTAATACTCCAGCATGTCGCGAGTGCCGCTAGCGCAGGCGCCGCCGCTGAAGCAAATGACGTTGTCGTGGACTCGAGTGGTCGTGGCCTGCGACTGGTTGAAAATAGGCGAACCGGAAAGCGCGTTGGTTGTTTGCGCGAAGAAAACCTGCCAATCACTCGGAACGTCGGGAGAAGGCGCGGACGAGCCCAGCCACGTGACATCGACCACACCAGGACTGCCAGCTACTACCCACGGCTGCACCGACGTCGTCGAGTTGCCAGTTCCACTATCTACTTGCACGGCCGACAACCAGGTGGGCGAGGCCGCACTGGGATTAGCGGTGCTCGTCATTAAGACGTGACAATTCGTATGTCCGGCCGCGGTGCTGTTGGTGAAAACCAGATGGACGTTGCCACCGCGATCAACCGCGACAATCGGAAAGACCCCACGATTCGTAGTGCCGGCGGCACCTGTATAGGCATCCGTTATAACCCACGTCGCACCGCCGTCGGTCGAATGCGCGAACTTGATTACGTTGGGACTCCCATTGGGAATGTAGCTTGTGTAGAGATTCCCATTGTAAGGATCGACAACGAGGTTGCCTTCCACATTGACTGTATCCAACGGAGTCGTTGCGGTGATCTCAACCAGTGTCGGGAATGTTTTACCGCCATCAGTCGACTTCGTCATGAAGAGGCCGACACTTCCGGGAGGACGAGTGAGTGCAGTGGTGGCAAACGACATGTATACCGTTTGCGGCCCGTAGGCGGCCACCCACTGGCGATCGTCTGAAACAATATTCGCTGCCGCTGGATTCACTTCCCACTTCTGACCGGGCAACACGCCGCCGGTGCCACCGTCATATGAAGTGGACATCGTCACATTGCCAAGCCAGAGGCTAGAAACGTAAAGATAACCACCGGGCGAAACGTCGATTTGGTCGTCGCCGCCGCCGGCGCCCGCGCACTGCGGTATGCTCGGACACTTATCCTGCGCGCCATCGGGTTGGCCGAGATAGACAAAGGTTGCGCCTTTGTCGATCGACTTCCAGAGGTCTACACCGCCCGGAACGCCTTGAATCGCGGTCAGGTAGATGTTGCCATAAATGTCAACCTTGATCTCGGGCTCGCCGCCTTGCTGAAAAAAAGCGGGTGAGAGCGGTCGGATCATTTGCACTGGCGCGCTAAAAGTATTGGCGGCGGAGACGAGCGTGGTGGCTTTGCGTTGCGCAGCTTTTCCGCTTTGACCGCGCTGTTTGGCCATCACGTCAGTTAGAAAGAAAGCCGCCGAGGTAAAAACAATCGGTAGCAAGAGCGACGCGAACCAACGGTACCTGGAATTAGTCAGTAGTTTTTTCATGAGGGTATGGGTCTTTGCTATTCCTAGTTCGTTCCGCGCGGGCCGCGTGACCCTATGGACGAGCTAACTTGCAAAATATTTGCGGACCTGCCCCTGGGCGAAGGCAGATAAGTGCTTGCTCCGCCAGCGGCTAGGCAAAGTAGGCTCCCCCGCCCCGATTGGAACACAACGGGAAACCGTGCCGAACTTCCGTCAGCACGACGCTTACATATTTGTATTATGACTGGGTTTTCCGCCCTAACGGTTTAGCGCTTAAGGAAGAGAAGTGCCCGACTTGGATTGAACGACTGAAACGTCCGCACTGTTGATGAAGCCATTGGCGGTGACATCTTCGCGGAAGTTGGATCCGGTCACAGGCTGACCCGATTGGGCTTGGGTCAGGCTAACGTCGCCGGAGTTGACGAAGCCATTGGCTGTTGTATCGCCAATGAGCACGCCGAGCGTGGCGCTAATTGAAGCGCTGCTATTTCCAGCTGTGTCGATCACGTTGTTTAGGGTAACGACAGATTTTTGGGCATTGGCGACATTGGTGAGATTGACAACGCATTCGGTGCCGCCGTTCTGAATGGATTTGCTGGTGATTGCACCAGCACCGCTCGCTATAAACGCATTCCCAACGCTGCTTAGCGGAGTAGGAAAGACAAAGACTACTTTGTAGTCGCCATTGGTCCCGCCGCTGCGGCATTCAATGCCGCTTCCGTTGGACGGTAAATCGATATCGAAAGTACCGGCAGTGTCGTGGGTCTTTCTCGAGACAGCAGAATATTGAACCGGAGGCGGCAGCGGCGTCCCGACCGCGGCCTCGGCGTTGAGGAATCCATAACCATCCAAAGGCGTGTAACCGTGACCGATTTGATTGACGATTCTGCCAGTAAAGGAGGATCCGTCATCCATCGTCCCACTGAATTTCATTCCATTGGGTATCAATGTTCCCTCCGGGATCAGGACACCGCCGCCCCAAATATCACCGGTGGCGTCATCGATGGTTGTGCCGGCAACAGGTTGGCCGACCAGATTTTCAACGTCGGAAGAATGTTGCTCGCCGCGACCAATTGTGAAGTGAAGGGCCTTGCCGCTGGTGAAATTACCGGTCGGGAATTGCAATCCCAAGGTCCAGTATTGGCTGACACCATTAGATGGCGCAGGCGCCGCGTTGCTTGGCAGCGCTACCACATCGCTCGCAGCGAGACTGTTCGGCAAAGTTGTTCCCACGGTGAAGGGCACGCTCGCTGGCAGAAAGACCACACCCGGAAACAAATTGCTGAAGTACGTGTTAGTGGCATCAACGCCGTTGTTGCCGCCCGTCACGTTCCCGCCTTCCGAGGCCAGACCATTTGGATTGAAGTTGAGCGTCGCGATATGTCCGGGGCCAACGTAGCTAACGCTGATCGAATTCGGGTCTTTCTCACCAGTCCCTGTTTGTGCTTCGTTGTCACTGTGAATCGTCACGGTAACAACTCCACCGCTCGTAGTGGTTGCTGTGCCGGTAGCGCTCAGCGGATCCAAGTCGTGTAGGAAAGCGCTGCTGTGAAGAATCGCCGTCATTTGCGCAGGCGTAACACTGTGGAAACCGCCGTGCGCTTGCAAAACCAAGGCCGCGATCGCCGCTGCGTGCGGAGCGGCAGCGCTGGTGCCAAAGAAATTCGGCTTGGAATCCGAATCGCCATTCGAGTCGCCGCCGAAGAATGAGGTATTGCCCCCGTCCGCCGCCGCCACCGAAGGCTGTTGGCGAATCTCAGGTGGATTTAAGCGGTTGTTATTTTTGTCGAAGTAAATCGTGCCGGGTCCGGGCGAAGTGAAGTACTCGGGAATGCTCGGCCGGAAAACGGAATAGGCGGCCGTGCCATTGCATCCAGCCGCAATCGCATGACCACCGGTGGTCGGCGCGTTGTAGTTGAAATGTTCGGCCGGACCGAGATTGGGTAGTCCATTACCCGGCAAGACATAGCGAACATGCGTGGCCGGCTGAGGAGAAGCGCCCGGCGTATTTCCGCGCGCAATGACGAACTGCAATTGGCTCGAATTGTCGCCCATGATGGACTCCACATCGACCGGCCGATTGCTGGCCACATTGTTCGCCGTCAAAGATTTGCTCGAAATGAACGCGCCGGTCGCGACGTCGAAAACAAGAAGATTAAGATCGGTCGTGACCAATGGCGTGCCGTTGGCGGTGTTAACGTCGAGCGTGAAACTGCCCGTCGTCGAGGCAAAGTGATCGACCTTGATTTTAAATTGGCCAGAGGCTGGAGCAAAAAACGTCACCACTTCGTCGGTTCCAGTGTCTTGCGTGAGGAGAGTGTTCCCGTTCGGATCGATCACTGAAATAATGCCGTCGAAATCGCCGCTCGTTGCCTTTTCCGTAATGACATATTCTTGACCCTGCGTGAATGTCGGAAGCGGCGGCGTGCTCGTGTTGTCGTAAGTGATCGACATGGTGGTGGTGCCGTCGATCGTTCCGATGTTGTGGTAAATGAGCGGCCCGAGCACCGGACTGGAAGGGTCGTAGGCATCGTCCCACTGAAAAATAAGGAAGTAATTGGTCAGGAGAAATTGGGCCAGGTCCGCGGAAGTCGGAACATTTACAGTTTGCGCGACATCTTGCTTGGCAGAATCCCCGCTGGAATCGAAGTTATGGAAACCGCCGGCGTAAAGGTTGGCCGGCACGTTGGCCAAATTGATGTTTGTGTTCATTAGCGCGGTGTTCGTGGCTGCCGTTAGGCCGGTGCCGTTAGGAACAATGCGCAAATCAGAATCGTAGCCATTGATACCGATATCATTGGCCGCCGAAGAAAAATAAGAGACGCCGGCGGCATAAACGTCATCAATGCCGTTTCCGATAATGCCGGTTTGGAAATAGGGTTCATCGAAATAACCCACGTCGTCACAGATGACGTCGGCTCTGAAACCTTGTTGAAATGCGGGCGGCTTGGTAAAGCCGGGCAGAGCAGCCAGGGCGCGAATGTTATTGGCGAAACCGACTTCACCGGTATCCGCTGTGGCGAAGGCGAGCCGCGCTTTTGGCGCCATTTTGTATCCGATTTGCACCATCCCGCGACCTTCGTCAGTCGCGCCACTTGGACCTTCCTCGAGCACAACCACGGGTTGCGAGTTGGTCGGATTACCCGCGCCGGGCAAATCGCGATTGGCTACGTCGGTCGTATAACTGCCGGTGCCGCTCGTGTTAAAGCTATCGGATAAGAAACCGATCGACATTCCAGTACCCTCGTAATCCAACGGAGCACTGGGCGTGTAAATCCGGTTGATCTTGTCGACGCGATGCTGCGTGACACCTTGATCAAAAGCAGTGCCGAGCGTGCCTAAGGCTGTCACTGCATCGATCGCGGGGCCCTTACCTGGCCTCTTACTGTGATGAGGCCGGAGCGAAAGATGGACCGAACGAACACCGGGCGTTTGTGCGAGCGCTGGCACATCATCGAGTGAGATGTAGCCCTCAATCACGCCCGTCCCGCGATAAGCGGGGTCCATCGCGGTAATTTTGAGCGATGCGAATTTGTTTGTCAGCGCGTCTTTTACTTTGTCGAAACGAACAGAGCCGCCCAAAACAATGTCGACCATGAATTGTTTCGAAACCGGGTCGGTAATAGCTGCGCTGGCGTAGTTGGCCGCCTGTCGCGTCGCGTAACCATCGTAGGTAGTGATGTTTTTCCCTGCAACGTTTGTCGTGCCGTTAGGCTTGGCTGATTCATCCACGGCTGGCGCATCGATTTTTCCCTGCAGGATCAAATTGCTTTCCACCAGCTTGTCCAAACCGTTGCCAAGATTTTGCGGGACCGGTCGCGCAAGCGCGCTTCCGACAAATAGAATTGTGCAAAATGCGACTACCAATTGGCGCGACGAATTGCAGAATGCGAGCGAGCGAACGAGTGACATAATGATAGGTCCTTTTTGGGTGTTAATGTTGGAAAAAAGATTCAGACGCTGAATTTCGGCATCGCAAAACGGAGGCGGATTCTCTCGAACATATTATCGCCTGCAAATAAATATTTGAGAGCAATAACAAGGCTTGCTGCGCGCGCGTGATGCTTTTCTTGATGGTAAGTCATTCAGCGAATCCGGTTAATGCTAATTCGGAAAAGGACCTACAGCCGAGCGTATCGCTCGAGCTTTTTCTTAGGTCTTCACCAGGCTTCGCCGTTAAGGAAGCGAAGTGCCCGACTTGGATTGAACGAGTGAAATGTCGGCACTGTTGATGAAACCGTTGGCGGTTAGATCCTCGCGGAAGTTTGAGTCGGTTACAGACTGACCGGATTGGGCCTGGGTCTGGCTAACGTCGGCGGAGTTGACGAAGCCATTGGCCGTTGTATCGCCGAGGAGAACCCCCATCGGAACGACGACGTTGCTGATGGTGGACCCATTATTCACACCTGACAGAGTGATCGTTACCGTCTGCTGGTTTGCCACGCCGGTGAGATTTACGATCACTTCGTTGACGTTGACGCTCACACCGGACAACGATGCGATGCCCGAAGTTACGCTTACAGAACTAAGCGTAATCGAAGTAGGAAACGTCACCACGATTTGATGCGCATCAAAGTTTGCGCCCTGGCCCTGGCGACATTCGATGCCCGCAGAACCGGTCAATGGAAGATCGACATCGAACGTCCCCGCGCTGCCTTGGGTTTTACGCGAGACCGCCTTGATGACGTTGAGATCGAATACATATCCCTGAGCGACATCGATAAGGTTGAAGAAAACGCCGCCGAAACCGGTGTTGGAATCGCGTGGAACACTACTCGCCTGCGCCTGAAGCGTCATGGTGCTGGCGGTGACTTCATGGAGACGGTTATCAACGGGCCCGGCTTCGCTGACATTGGAGAGCGGAACGTAAATCGTGATGTTACCGCCCGGACCGAGGGTGGACTGGCAATTTGCCGCGGGCAATTGCGTTTCACCGGGATAAGTGAGAACACCACCGCCGCCGACCGCTTGGACAGCATTTTCGCCGACGAAACATTGTAAAGCAGCTCCGTTAAACGATTCGGCGTAAACGTGAAAATTTTTGCCGCCGCTTCCGTCGGTGGTCGAAGGGACGAACCATTGCGTGTGCCAGACAAGATCAGTATCAGGATCCTGCGCGGTCGTCGGCGCGAGGCTAAGATCGTTCACTTGCGTGAAGACTTTGTAACACGGAGCAGCGACGGAACAGGGCGCAGTCGTAACTTTGCTGATGTTTGAATTCACGATATCGAGCTGTGGCATGTTCGCGCTACTGATTCCGCTCACTTCATACTTGCCGTCGCCCGGCGGATCGTTCACGCCATTGAACGGAACGATTCCGGAAATGCTCAAAGGCGATTGCGCTGCGGAAAGACCCGTGCCGCCATTTTGACGCACATACATCGCGTGCCCGGCCAGAGAGCCGTCGATGTTATTCGAATCGGCATAACTAATATGCGCCTCGCCTTTCGCGCCGGTACGCAATTGTAAATAATCGCCAAGCGCGCGACTGGCCCAACCGCATTGCCCACCGATGATCGTTTGGACGCCGCCGCGGTGAACATGATGCGCGCTTGCGCGAACCGGCGCCGTGAAAGTTGGCGTGCCCGGCCCGTGCGCGTTCGGCGATTGCACCATCCAAACACTCCAGAGGCCGTTGACCGCGTCCGGGCCGTTGATGTTTTTCCCTTGGGGCGGCGGATTCAGCACATTTTGACCGCAGCCGACGAAATCGAATTGAGTGCCCGGATCAGCAACCGAGGGTGTGCCATACCAAACTATGTTTACGCGACCGTCGTCGCCCGCATTGATCCAGGCGAAAACGTTATTGTGCAAAACGCCATCCGGTGAGCCGGAAGTATCAATCTGGATCGGCGTGCTCCAAGTATTCCCCTGATCTGTTGAATAGGAAAATTTCAAGACGGTATCGCCGCTGACGACTATATCGCCAGTGGTGTTGGTGCCGGGACCGATCGGCGCCTGTTCCCAAACGGCGTAAAGATTACCGACATTATCAACCGCGAGTGTCGGAAAGTTTGCGCCGGTTTTCTGGCCAGCGCCAAGATCCGCGACTAACAAATCCGTGCAGTTCAATCCACTCGGATCGCTCACGTTGGCCACCGGTGCGCCGAAAGCGACTGGAAAACAGCGACCAATCAAAATCTTGTTCAACTCTACGTTGTCGTGGATCACGAAGACGTGCTTGACCGGCGCGGGCAATGTCGCGTACACGCCAGGGCTGATCGGCTGTCCTAACGTGGTTGCGACGGGGCTCAGTTCGTTATTGCCCATGATCGCTTCATCGCATCCGCCCACCGGTGAGACATGATTCGCCGGGCCAAAGGCGATGCCGGCGGTTGGCTCCAATCCAGTGACGGGTGAGCGATACATCACGAGCACGTTGTTGGCGGGCGTTGTGCCGCACACTACGCCGCCGGGTCCGATCTCGTCGTTAGCCAAATAAATACTGCCACCGTTCAGCGGATCGCCATCGATCGCATACCATTGTCGATCTACCGCAGTGTCGGGCACGCCGGTGTTGCTGCATGTGAACGTCACGCCGAAATCGTCCGAGCGCGCTGTGCTGAAATTAGCCAGCGTGAGATCGTTGAAATACAAGCGTCCGAGCGGATCGACCGCGATCTCGCTGTCGCCCCCGCCATGACACGTCGTGACCTTGCCCACGAGCGGCGCCGCGCCTACGACCCACTTAAAAGTTTTGCCGCCATCAAGCGAATGCCAAACCCAACTCGTGTCGGCGGAAAGCGAACCGGGAGCGCTCGTGTAGATGCGATTTGGATTTGTCGGATCGATCCGAATCGATTCCTCGAATCCAGTTCCACCAATGCCGGCGATGATCGGATGACCAAAAGTTGGAGCGCCCGCTGGCAGCGGCACATTCACAATCGGACGATCGAAGGCGCCTTTGGTTGGAGAACGCCGTACCAGCGGCATCCTTTGTTTAAGATCAATCTTCAAAGCTGCTAGCGTTGGACCCGGTGAAGATGTCGATCTTGCCGGCTCAATCTGAACAAAAACGAGAAGTCCCAGAGATACTCCCGTCCAACAAAGAAGGGCAGCAACGGCGGCACGAACGGTGGAGAGCTCGGAAATCTTTCGCATAATCTTGAATCGCGATGCGGACTCGTCTTGAGCCTAGGGCGAGCGGCCGTCGCGATTCAAGGAAAACGTCCCCTCTCCTTCGATTCGCCTGCGATCACGCCATTGACCTCAGAGATACTCTTCTGGAATGGGAGTTTCAGCACTCTCCTGTTGCCAGTAGATCGACACAATCCACCAGCGACTGCCATCGTTGAATAGTTGGATGCTGTTGATCCCGCGCATGAATGGCTCGGGATCGTTCGGATCGTGCCGCGACTCGTAGGTGCTCCAGGCGTGCGCGATATTTCCAAATTGTTCGGTCCGCCGCGCGATTTCTTTTTCGTAGAATCCTTCCTTCTCAAAGAACGGTTCCACCCGCGCGATGAAGCCCTCGATATCCAAAATGTGCGGCGCAAGATCGACATCCTCCGCGCCGGCTTTCATCGCCAGCGGAATCAAACGCGCGCCGGGAATGTATAAGGAACGCTCGCGATCCCAATCGCGCTTCTTTCCAGCGGGACCCGAAATTCCATCGTAAGCCGCGTTAATAATCGCATCGATCGATTCGACGTCGGCCGGATTTGCCGGTGGAATGTTCGATGTTTTTTCTGTCTTCGACATTGGCTATCTATTCCAAGCTAAAAAGATTCTTAATTTCCTTCGTCAGCAATGGGGTGGCGCCGTAATGAGATGCGACATAGGCACCGAGCCGGCCGGCATTTTCCAGAACAGTTCGCGTGTCGATGTTGCGAGTCAATCCAACCATTAGTCCTGCCATGAACGCGTCCCCCGCTCCGACCGTATCTTTGACGACTACTTGCGGGGCGGGCGCTGTCACCAGATTACCCCCCTCCCACAACGCTGCGCCCTCTTCCGCTAACGTTACGCAAATGCGAGAAACATTCGTTGCTTCCGCGATCGTTGCTGACGCTTGCGCAATTTCATCACGATTACGCGGCGTGTTCGGAGCCGCTTCGCCGGTCTGCAGCCACGACGCGAGCCGGCCTGCCTCGCCGTCGTTGAGCTTGATCACATCGGCGCGTTTCGCCAGGTCCAGGATCAATTTCAAATTAATGAAAGGAGGGCGCAGATTCACATCGAAGAATTTCATCGGACCTTGCACCGCGAGCAGGCGCTCCAACTGTTCGAGATTGTAAGGCGAGCGACCAGCCAGGGAACCAAAAGTGAGTGCGCGCGCTTTGGCGGTCGCGGTCAGGGCCTTGGCCGAAACTTTGATCTCGTCCCACGCCGCGGGCTGAACGAGTTCGTAGGTCGCATTTCCTTTTTCATCGACCGTTGCAATCACTGTTCCGGTTGGAAGCCCAATCCGCACACGACTGACAAAGTCGACATTGACGCCTTTGTCTCCCGCCACTTCCAGAATCTCGTCGCCTAACGGATCGCGGCCTACCGCCGAAATGAGCGAAACAGAAACTCCGAGTTGCGCCAGATGCGCGGCGACGTTGAACGGCGCGCCGCCCGCGTGTCGCCCTGACGGCAAACAATCCCAAAGAATTTCACCAAAGGCGAAGAACTCCGCTTCCATCAGCTGCCCTCCGGCTCATAAATAAATACCAGATCCTGATCCATTCCCTTCGGATCAACCGAGCGCTCGAACACGAGCAAGTTCTCCGTTCCGATTAAGCAATGCTCTTTGCCAGGTTCGAAATGAAACTCGGCGCGGGGCTTGAGCGCTTCGACCGTGAGCGGTTGATCGGCGGTGCTTCGCCAAACAATGATACCGCCGCCTTCTTTCACTTCGATTCGCTCATCTTTTTGTTCGTGCTTTTCGAGTGCGAGATATTTGCCGCGCTGAACGACAAGAAATTTTTCGACGCGCGGATGTTCGTGCAAAGTGACGACCACTCCGCCCCAGCTTGTTTTGATGACGCCATCGCCGCCACGCTTAACGCGTCCGGCCAATTCATCGAATTGCTTCGAACTTTTGCCAATCCCAAATCCGAACACTTCACTCCAAGATCGACATGCTGCGCGACAGTAACGATTGAAGGCGTCGCGCGAATCGATCGGCGAGAGTTTGCTGAGCTCGTCCGCAATCGGTCGGAGACGTGGATCGGCCCGCAGCTTTCCATGGTCGACATCGAAGCTCGCGCTCATCAATGCCCGCCGGTTGTCGACACCGTGACCGCGCCTTTGGCGCTGCTCAATCGCGGCCACATGAAGCCGTAGAACGCGACGAAAGCGAAGCAGACCATCGGCACAATAAAGCCGCGCGAGAGATCGGAGCGGTCCGCAACCGCGCCCATGACCTTGGGCAAAATCGCGCCGCCCATGATCGCCATGACGATGAATGACGAAGCTTTCTTGGCGCATCGGCCGAGGCCGAAGATGCCGAGCGCAAAAATGGTCGGGAACATGATCGACATAAAGAAATAGGTCAGGAAAACGGAGGCGACCGAGACCCAGCCAAGCTTGGCGAACACTAAAAGACAAAGCACGACCGCGGCGGTGCAGTACCAGCCCAGCACTTTATACGGCGTGAATTTTTTCAGGATGGCGCTGCCGGTGAAGCGGCCGATGAGAAAACAAAAAAAGCCTAACGACGCCAGATTCGATGCCCCCTTGTTGCTGAAACCGAGGAGGCCGCCGGTGTGTATTTCAAACCAATCCGGCCATCGGCTCGCCCAGGAACTCGGGACCGCTGGAACCTGCGACGTCATGTAGTTGATGAAGAAGCTGAAGATGCCAGCCTGGGCGGCGACGTAGAGAAATTGCGCGAGCACCGCCATCCAAAAATGCGGATGTGACCAGATCGATTGCCGCGCATCCGGCGTGGAGTCGTCGACATGGTAGTCATCCTCCATTTCGATGTCCGGCATCGGCGCGAAGAAGAAAATAATCGCGAGGATGATGACAATGACGCCGATGAAGGCGTACGGAATCCAGAGCCGTTCGCTGCCAGTGCTGATGCCCGCCGCATTTTTCGAATAGAAAAACGCGCCACCGGCGATGGGCCCGAGAAGCAGTCCGATCCCGTTGATCGACTGCGCGAGATTAATCCGCGTCGCCGCGAATTGCGGCGGACCGAGCACGGTGGTGTAGGGATTCGCGATCGTTTCCAGAAATGTCAGGCCGGCCGCGATCACGCAAACGCCTAACAAGAAGGCCCAGAACTGCGCGATGTGCGATGCGGGAATAAACCAGAACCCGCCGGCCGCGACCATGAGCAAGCCGGCGATAATGCCGCCCTTGTAACCGAGCTTGATCGCGAGCCAGCCGGCCGGGATCGCCATGATAAAATAACCGAGATAATGCGCGAACTGGACCCAGGCCGATTGCGCGAGATTGAGATGCAGCTCTTCCTGGAAGTGCTTGTCCATGACGTCGATCATCCCGTTGCAAAATCCCCAGAGCGCAAACAGGAAGACGAGCAGGAAGAAAGTGAAAGCGACGTTGCGCCCGTCGCCGATGACGAACATGCCGCGCCGCGCGGTGCGTGGATCCATGCGGCCGGCGCCAGTGGCGCGCGGTTTTGTTGCTGTGTCCATGTCGATCTTGTTCCTCAGAATGTTACGCCCATCTCTGCGCCGATCACGATTGCATTCTCGATGTCGCCGGTGCCGCCGGGATCGATGACGTACTGGATGTCGGGTTGGATGTAACTCCACCTCGTTATTTGGAAACGGTGGCCGAACTCGATCACTTTTTCGGAGTCGGCGAGCGCGCCGCCGCGACGACGCGAGGTCCGCGCGAAATCGTTGCTAATGTCGCCGTAAATAAAATGGAGAACGGTGCGATCGTCGTCGCGATTCGGGAGGAGTCCTTTGTAGTTCAAACCGATGTTCACCTGAAACGGCACGATCGAGATTTCCTGTTGCGGATAATAACCGGAGGCTACGAACGCGACGAGACCTTGATCCCCGCCCGGCCTTTCCTGGTAGATCATTTGATCGGCGTGCGCGTAAAATCCGTAGGAGTGGTCCTCGAAGCCGCCGCCGAAGCGCGGATAAAAGTCCCACTGCGAATACGTGAATCCAAACCAGTAGTGGCCGGGCATTCCTTTCATGACCGGTGTCACCGGATTTTTGCCATCGCTCGCAGCGCTCACCGGTTGCTTAAAGAATTGTGGCGACCAACCGATCTGCGCGATCGCGGTGTAGCCATCCGTGTTGCCAATGCTCCAGTTCACGCCGTGGTCGTCATTCTCGAACATGCGTTTCGTCACTTGAAAGAGACCTAGCTTGAAGTTGCACTCCGGAGTCGGGTCGTAAAAAAGAGCCGCCGCCCACGTCGCGAACGGATAAGCAGAGAAGCGCGTGTCGAAAAGAACGTTGCGGATGTCCCCGTCGATCCCGTTGTTGAGTGAATATCCATAGAGCGGCGACGCATTGAAATCGTCCGACGCGCCGAACCGGCCGGCCTTGAGCGTGACCTGTTTCGCGAAGAGCTTCTGTTGCAGATAAAATTGATACAGGAATAGGCGTTGCCCCCCGACCATCTGCTGTGTGGAAAAAGTGCTGCCGATATATTTGTGAGTGAGATCGTCGCCATCCCGGTTGACTCCGCTGATGGCAAACTGAGTGCCCTGCCAGCCGAACAGTTTTTCCAGATCAAATTTTATTCCGAAATAGGCATCATCGACGTAGGTCGCATGGCCGGGATGGATCCCGCCGCTGATGTTGCCGGAGAAAATGCTGTTGTAGAACGCGAACACTTCGACTCCGGAGTCGAACAAGCGATCGCGATAGCCTCCCCAATCGCCCGTCGCGTGATCGGCTTTGTGAAAGCCGCCGGCGGCTAACTCGACTTGCATTTCGGGTTGCAACATCGATCGCTCCGACTTGGAGAGTTTTACCGCATCCTGGCCAAACGATGCGTCGATGAAGACAAAGACAGCGGCGAGAAGAAAGAAATACTTCATCGAATTAGACGCTCCGACGTCACAGTAATTACGCACGTCATCAGGCTTTTGATTGCAAGGAAACGACGAACCCGTTTGCGCGAAACGTGCTGTAGGTGAACACTGCGCGTTCTCCCGATGCTCACCGTTTCTCAACTCAGCAAATCTTTTAGCGGGCGAATGCTCTTTGATGAGGTCTCGCTCCAGGTCAATCGCGGCGATCGCCTCGGACTGGTCGGCCCAAATGGATCGGGCAAATCGACATTGTTCTCGCTCATCCTTAACGAGATATCTCCCGATAGCGGCCGGATCACTTTCGAAAAGAGCGCGACAATCGGATTTCTGCCACAGGAAACTGCGGCGGCGGCAGACGAAACGGTGCTCGAGCTTGCATTGGCGACAACACCGGAGCTTGTGCACGCGCAGAAGATCATCAAGCAGCACGAATCGGGGAATAGCTCGGACGATGCCGCGTATCATCGCGCCTTACACATTTTCGACGAGCACGGTGGCTGGCAGCTTGAGCCGAAGGCGAAGCGTGTGCTCGCGGGACTCGCCTTTCGCGAAAGCGATTTCAATCGGCCGGCGCGCGCCCTGAGCGGCGGTTGGATTATGCGCGCGCGTCTTGCGCAGTTGCTCGTGATGGAGCCGGATCTTCTCCTCCTCGATGAGCCGACCAACCATCTCGATTTGGAATCGCTCCAGTGGTTTCAGGAGTATCTGCGAAATTATCCGGGCGCGATTGTCATGATCTCGCACGATCGCGAGTTCCTCAATCAACTAGTCGGCAGCATCGTCGAGATCGCGCATTCGAAACTCATTCGTTATCGCGGTAACTGGGACAGTTACGTCGAACAGAAAGCCGCGCGCGAAGAGCAACAGCTCTCGGCTTACAAAAATCAGCAGAAAGAAATCGCGTCGCTGCAATTGTTCGCCGATCGCTTTCGGGCCAAGGCGAGCAAAGCTTCGCAAGCGCAGAGCAAGTTGAAGCAGATCGACCGCATGGAAAAAATCGCCGCTCCGACCGCGCGCGGGAAAACGATCAAGTTCCATTTTCCGCAACCGCCGCGAAGTGGCCTCCGCGTTATCACATTGAAAGAAGTTGATCATGCTTATGTCGATCTTGTCGTCTATCGCGGGCTGAACTTTCACGCCGAGCGCGGACAGCGCACAGTTCTGGTCGGGCCTAATGGCGCGGGCAAATCAACGCTTCTGAAATTGCTCGCCGGAGTGTTGCCGATGCAACACGGAACGCGCGAACTAGGACACAATACTCGCGTCGGTTACTTCTCGCAGAACCGCATCGATGTGCTCAATCCGCATCACACCGTGCTCGACAGTGCGCGTGATATGACGAACCCGGTGTCCGAACAGACCGCGCGCACGGTGCTCGGCTCATTTTTGTTTCGCGGTGACGACGTCTTCAAGACCATTCGCGTCCTGAGTGGCGGTGAAAAATCCAGATTAGCGCTAGTCAAATTACTGCTCGATCCGCCAAATCTTTTGCTCATGGATGAGCCGACAACTCATCTTGATGTCGGCTCGATCGACGCCCTCATCGGTGCCCTCAAGCAATATCACGGCACGCTTATCTTCATCAGCCATGACGTGCATTTCATTCGTGCGATTGCGACGAGCGTGTTGCACATCGCTGCCAGTCCGGCTCGGACCGGGGGACGACTAACGGCTTATCCCGGCGACTATCAGTACTATTTAGATAAGTCGAAAGCCACGTCGGCGCGGAACGCATTGACCGCAGGCGAAAGCGTGCAAGATCGACAATCGAGCGTTGGGCTGCGCGAGCAAAAAGCGCGGAAGCGGTTGGAAGCCGAAGCGCGTAACGCAATCGCCAAAGCGAAACGGGAAAAAGGAAAACGGGTGCATGAACTCGAAATGCGAATCGCCGCGTTGGAAGGGCGACAAAAGGAACTCGTCGCCGCTTTGGAAGACCCGGGCGCCTACGAAGCCGGCGGCCGCGCCGTCGCGATAAATCGTGAACTGTCGGCCGTGGCCGATGATCTCGCCGGCCTGACAGCCGAATGGGAAAGCGCGACCGCTACGGCCTAGCGCTTCTGACCTCGACGTTGCGCGTTTTCTTCACGATCTCCAATACTTTCATTGCCGCGTTGTGGCCGGGAATGCCGCTGACGGCGCCACCGCGTTGCGCGCTCGAGCCGCAAAGAAAGACATTCTCGTCCTCCGTTTCGACACCCCACGTTCCGGCTTGTTCCTTCGTCGTCGCGAACGGCCAACTCGGTGCGTCGTGGAAAATGTTGCCATGATACATCCCGAGCGATTCTTCGATATCGACCGGGCTCTTGCTCTCGATGCAAAGGCTGCCGTCGCGCGCCACCGCCAGACAATCTTCCAGCGGTTCTTCCAGCCATTGATCCATGCTCTCGAGAAATTTCTTTTCCGCTCGCTTCCGCATCGTGTCGTTATTCTGCGCAAATAACGAATACGGCGCATCGAGTCCAAACAATGTCATGGTTTGAAAACCTTGTTTGCGCAGCTCGGGCGCAAGAATGCTGTCGTCGGTGAGCGTGTGGCAATAAACCTCGCAGGGAGTTTTGTCCGGTAACCGACCTTTGGAAGCTTGCTCATAGCTCGCATTCATTTGCTCGTAACCTTCGTCGCTGTGAAACGTCCCGCACCACGCTGCTTCCACCGGATATTTCTTCCCCTTTAGCTCCGGCAGCTTGCGCAACAGCATGTTGATCTTGAAGACCGATCCCTCGTCGGTCGAATCCGGCTGATACGACCTCTGTAAATACTTTGCCAATACGTTCTTGCCAAAGTTTACAAGCAGAAACCGGGCGTCGACCGTCGCCTTCTTTCCATCAACTTTGAATTCAATGCTGCGCTTCTTTCCGCTAAGATCAACATCGCCAAGATCGACATTCGTGAGCATTTCGGCGCCGGCTTTTCGCGCGGCTTGTTCCAGCTCGCGCGTGATCGCGCCCATACCCCCAACCGGCACTTTCCACTCGCCGGTTTTGTTTCCGATGAGGTGGTAAAGAAAACAGCGGTTCTGCACGAGCGACGGATCGTGCGGATGCGTAAACACCCCCACCTTCGCGTCGGTGAGGACAAGGCCGCGCACCAAATCGTTTTGCAAGTAGCGCTCAATCGCGCGTCCGAGCGGTTCTTCCGCCAAACTGCGCCACGCTTCGCGCGAGACATCATCGACATCAAAACGTTGCTTTAACTCATCTTTCGCAACGAGCGGTTCGAGCATGCTGTCCCAGGAATGTTCGGCGAAGACGCGGGACAGATGGTAAAACTTTTTCATCTGCTGGAGCTCGGTATCGCTGCCCGTAAGATCGACAATCGATTGCCGGCTTTTTTCGTTATCGACGTTGCTCAGGAGCAATCCATCGTGCCGGCCCTCTATAATATAAGGAGTGAACGAACCGGTCGTGCGCCGGCGCAGCTCGAGGTTCAGCCCCAGGTCGCGTATGATTTTCTCCGGAAATAAACTGACGAGATACGAATAGCGCGACAGCCGGGCATCATAATCCGGAAAAACCTTCTGCGAAGTCGTCGCCCCGCCGATGTAATCGTTCTTCTCCAGCAGGAGCACACTCAATCCCGCGCGTCCGAGATAGCTCGCCGCGACCAGACCGTTGTGCCCAGCTCCGAGGATAACAACATCGTAGGATGATTTCATGCGCCTGGTAGGCACTTAACCAGAGCGCAGTCCTACATCAACAACGATGCCGAATCACATACCATGGGACATCCCCTGAGGCCTGGTCTCCGCCGGCAGTCTCGGTGGTTGCTGATGCGTGGTAGTGGTCGTCGTCGTAGTGGTCGCGGGCTTATCCGCGGCACAGGAAGTGAGAATCAATCCGAGAAGCGGCAGGGCAAAACCGACAAACAGTTTTTTCATGATCGGGAATTGATATCATGATCAAACCCGTTTCGCCATATTGACGCTGCTCGCGGTAGGTCGCGACAACGTTAACAGTCAGTGGCCCGATCCCAATGCGTTCGGTACCGCCAAGACTGCCGCGACCGGACCGGTGGGCGCAGAAATCGCCGAGCTTAGAACGAAGTTAGGCGCAGAGGTCGTCGCTTTCGGAGCTGCCAAGCTCGATACCGGAATCGTGGAATCGATGTTCGCAATGCTGGCAGTGAGGTTTGGCTGGACGATTCCCGAAGATAGTGCCGCTACAGTCGCCGCAACATTTGGATTTGTTGGAGCGATGGTGATGATTCCACCAGAAGTTGGCGCGACATTAGTCAGAAGCGAGAGAAGTTGAGTGCTGCTCGATACCGAGACGGCTGCCCCTGTCGGATTAGCGCCTAACAAGTTGTTTGTAACCGAGCTGACGACTCCGCCTGCGCCGAGGAGGTTGTTTACCGTGTTCATGACACCAGTCGTGTTTACGCTGACAGATCCCACGAGCGGAAGCGTAACCGTGCCGCCTTTCAAGCTCAGCAGCGGCGCGCCATTGCCGTTCCCGCCCAAAAGGCCGAACGGTCCGACGATTTTCGACAGTTGATTGTCGGTAGCAAGAATCACCTTGGTCCCGTGGCCCATGACGAGGTTTGTCGGAACAAGATTCTTCGTGGCCAACTGTTTCGCCTGATCGCTGATCGCCGCCTGAATAAGCGGCATACTTGGCAAAGGCGCCGTCTCATTTGGGAAATTTATCAGCGTCGAAGTCTTAACCACGTTCTCTAGATCGACATCAATCGGATCGGGAATCTTCTTCGCGTCTGGCCGCATGATCACCATCTTGCCGGGCGTAAGGACGAGCGAATCACCGAAGGTCCCGTTCCGCGAAAGACGCAAGCTTCCTTCCAGGACGAGCACTTTGATGTACTGGTCCGGAATATATTCCATCATGATCGTGGTGCCGGTGATGGCGGCAGTAACAGCTGCGGTGTGAATTTTTGCGCCGCCCAATCCCTTCGGCACCTGCAGGAGCATCGATCCTTTCTCCAGCGTCATGTCGCGCGTTCCCGTTTTGAAACTAAAGAATGTTTCCGCGCCAATGCGCGTAAGGGTGTCGTCCTGGAAAAGCAGCTCCGAGCGCGATTGCACGCCGGTTTGGAGCCCGAGGTCGTCTTTGATCACTTCACGGATCGCGGCGGGATGGCCGCCGTTTGCTGGATCGATCACACTGACCCGATTAATAATCTTTGTGACTTCTGCCGATGTGAGTGGACCCGCGACCGATAGATGAGCGGAAAAGATGCAACCGGCAGCAACGACGAGAGAAAGACTGGTTTTAAGCATAGGCGATAGGCGACGCTATATAATTACCATAATTGCAACTGCCACTCAACTAGAATCTAATGTTCAACCGGACCCCGCCTCCGACGTTAAGAACGTCATAGGAAAACGCCGATCGATTGGTGTCGTTTCGGGCCGCCGATATCGAAGCGTCCAAGCGCAGCCACCGGATCGGATAGTAGCCAAGCGCAAACGACAGCGTTTGATTGTGATCGATCCGGCCCTCTTCGTCGTAAAATTGCGCTGCGTAGCGATAAAGCAGATCGGCATCGAGCGATCGCGTGATTTGCAGATGATACGCGGCGTAAATTCCTGCCTGATCGCGCTCTTGCGATCGAGGTGTCGATATGCCGAGCACTCCGCTGATCCCAGCCGCCAAAGAGTGCGATCGCCCAAAGACAAAAGTCCTTTGGCCTCCAATCGTGAAGGCGTGATCTTGCAACAGTTCGCTACTGGCAGAATCGAGGAGCTCCGTGAAATCATAGCGGGCAAACGCAACAATGTCTGGAGTGTGTGGCACCAACCATGTCAGCGCCGTGCCGAGGGTTATCCTTTCGAAATCCAGCTCGCTCGCGCGGTCGTAGCGAAAAATCGAACTGGCGGCGGATATTTCCGCGAAGAGCCCACGGGAGATCGTCGGACGCCACGCAGCTCCAACGTTCGAGGCTAGAAAAAAATCACTCCGCGTTCGGTTCGGCGTAAGATCGACATTGTTCGTATAAAACCCGGCGACATCCCCGAAAACGATTAGACTTTTTGGCCGCTCCTGGTTCTTCAGAATGATCTGAGCGCCAAAGCTATCGTCACCCGAACTTGTCGCACTACCGTTATCCAGTGCATTTCCATTCGCATCGAACGCCGTTGTTCCAGGCGCGGACGGATTCGTGAAAAGGCGGGATTGAGTGATCGAGGAAACCGCTTGTTGGCCGCGAGCGACAGGAACCGTGGTCAAAAGCGCGGCCAGCACCAGATGGTTGAGCTTCAGTGACACCTCTCTGATTCAGCAAGGTGTATACCCATACGGGCGTCGGCGCGGGGTTCGTCGGCATACTTCCCGCTCCGTCCCAAATCGTGTTCCGTCGGCGCATCATTATTGTCGTTCTGCTCACCGCGTTTTGTGCGGGTGTCGGAACGTGGCTCGCCCTCCAGCGTCCGAGCTACTACAACCAGGCGGAATATCGGCTGCGCGACTTGATTGCTCGCGCTGGACGCACCACACCGCCCAATCCCGATCTTGTCTTCCTCGCCATCGATTCCGATTCCGTAACTTTAGATCCTGACCTCGATGTTAACGGCCTGTTCCCGTCCAGCGCGAGCGATCCCGAGTGCCGCCGCGCTCTGAAGATGATGAGCAAAGGCTGGCCGTGGAATCGCGAAATCTACGCCATGATTCTGGAACGTCTTGTCGGTGCTGGCGCAAAAGTTGTCGCTTACGATTGTCTCTTTCCCGCCCCAGCGCCGGGTGACGACGCATTTCGCGCCGCGCTCGATCGATTCAAATCGCAGGTCGTGATCGGAAGTAACTTTGTCTCTCCTCCCGAGGTTGATCGATCGCGTCGCATTCCTTCCACCTACGATCCGCCCGCGGAAACGCTGATCCCAAAAGCGACAACGCCCGATGACCGCGTCGGGTTCACCAATTTTTTCACTGACGAAGACGGCATTGTGCGCGGGACACAGTATCGCGTCGCCTTTCGCGAGGGCGAGAATACGACGGCTACTTACCTTTCGCTTTCGGCGTGCGCGGTGGCAAAGGCTGGACAATCCGAACTGGTTCCGAATCGGATCGCTGAGCACCTTATCCGTTTTACCGGTCCGCCGCGATTAGGCTTCCGACCGCATCCAGTGTTCGAACTTTTTGTGCCTGAATATTGGCAACACAATTTCCGGTCCGGCGAATCTCTCCGGAACAAAATCGTCGTCATTGGAGCCGAAGGAAAATGGCAACGGGATGAATTAACCACGCCGTTCGGCCCCATGCCCGGGGCCGAGGTCCACCTCAACGCCCTCAATGCGTTGCTGCACGGCGAATTCCTAAGAGAACTTCCAACGCTCACCAGGTCGCTGGTCACAATTCTGGCCGCATTCGTTGGAGCTGCACTTTGTTTGAGCATTCGATCTCCGTGGTTGCGCCTGCTCGCTCTCGTCGCAGCCGACGCAGCCGGGCCATTTTGCGCTCTCTGGTTTTACGATCATCCGGGCCTCTATCTTCCCTGCCTCGCCCCGCTCCTCGCCCTCAACTCGAACGTTCTCTTCTGTCTGGTTTCAGATTTCACCTTTGAGCGCATCGAGAAAATCAGACTAAGATCGACATTGGCGCAGCGCGACGATCTCACCCAGATGATCGTTCACGACCTGCGCTCGCCGTTGACCGTCGTCACCGGTTACGTAGACGCTTTGGAGCAAATGGCTTCGGCCAAACTAACCCCGACCGAAGCCAGATTCGTCGCTGAAGCGAAGCGCGGCGCCAACGACATGCGCGATATGATCACGACTCTGTTGGACATCAGTCGCCTCGAGGCCGGTGAAATGCCGCTTCGATTACAAAGGGATGATGTCGCAGAGATTGCGCGCACAGCCGCGACTCGATTTACACCTCTCCTGCAAAACCGCACCCTGCGTTGCGACGCGCCACCCGATCCGGTTGTCATCTCTTGCGATGCCGATGTCATTCGCCGCGTTCTCGAAAACTTGATCAGCAACGCCGTGAAATTCACAAAATCCGATGGAACGATTCGCGTAATCGTTCAGCGCAACGCCGCCGATGTAACGATCTCAGTCACTGACGACGGTCAGGGCATCCCGCCTGATCAACATAAACACATCTTCGAAAAATTCGGACAAACGGATGGTGGCGCGCAACATCGACATTCAACCGGTCTGGGCCTGGCTTTTTGCCGGCTCGCCGTGGAAGCGCACGAAGGAAAGATCGGCATTCAGAGCGAACCTGGAGAAGGAAGCACGTTCACATTTACGCTCCCGATTCGCGATCAATCTGGCGTCGGCAAATTGACCGCATTGGAAACCAACGTCTGAGCGATTCGGTTGCTTCTCCGATGAATGCATTCTAGCGATAGAATTGCTGTAGCTTTTCCCCGAGATGAAGACCGTTGCATTGCTCGATGGCAAACGCGTTCCCGCGCTGGGTCAAGGGACCTGGCGGATGGGCGAGAACAAACGCAAGCACTCCGAAGAGGTGGCGGCACTGCGTTTGGGCATCGAGCTCGGCATGACGTTGATCGACACCGCGGAAATGTACGGCGAAGGCGGCGCCGAAAAAGTGGTAGCGGACGCGATCGACGATCAACGCGAGCGCGTTTTTATCGTGACAAAAGTGTATCCGCACAACGCCTCACGCACAAAAATGCCGGAGGCCTGCGAGCGCAGCCTCAAACGTCTGCGCATCGACGTTGTCGATCTTTACCTGTTGCACTGGCGCGAAGACAGACCGCCGCTCTCGGAAACCGTGGAAACGTTCGAGAAACTGCGCGCGGCCGGGAAGATCCGGCGCTGGGGCGTTTCAAACTTCGATGTCGCCGACATGGAAGAGTTGCTCGCGATCGAAAACGGCGACGCCTGCTCCGCCAATCAGGTCCTCTATAATATAGAGAACCGCGGGATCGAGTTCGATCTTTTGCCGTGGAGTCAAAAACATCAGATTTCAATTATGGCTTACGCGCCCGTAGGCCATGGCCGCGGCGTGCTTAACAACGCGACGCTAAAAAAAATCGCCAAACGCCACGACGCGACGCCGGCGCAAATCGGGCTCGCCTGGGTGTTGCGTCAACCCGGCGTTATTGCAATTCCGAAGGCGAGCAGCGAAGCGCACGTCCGCGAGAACGCTCAAGCGACCGAGATCGAATTAACGAAAGAAGATTTCACTGAGATCGATCGTGCTTTTCCGCCGCCAAAATCGAAGCAACCACTGGCGGTGTTGTGAGGCGCCATCAAAGATCGACATCAAACACCAAACCTCGTAAATGACGAATCGACCAAACCGGTGGATCCGTTCAGCTACCTTTCCGTTCTCATCTCGATCGTTCTCGCGTTGGGCATGACGCGCGTGCTCGCTGGGATCGGCGAAATGCTACAAGCGCGTTCACGGCGACACATTTATTGGGTGCACGTTGTTTGGGCGGTGAACGTCTTTATTTATTTGGTCATCGCGTGGTGGGTTTTCTATCGCTGGCGCTATCAGCAACCCTGGACCTTTCTCCTTTTCGTTTTTGTCCTGATCTCGCCGACAATCTTATATCTTGCCGCGCTCCTGCTTTTTCCACGCGAAGGCGCCATTGACGAATCGGTCAATTACAAAACACACTTTTACGCCAACCATCGCGCGTTTTTCATCATCCTCGCGTTCTACGGTCCCGTTGATCTAGTCGATAGCTTGCTCAAAGGCGTCCATCACTTTCTTGAGCTTGGGCCAGCATACCTAATTAGCATGGCACTGTTTCTGACCGGCGTAACGATCGCCGCCATCACGCGCAACGAGCGCTATCATCAATGCTACGCTCTCTTCTTCCTAATCCAGACCATTGTCATCAGCTTCGCCGTTTTTCACACGCTGGCTTAGCCACCGCGCGATCGTAAGCCGCTGACGAGACGTCGAGGTTTAGAATCCCGACGCCGCGGAATTAACGGCTGAAACGCGGAACGCGTCCGTTCGAATGTTCCCAAGACGCACCGACGGTGATGTTGAACTTATCGTCACCCACTCCACCGACAATATATCCCTCCTCAACCTCGCGACCGAATTTGCCGCTCGATCTGCCGTATAAGGCGCCCATTTCCCCGCCGGCATAATAAGAATGGGAGCGACGCACATCTACGACCTCTTTGGATGAATCATCGACTGGCGCCGCGTAGGCAGTCGCTCCCGCCGGCGCCCTCACGATGATAGGCGGAAGCACCACATCAACCGGCGACGTCGTTTCCATCCAGCTAAACAACAGCGGTGGAACAACCGCTCCCGAGAAAGAAAAAGGCTGCGTGTCTGAGAGCGTCAGCCACGAAAAGGGAAGCTCCGAGCTATTGAGTGTCCGGAAGAAATCCGCGCGATCTGTTTGCTGCGCGAACAATGGAAGACAAAGACCAAGAAACCCGGCGACCATGAAAACCCCCCGTTTAGCCATGAGCGAAGTCTCAGCCAAACCTGTCCCGTGCGCGAGCAAAATCTTGATTAGCAAGATTCTCTTCAGCCCTCTCCCCATTCACGCGAAATTTTCACTTCCGTCGCGTTTGCCAGCGTTCGATAAACCACGCAATAACGCTCCGTTAGTTTGAGCAACGTCGCCAACTGCTCCTCATTCGCGCTTGTTTCCAAATCAAAATGCCGTTCAGCTGACAAGATCGACAACTGTTATACCGTCGTCGCCGGCCTCGCACCGAAATAGGACGCGGCTTTTAATTCTTAATTTTTAATTCTGCCTTTCCCCGTGCGATGGTGACTGATGACCTCGCGCAACAGGGTTCACAGATTTTGCACGGCCGTATGTGTGCTGATCGCATCGCTCTGGCTCAACTCGAGCGCTATCGCGGCAGAACCCAGTGCGTCGCTATCCCCTTCCCCATCCGCGTCTCCGGAGGTTACGCTCACCCAATCGGTTTCGGAGTTATCGGCGCAACGCGCGGCGGCCGAGCGCTCACAGATTTATCGCGCCGGCGCGGACTACAGCCGATGGCTCGACCAGGTCGCGAAAAACTCGGGCAGCGCGTTTCTGCAAAGGCCGGTCTACGATCGCGTCACATGGATGCGCCTGCTGGCTTGTATCACGACCCTCGGTTTTCTGGCGTTGGTCACCGGATGGTTTCTCTGGATCGTTAGGCGACGCGCGGGCCTGCTGCAATCGAAACAGGAGCAGTCTTGGATTGCAGTCAGCGCATCCGCGATTCGAAAACCGCTCGTGCTTTTCGTCTGGGTCGTGGGCGGTGCCTTTGCCCTCATGCCCGTCGTCAACGGCATAGCTTCCCGCCCAACGCGTCTCTTTTGGGCCGGCTCGCTCACCGCAATTGTTTACGCCGGCGAGATCGTCGCGTTCCTCTGGCTCGTTTTCCGCGCGGTTCTTGCGATCGAAAAACGAATGCACCTTTGGGCAGAACGGACTGACAGCGTGCTGGGTAAAGTGATCGTTCCGATAGCGGGTCACACGCTGCGGCTGGCGGTTCCGCTGCTCGGCCTCATTCTCTTATTGCCCCTACTGAAACTGCCGGAGGAATGGGCCTGGGTTACGCAGAAAGGTTTCGGTGTTCTGTTCATCGTAGCTCTCTCGTTCCTGCTCATTCGCGGCATCAACGCCGTACAACTGGCGCTCATGAGCCGGCACCGAATGGACGCGGAAGATAATCTCTCCGCTCGCCGGATTTACACGCAGGTGTCGGTGATTCGCAAGATCATTGTCACCACGATCGTGATCATCGCGACTGGTTCGATCCTGATGCTCTTCGATCCCGTCCGCCAATTCGGCACGAGCATTCTTGCCTCGGCCGGAATCGCGGGCGTCGTCATCGGTTTCGCCGCGCAAAAGACACTCGGCAACGTGCTCGCGGGCATTCAGATCGCGCTGACGCAACCACTCCTCATCGACGACATCGTGGTTGTCGAAGGCGAGTTCGGCCAGATCGAAGAGATCACTCTTACTTATGTAACGGTGAGGACGTGGGACCTGCGGCGTGTGGTTCTGCCCATCACTTATTTCATCGAGAAACCGTTTCAGAACTGGAGCCGCGTTTCGACCGATCTGCTCGGAACAGTGATCCTTTACCTCGACTATCAGGCGCCGTTAGCCGAACTGCGCAAAGAGTTGGAACGTCTGGTCGAGAACAATCCGAAGTGGGACCGCAAAGTTTGCGGCTTACAAGTGACCGACACCAACCAAAGCACCATCGTGGTGCGCGCGCTCGTCAGCAGCACAACTCCGGGCAAAACGTTCGATCTGCGCTGCGACGTGCGCGAAGGCTTGATCGAGTTTCTGCGCCGCCATCATCCAGAAAGTTTGCCCAAGGTGCGCAACGTCGACGTGCCTCCGGACGAGGAAATTTCGCGAGCGAAAACTAGAGATGGCGCGGCCGCGACTGGAAAAGAACACGAGCGCGGCTCGACCAGTCCTGGCGTGCACGCCGACGACAAAGCGGACGGCGCGGAAAGTTAGCAGCTGCATCGGCCACTGCTTCTGTGTTGCCGCGGTGTAAGCCCGACGCCGTCTGGGCGGCGTTGGGAAAAGGTGTAAATGCATGTAACCAATCCGGGTCGCTAGCGGTCTCCTAGGTTGATGCGAACGCTGCGGAAAACGCTCATCAAACGCGTCCAACACCCCATGGTTTTCAGTATCGCTGCGACAACGTTTGGCACCGCATTCTACATTGTTCTCGTCGTCGGGTTTGCATGGCTCGTACGGGCTGACATCATCTTTCTTAAATAATGCGCTCGGGCTAATTGTCGGACAATGCCCGTCCGGCACGGACCGACATATTGTAAGTTTAGAACAAAGTCGCTTGGCAAATGTCCATTATGGAATGAATTGGGGTGGTTTCTTCGCCGAGCTGAAGCGGCGCAACGTTCACAAGGTTGCTGCCGCCTACATCGTGGGCGGGTGGGCCCTCGCCCAGGGCATCGCCCAGGTTTTTCCGCTGTTTGGCGTTCCAATTGGGGCCATTCGACTTCTTGTCCTCCTGATCATTCTCGGTTTTCCCGTTGCCGCTGGTTTCGCATGGTTGTTCGAGCTCACCTCGGAAGGAATCAAACGAACCGCAGCGGCCGATGCCGCCAATGAGCATTCGCGCGGCAAAACCTGGATTTACGTGATCGTCACCGGCGCGGTCTTTTTGACCGGTTTGTTTTTCCTCGGCCGCTACACGGCCCATCGTCTGGTGCTGCGGGCTGTGTCGGCGCGGGAAGCTGTCCGTTCTGATAGGGAAGATAAACGCCGCAGCTCGGCGTCCCTGCCGGCTCAGTCGATCGCGGTTTTGCCGTTTGAAAATCTCAGCAGCGACAAGGAGAACGCGTTCTTTGCCGAGGGCATCCAGGACGAGATCCTTATGCGCTTGGCGAAAATCGGCGCGCTCAAAGTCATTTCGCGCACCTCCACCGCGCATCTTGCCCACACTCCGAAAAATCTTCCCGGGATCGCCCACCAGTTAGGCGTGGCCAACATCCTTGAAGGCAGCGTGCAAAAAGCGGGAGACACCGTCCACGTCAATGTTCAGCTCATTCGCGCCGCCACGGACGACCACGTTTGGGCGGAAAGTTACGATCGCAAACTGGACGATATCTTTGGCGTTGAAAAAGAAATCGCGCAAAACATCGCCTCCGCCCTCAACACCAGGCTCACCGGAGGTGAAGACGCTGCTCTTGCCCAAAGGCCGACAAACAATGCGTGGGCCCATGCGGCTTATTTGCGAGGGAACACGCAACTCTGGCGTGCTAACGAACAATCGCTATTCGACGCGGCGCAATCCTACGAAGAAGCCGTGCGTCGCGATCCGCAGTTCGCGTTCGCCTGGGCTGCTCTGGGGAAAGTGCACTCAATTCTTTACTACGTGAATGACACCACGCCGGCACGCGCGGCCATGGCGGAACGGGCGCTCGCGGAAGCCGACCGATTGCAACCGCAAGCCCCGGAGACGCAGTTGGCTCGAGGTTATTTCGATGAGTTTGTTTTACATGACTACAAAACCACGGCCGATCTTATGGAGCAGGCCCATCGAACATGGCCCGGCAACTTCGAGGTTCTTCAGCTTCTCGCCTTTGCCTCGGCGCGTCTCGGCGACTGGCAGAAAAGCGCGGAGGCGTGGGACGAAGCGATTGCTTTGAATCCTCGCGATGTCCTGACGCGGTTCTGGGCGGCGCAGATTCCGATGAACTTACGCGACTTCGCCAAAGCGGATCGCATGATCGAAGAAGGTCTCGAAGTGGAGCCTGACGACCAACGACTGCTCGCGGCCAAGGCAGAAATTTTGCAGGCGCTGGGTCAGCTAGACCAGGCTCAATTCATCGTCAGCAGGTTAAACCCGCAACCAGGGGATTTCGAGGTGAATGCCGCCGTGTGGTACCAATCCAAACTGCGGCGCGATTCAAATTCAGCTCTCGAACTATTTCAGCGGTTATCGCAACCGACCGAACGCGGATACGAGTGGCTGGTCAACCGTTTATATTACGGCGAGCTGCAAAATCTGGCTGGTGACAAGATCGGCGCGCGCGCCAGTTTCACAAAGGTCCGCGACGAGGTGAACGCCGGGTTGCAGAGACAGCCCGGCAACGGACGACTCGGGCTCTGTGCCATCGAGGCGGCGATCGCTTTGCGCGAGCGCGATTCCGTGTTGCGTCTAATCGAACAACGCTCCGGTGCGATCCGCGGCGATCAACGACACCAACTCGACGGTGAAGAACTGCGCGCGCGGATGCTGGCCCGGTTCGGAGCTAAAGCCGCGGGAGATGAAGCGATCCCGCTCCTCGAGCATTTGTTGCAAGTTCCCTACAATCCACCGCGGACCCACGTCCCGCTCACGCCAGCGCTTCTTCACTCGACCCCGACTTTGATTCGCTCCGCGGCGATTCGCGCTTTCAGAAACTTTGTCGACAGTAAATTTCTGCGGCCCTATTCGTCGTCTTCTGAATCCTTGTTCGATTTGCCGCCTTTGATCGTGAACTTCACCGTCTTGGCCAGTTCGTCGCCCACGTAAATTTCGAGCCGGTATTTGCCGACCGGCCATCCTTTGGTCGGCTTGCTCAACGAAAACACGCCGTCGTCCGGATCGCCTTCCGCGTTGGAATCGACCGACCGAAGGTGTCGGCCCAATTAATTGTTCAAGAGCGCCTGGCGCGTCGCACAACGAAAAGGCCGGCGAGTCCGGCGCTCAAGAGGAGCGCGGTCGTACTTGGCTCCGGCACGGGATTGCCGGTAACGCGGAAATTCAGAGGACCGCCCTGACCTGAAAAGTTGGTGCCGGATGCGGAGCTAAAATAGAACTGATGTCCGGGATAACTGTTGCCGCCAAAAATGATGCCGCTGTTTATGGATATGTTCTCGTAGAAATAATACGTAGTCGACGGCGCGAGCGTTGTGCCGGAGGCAAAAGTATAAAAATTTCCTGACGCTGTGGCCTGACCCAGAAAACCGGTAGTCGAATTGCTCAACCCCGATGGTGGGCCGAGATATTCTGCGCTCAGAAGAAATCCCGTGCCGCTGGCGAAATTGGCGCCGCCAGTTGTTAGGAAAGTAAAAACAATATTGTCAAAGCTAGAACTCGCCGGTGTAATAAAATTTTCGCCGTAAAAACCGGTCCCGCCAGTGGAAGGTCCTGCCGTATTCTGATCGATGGTGGCGGCGCGTAACCCCGACAGCGCGCACAAACAGAGAGCGCAAAAGAGAAGTATGATGGGGCGCTTCATTTCCTTGTCGGCGGCGAGGCTATGTGACGACGCGTTGATCGGTCAAGCTTTAAGCCGCTCCTGACTCGCCGTAGCTTCAGCGAAGGAGGTTACAATGTCGCGACTTCGTGCGAAGGCGGCTGAGCTCAAGCTCGCTTCGCCAAAGCCTCAATCGTCTTCCAATCGTCCGGAGTGAGCTGGAGTTTTGCGGCGGCCATGTTTTCCTCCAGGTGCGCGATGTTCGCCGTGCCGGGAATCGGTAGCATCACTGGAGATCGCTGGAGTAACCAAGCCAGCGCGAGTTGCACGGCCGTGACGTTGTGACGTTTCGCTTCAGGTTCCAGCGGATTGCCACTCTTGGTCAACGAACTTCTCCCGCTCCCGCCAACTGGAGCCCACGGCAGGAATCCCATCTTCTCTTTTTCGCAATAAGATAAAACCTCCTCCGAATCGCGGTCTTCGATGTTGTATCGGTTTTGAATACTGACAATAGGCAAAATCTTTTTCGCCCGCTCGATTTGCTGCGTCGTGACGTTTGATAATCCAACATGCCGAATTTTTCCGGCCTCCTGCGCTTTCTTCAGCGCGCCCAACGATTCTTCGATCGGCACCTTGCGATCGACCGTGTGCAACTGATACAGATCGATCCGCTCGAGCTTTAAGCGCTTGAGACTTTTATCGACGCACTGCGACAAATATTCCGGTCGACAATTCGGCACCCACTGTCCTGGACCCGGTCGCGTCAGTCCGCCTTTGGTCGCAACGACCAACCCTTTTGGATAAGGATGAAGCGCTTCTGCGATCAGGAGCTCACTTACTTCCGGACCGTATGCATCGGCCGTATCGATGAGATTCACGCCGAGCTCGACCGAGCGACGCAAAACTTTCTTTGCATTCTCGCGATCGGGCGGCCAACCCCAAATTCCCTCGCCCGTCAACCGCATCGCGCCAAAACCAAGTTGGTTGACGGTCAGATCGCCGCCCAATGAAAATGTAGATTTCGAATTCATCGCCGCGGTCACAAGTTTCGGTAATCCTCCGGTAATGACGATCGCGCCGCCCGCGAGAGTCGTGCCAAGAAATTTTCGACGGTTCACGATATGCAAAGTAAAACGCCCTCTACGAATCATCAACTTCTCGTCACGCCGTAGCCTGGCGCGTAGGCGGATCAACTCTCAACCACCTTGCTTGCCATGCCCTACTCTGACGAAGGCAGGTCGCGTCATAATTCTTTGAAGGCGGAAGATCGACAAGTCCGAGCCGGACTGGCATACAATATCGACCGTGTTACGAACTCTTGTTTTCTTCGCTGCACTTCTAGCCGCGACCTCCGTTCGCATGACGGCCGCCGCTGCGGAATTAGAATTCGATCACGTATGGATTGTCGTCACCCGTGACGCACCCGAACGCGCCGCGCTCGAGCGCGCCGGGTTAAAGATTTCGCCCGATGTTAACCGCAATGACGGCCAGGGCACCGCATCGGTGAGCGCAGAGTTTCTGAACGCCTACATCGAGCTCATGTGGCCAGACCCGACTGTTTCGGTTGCACAAGGTGCGGAGCGCACCGTGGAGAAGTTCAAAAACCGGATGAACTGGCGCACCAGTGGTTGGTGCCCAATTGGCATTGCGCTTCACCGGGCCGGTCCGAGCACGCCTTTGCCATTTCCGACGTGGTCCATCGCACTCGACTGGATGCCTGCGGGCACAGCCATCGAAATTTTGACGGCGCGCGACGACACGAAAAGCCCTTCCTTCTTCATCGAACCGGCTGTGCTCGCGGTAAAAGAAGAAGCGAATCGCAAAATTCCAGAGAACGATCCCAAGCACGCGTCGTTTCAGCATCCCATCGGGGTCGAACGCATCACTGAGATTCGAATAGTTAGGCCAAAAGCATATCAGCCGGTTGCCGCATTCACTTACCTTGAGAAAGCCGGGATTTTCAAAGCGAGTGAAGGAACAGAATGGAGCGACCGGGGCGAGCGACATGTCCGGTTAAGCCGCGAGGGTAGCGGTCGAGCTCAGCGGGAGACTGACGAGATACAGTGGGCGGTTGAAATAACGTTCGATGCCGGACGGAAAGCCCAAACAAAAGATCTGCGCCCCGATCTCCCGCTGATCATTCATTATTAGGAATCCCTATCCAACCGCGACAATCATAAGCCGCTTACGATGCATGCTTGAGAGGCGTCGATCATGAAAACACGCTCGGCCTTCTGCCTGGTTCTGTATTCGATCCTCTTCTTCGACAGCGCTGTTGCCGCAATCGCGGCGGAGGAAAACATCAAGTTCGCATCGCCGGACAAGCGGTTCGCGCTACGCATCAGTCCAGCGCACGACACCGAATCCGGCGATTTGAAAATCGACCTGATCGAAACGGCTTCAGGCAAAGTCATCGTCGACCTTGAGACCGCCTACAGCGCGCATCTGTCCGACACCGTTCTCGTGTGGTCGGCCGACTCAAAATGGTTCGCCTACGGGACGCGCAACAATCGAACAGGCGAAACCACGGTTTATTTCTGGAACGGCTCAGCGTTTGTGGTGGTTCCTTTGCCAGAGGAGATGCCCGGACCGGAGATCAAATATCGTAAGGGCGACGATGGATCGGTAAAGAATTATGGCGGCGCGGTCAAACCGGTGCGGTGGTTGAAATCGGGACAGCTCGAACTGTCGAGCGACGAAACAATGATGTCCCGTGACAGCGGCCGCACCTATACCGGCACGATTCACATCACGATCAAATTCGATGCGCAGCATCATGCATCTATTGCGAGCGTCTCAAAAACCAAGACAACGGTGGAGTGAACTCCATGATCCAATGCCCGACCATTTCCTCATCATAAGCCGCTTATGATGCAGAGTTCGGGAGCGTTCGCTCAACCATCAACTCTTCTTAAAATGAAGTGATTCTCGAGACCGATCGGCTACTACTAAGAGAATATGTGGAAGAGGACGCGGAGGCGTTCTTTAAGTTAAACAGCAATCCGGAAGTGTTACGGTTCGTTCCCGATAAGCAGTTGCTCAATGTCGAACAGGCACGGCAGATATTGATCGATCATCCGATCGCTGATTACCGCAAACATGGCTTTGGCCGTGGCGCCTGCATTCTCAAGAGCACCGGCGAACAGATCGGTTTTGCCGGACTAAAATATCTGGAAGAACTCGACGAAGTCGACGTCGCCTTCCGTCTGATGCAAGCTCATTGGGGCGCGGGATTGGCGACTGAAGCTGCGCTCGCCTCGGTGCGTTTTGGGTTCGCCGATCTCGGGCTCGAACGGATCATCGGCCTGGTGATGCCAGAGAACATCGCCTCGGTGCGAGTGTTGGAAAAAACCGGGCTACACTATGTCGAAACGGCGGCGTTTTGGGGACACACCTTCTCAAAATACATCATCAACGCTTGAGGGCTTTGAGTGAACGGACAGCGATCCGCGCTAAGATCGACACCGATCTAGAAGACAGCTTTTCTTGTTACTGGAGCCGCAGTGCGCCACGAGTTGCTTCCGCCGGCGATTTTGCAACTTGCTCGAACCCGTGGAATGTCTAGGCCTGTAAGCCATGAAAAAATCACTGATAGCGGCAATTGCGATTCTCGTCTTGTTGGCTGCGGTCTTTTTCGCGACGAAGTCACGACGAATAGGCCAATCCCAGAAAATTGACCAAACGGACGCGGTAAAGGTTCGACTCAAGTGGCTTCATCAGGCGCAGTTTGCTGGGTTCTACACTGCGAACGAGAAAGGTTTCTATAAAGAAAAAGGAATCGAGGCTATATTAAATCCCGGCGGGCCGGATTTTCCTGCGGTTCAGATGGTTGCTTCCGGCTCAGAGGATTTTGGTGTCACCGGTGCAGATCAAATCCTGCTCGCTCGCGATAAAGGTGTTCCTATAGTGGCGATCGCGGTTATTTATCGTGAAAGCCCGTTCTGCTATTTTTCGCTTAAAGATTCAGGCGTCACGAGAGTCCAAGACTTCGTAGGCAAAAAAATCGGTGTGAAGCTCGGTGGCAACGAGGAACTCACATACCGCGCGATGATGAAAAAGGCAGGGGTAGACGCGAAATCAGTCACGGAGGAACCCGTGAAATTTGATCTAACGCCGCTTTTAGAGGGGAGAGTTTTGGCGTGGCCAGGATATTCCATAAACGAACCAATTGCAGTTCAAGAACAGGGGTTTGAGGTCAATTATATCTGGCCGAAAGACTACGGAGTCAGTCTGTATGCCGATACGCTATTTACAACCGAAGCGATGATTCGCGACAGGCCGGAACTTGTGCAGCGGTTTGTAACGGCAACGATGAAGGGGTGGAATTACGCTATCGCTCATCAAGATGAAGTGGTGGATTTCACGTTGAAACAAAGCGAAAAACTCAAGAAGGCGCACGAAACCGCAATGATGGCGGCAAGCATTCGTCACCTGAAGCCCGACGACAAGCCACTGGGTTCGATGGAGAAGAGCAAATGGGAAGAACTTCAAAAGCTCCTGCTCGAACTCAACTTCTTGAAAAAGCCAGTGGACATCGACACCGCGTTTACTGTGAAGTTTCTTGAGTGAACAGACGGCAAATGGACACGCCAGCTGTTCTTATTCGTAATTTGGCTAAGAATTATGGTGACCTCCATGTCTTGAATGGGATTTCGCTCGATATCAAACAAGGCGAATTCGTGTCCATTGTTGGCCCCAGCGGATGCGGCAAAACTACGCTTTTGAAAATCATTGGAGGGCTTGTTGAACCAACGAGTGGGGACGTGCTGCTTGATAACTTACCGCCGCAGGTGCGACGGCGGGAAGGATATTTGGGATTCGTTTTTCAAAACCCTGTGTTGCTTCCGTGGCGAACGCTTGAAGAAAACGTCCGACTTCCGCTGGACATCTTGCACAGAAATGGTGCGATTGAGGAGCGCATTGCTAATGTTTTGAATGTGCTTGGCCTGACGGGTTTCGCACATTCCCGGCCAAGAGAACTTAGTGGAGGTATGCAACAGCGAGCTGCACTTGCACGAGTGCTACTATACGAACCGAATCTCTTGCTCATGGATGAACCCTTCGGCGCAGTCGATGAAATCACTCGTGGTCGTCTGAATTTTGAATTGCTTCGAGTTTGGGAGAAATTTCGAACAACGATCTTGTTTGTGACCCACGCACTTGAAGAGGCTGTGCTCCTCGCCGACCGTGTTGTTATTCTCTCCCATCGCCCGGCCATGGTCGTTGACGTTCTAACCGTCGACCTCCCGAGACCTCGCTCGCCGCAAATTTTCACCCTCAAGAGATTCCAAGAACTCACTCAATGGACAAGAGAGAGGCTAAACGTCAACTCTTTAACCTAGCCATTCCGGTTGGCTTCTTCATCATTACGTGCGGCGCATGGGAAGCGCTCGTCAGAATTCTCAACGTGCCGGTATATGTACTTCCAAGCCCAACCGCTATAGCCTCAGAAATTGGCGCTCATTCCCTTTCACTTTTACAGCACACCGGCGTCACGCTTTTGGAAGCAGTCCTGGGATTTCTGCTCGCCAATGTACTGGCGTTTACGTTGGCCGTCGTTTTCGCGCATTCTCGGATCATTGAGAAAGGGATTTTCCCGTTCGCCATTGCGCTGAAGACAACGCCGATCGTCGCGATGGCGCCAATTTTGGTAATTTGGTTTGGCACCGGCCTCTCCTCAAAAATTGTTGCAGCTGCGGTCATATGTTTTTTTCCAATTCTCGTAAACGCAACGCTGGGCCTGCGAGACGTTGATGAGCAGGCGCTTGATTTGTTTGAGAGCTTGGCTGCATCTAAATGGCAAGTATTCATCATGCTCCGACTTCCGAACTCATTGCCGTATCTGTTCTCTGCGCTAAAGATTTCGACATCACTGAGTATCGTCGGCGCTATTGTCGGTGAATTTGTCGGAGCAAAGAATGGCCTCGGATATCTAATTTTGATATCATCGTATCATCTGGAAACGCCTGCGATGTTTGCCGCTATCGTCGCCGCCGCTTTGGGTGGCGTTGCCTTTTTCGGCATTGTAAATGCGATTGAGCGACAGCTACTCTTCTGGCGAGACCCGGTTATCGAGTAGCATGAAGCTAAAATATTATCGACTTGCGTCGGCGCCATTACTTGCGGTCTTTGCTCAATGGATCTGCGTTGCGTCGTTTATTGTTTCGCAAGACGCCGTGGCCGCACGAAAACATGCGCCAACGCCGATCCCCACAGTTTTGCCGCCCTCTGCGACTGCGGAACAAGTTTCTAAGCTTGAGACACGAGTAGAGCAGCTTGGCCGCGACGTTCAAGGGCTCGACCAAACGATAGCAAAGTCATTTGCCGACGGCCAAAATCAAAGCGCGGCCAAAGCTATCGGAACCGCTCAGGATCACATTAGCTTTACGACTCTCGTCGCGACGGGCGTGATTGGTTTCTTGGGCCTAGTTGGTGGAATCACGGTCTACATATCCCGCCAAGATATCAAGGAGACCAAAAACGACGCAAAGGAGGCGCTCGGCAAATTAGATGCCGCGCAAACGCGCGCGCAGAGTAAGTTTGACGACTGGGAAACACGTTTTGATGAAATGGCTAACTCCCATGAGCCGGCTGAGAAGATAAAGGCGGATCTAAAAAAGTATATTAACGAAACATTTGAGAGGCCGGCGCGCCTCAAAGAGGAGACTATTCTCGCTATCATTGACCTACTGTTGCAAGATCCGGCCGTCCAAGGTGACTACCGCACGTTCCTTGTCAATGAGCGTGGTACTCTCGGCGCCATAACGCCAGTTCCTCAGCCAATTGGCCCAAAGCCGCATTAGCTTTCTTACAGAACTGGAACTCAACTTACCCGATAAGTCATCTAAGCTGCTGTGCGACCTCCAGTATGAACACGACAACGTTCGATATCCATCTTGCGAGCGATATCATGTCTGATCGCCTGGCAAAACAGCTCGCAGAAGTAGGTTTTACACGAGACGAATTTATCGGCGGAACAACTGGTGTCGTTCATCCCTGCCACTACTCCAACCATCCGACCTCCGACGACGAATTGGAAAGCAAATGGCAGAATTCACTGTTGGTCCTGTCCCACGCCTCAAGCGATGAATTTCACGGATACGCTGAAGCGGAAGTTACGCCGCCGCATTATCGATTGCCGCTCCCGTGGAAACCCTTTGATCCTTCTGTACCATTTCCGTTTGGACGATTGGAATATGAGGAATGTCCGCCAGACAAGCACAAGGATTTCGACATCCATGTTACCGCAGACTTGGCGAACATTGATCCGAGATTGGCGCGTCTCCTTGAGGACGAAATCAACTTCAACTACGTCGACATTCGGAAACCATCTGGCAACGTCGTGCGCGTTTACACGTTTCAACCGCTCGGCGTCAAAGTTTCGCCAAATGTTTTCGACTTACTTGCCACATACTTTAAGAAGGCTGGTGGCCTTGATGGAAAGATTAAGCTGGAGGCCTGTCGTGCTTATCAGCGCTTTCCCGCAACAGTTGCGGTCTGCCCAATCATCACGCGCTTACCAGCATTAAGGCAGTAGTTCGACGCGAAGAATTACGATCCTCGTATTTAGATTTAGAAAGCAGCGGAAAATGCATCCAACGCGGGGAGGATCAGTAAAGATACTGGGATATATCTGTCGCCTTTTGCTTTCCAAACAGTTTGGCGATTTCGGTTGGGGTATAACCCGATCTATGAAGAATTTTGGCCACTGGCGCGATCCTTATCTTCGCTTCGCCATCTGAAAATTGCGATGTCGCTAAAAGCAGAACCACTGCGTCAAGACGTGCTAAGATTTTTCGAACATCCGGATTTTCATCGACGGGCCTGCGATTTTGACGCTTGGAAGCGTAATTCTTCATGACTTGCTGGTTTGAACTTTCCCTTGGCCAATCAGCGCTAAAATCGCATCGATAAAGCCGCAGAATTTCATCGCATCTTGTTGTGTAAATTTGTTGCTTAGATTGTGATGGGTTGGATTGCGAAATGAGAGCCCAAGCCCCTTACAGATACTGAAGAAGCCCTCCTGTTCTGGTCGCTCCGAACTCACGACAATAACTGCCTTTTGCGGATCAGGATTCAATACTTTGCCGATGAGATCTTGCGGTAGCATATTTTTGATCCCGCTAAGCTTTTTCAATCGATCATCAAGTACGGTTGTCGCCTCACGAATCGGGCGATCGTAATGCTTTTTCGCCCTGAGCAAATCCTTGCATCGGTCCCGCAACTCTTCGTCCTGAAGAAGATATTCGATAGCAGCCGCAACCTGCGACTTTCGATTCACAGTGGTCGCTTTCTTTTGAGCCGGGGTCTCGCTGGGTCTCAGCTGCGCAAAGACTGATGGGAGCGAATTCCGAACTTCCTCTTGGATTCCGGGCGACAGTTTTCTCTGATATGAAGCCGTCCCTAATCCTTTTTCTTTCGCCCAAAGAATCTGCGCCGCCTCGGAAGAGATCCCAAGTTTATTGGCTTTTTTACTAATTTGCTCCCGGAGATACTTTTGAGACTTTCCAGTCTTGTTGGTGAGCTTTTCAAGCAGCTTTGAATCGAGTCGGAGGATTGCCATAAAAGGACCGCCTATTTTTCGAGCTGTCTTGTAATCCTCGTAATCCGATCCATCGCCACTCCCCGGATTTTTCGCAGTTCGGCATTCTTGATCCCCGCATTGGTCGCCTGCAAAATAAAAATATCCTCGAGCAAGTGAATGATTCGATCGAGTCGCCGCGTTACCTCTTCTTCGTTTGACGTTGGTTGTTTCATTTTTAGAGGATCTCTAGGCGTCGGCGGCCCGTTTTCTCTTATGACGCTGAAGCGTGACCTGAACGGTCCCCGGCGTTGTATCTAGGACATCAGCAATCTCCTTGGCAGACGCGCCCGTCGTCGCGAGTAACGCAATCAGCTCGTTTTGCCGCAGCGTACTCTTTAGCTGCGCGACCAGCAGCCGATTCGTAATCTTCAGCTGCGTGTGAAGTTCAGCGAATCCGATACTTCGGTGTTCCATGGGATTATCCTTTTGCTTTTCGCTTCTTCTCCTTCGCGAGAATCGACGCCACATCCGGCTGCGGCATCGCTAAAATCGCAGCGATTCTGCCGCTGGGAATCGATAAAGCGGCCATTCGCCGGACCGCCTCCGACTTCGTCCCAAAGCCGCCGTTGAGCGCAATGCTGACACGGGTTAAATCGTTAATCGCTTCCACAATTTGATCAGTCATTAGATTCCCTCCTTGTAGCCGCCTTTGCGCGACTCACTGTCTTCGCGACGGCGGTGTGTGATTTGCCGAGGATGCTGCCAATTTCTTTATGCGTGAAGCCCGCGCGTTCCAACAGCAGCTCCGGCTTCCTGAAGGCAGAACCACCTGTCACGGTCTGCAGCTGCAAAAACGTGAGCGCTTTCAGATATTTGATCATTTCATCCATAGCGCACGCTAGCCCCATCGCGTCGCGTCGTCAAGGCTGTGTTAATATCGATATGACTCCGTGTTTAGTAGGATGTCCATATTTGAGGAATATCCCTGGTCTTCGTTTTGACTACGCTAATAGCGCAATGTCAGCCAATGGTTAACGGCTGGAGTGCCTGACAAGATGCGATGGGGCCAGCGTGCGCCCAAGATGAAAGGTTCACCATCTCGGTATTTGAAAAGCCTATTTGGCTCCCTCCTATTCGGCCTAATCTTGCGGGCAGGCTGTCGCCCAGAAATCCGCCAAAAAAGGGTAAAATCGCGTCTCTGTCGCGAATCCCATTCGCTCCATTCTTCTCGGATCACGAACCCGAACAAACTGGATTTGACAGCGAAACGCAGTCACCTATGTTGGTAGTCCCGCAACACGGGACTCCGAATCAAGTCGGGGTTGTTCTTCTCTTGGCTCCCGGTCGAGCCGATTCGGTCAGACAGCGATGACGGGTCGGGTTTTGCCGTGTACCGGTGGAGAACAGGATCTTTGACAGTTTGGTCGCGGTTTTTGAACACGACTCGTCGCCCGGAGGGCGACGGCTACAGAAATCAGCGATGTAATGAAGTCAGCGAAAATTGAATTGTGCGTTATTTCGTCAGCCTCAGGTTTACCTGTGGACGACCCCGAAGAAATTCGGGGTTATTTAAGGGAACCGTGGGGTACATTTCTTTGATTAAAACTTTGGCTCGATCTTCGGATCGGGCAAAAGATTGAAAAGATCGGACGAACCTGTCGCCGCTTACGAGCGGGGACAGATTATCGAATGGTCAGATTTTGTCGGCCCCGTAGCGGGGTGCGACACAAACTTTGGGGTTTAAAAGCCTCACCGTTTTTTACGGAGAGTTTGATTCTGGCTCAGAACGAACGCTGGCGGCGTGGATAAGACATGCAAGTCGAGCGGGAACTTTTTTGGTAGCAATACCGAGAAAGTTCTAGCGGCGAACGGGTGCGTAACACGTGGGCAATCTGCCTTAAAGTGGGGGATAGCTCGGCGAAAGCCGAATTAATACCGCATGTGATGAGAGACGACATCGTCTTGAAATCAAAGCCGGGGCAACCTGGCGCTTTTTGAGGAGCCCGCGGCCTATCAGCTTGTTGGTGAGGTAACGGCTCACCAAGGCTTTGACGGGTAGCTGGTCTGAGAGGACGACCAGTCACACTGGAACTGAGACACGGTCCAGACACCTACGGGTGGCAGCAGTCGAGAATTTTT
>Ga0209526_10000146_pt1 | contig 41521 bp, 43 predicted proteins | sample JacPinW_OM2H0_M1_FD_188566 | JGI IMG/M metagenome (GOLD analysis project Ga0209526, IMG submission 188566) | Forest soil microbial communities from Algoma, Ontario, Canada - Jack Pine, Ontario site 1_JW_OM2H0_M1 (SPAdes) (version 2) | ecosystem: Environmental > Terrestrial > Soil > Boreal... | reverse complement strand
CGGCTCGCCGCCGATGAACTTCTTCGAGCGGGGAGGCGTGCTGGTGGGCTTCCGGCCCGAACAGATGCTTCCCAAGGCCGCGTACTCGACGCAGGAGCCGCTGCTGCACGTCTGGTTCCGCGTCGATCGCGTGGAGAACCTGGGCGCGGATCGGCTGCTCTACGGAACGCTGCGGGATCTCGCGCCCGACGTGAAGATGATCATCAACTTGCCCTTCACGGTGCACCTGCCCATCACCGAAGGCCAGGCCTACGAGCTCTCGATCAAGCAGAAGGACCTCAAGTTCTTCGACAAGGACAGCGGCCTGCGCGTGGCCTCGAGGCCGCTGTGAAGGTGGCGGACGACCAGAAAGCCCTGGCGAAAATCCTGATCGCGCCGGCCCTGATCTACATCGGGGCCGTCATCGGCCTGCCCTTCATCCTCTCGCTCTGGTTCTCCGTCAGCGACGTGACCGTCAGCTCCGCCGCCGGGCGCTTCGTCGGCCTGGAGAACTTCCGCTCCGCGCTGGACGATCCCACCTTCCGCCGCTCCCTCAGGAATACGTTCCTCTTCGCGGTCGCCTCGCAGGTGATCGTCATCTTCCTCGCCACCATCCTCGCCGTCTCGCTGCAGAAGAACTTCCGCGGGAAGTGGATCGTGCGCCTGCTCATCCTCCTCCCCTGGGTGGCGCCGGTCTCCCTGGGAAGCATCGGCTGGCTCTGGATCTTCGACTCCATCTACAGCGTCATCAACTACGGCCTCTACCACTGGCTGCACGTGTGCGGGCCGCTGCCGGGCATGACGCCGTGCCCGGTCTGGCTGGGACAGCCGGCGCTGGCCATGGCCTCGATCATCACCGTGCAGGTCTGGCGCACGCTGCCGCTCGCCACCGTGATCAACCTGGGCGGGCTGACGTCGATCCCGCAGGACATCCACGACGCCGCGGCCATCGACGGCGCGGGGTTCTTCCGCACGCTCTTCCAGATCACCATTCCGCTGGTGCTGCCCATCCTCCTGGTGGCGGTGCTCTTCGGCTTCGTCTTCGCCTTCACCGACATGATCGTGGTCTGGGTGCTGACCCGAGGCGGGCCCTACGACATGACGCAGGTGCTGGCGTCGCTGGCGTTCTTCAAGGGCATCGACGGAGGAGATCTGGCGGGGGCCTCGGCGATCGCGCTCTTCCTCTTCCCCGTGCTGGCGGCGGCGGCCATCCTCCTCTTGCGGCTGGCCCGGCGCGCGGAGGTCGTATGAAACCGCGCGAGGTCGGGGCCAAGGTGGCCCACCGCACCGTCCTCCTGCTCTTCAGCCTGTTTGCTGCCTTCCCGTTCGCATGGATGGCGATCACCGCCTTCAAGAAGACCAACGACCTCCTCGATCCGAACAGCTTTCCTTTCGGGTACCCGAAGGGACCGACGCTGGAGAACCTCCGCGTCCTGTTCGAGGAGACGCTCTTCGTGCGCTGGATCGGCAACACGGTCTTCGTCGGCATCCTGGTGGTCCTGATCACCCTGCTGGTCGCCGTACCCGCGGGCTACGCGCTGGCGCGTCTGTCCGGGACCTTCGGAGAGCAGCTGGGGATCGGGATCTTCCTCACCTACCTGGTCCCGCCCACCATCCTCTTCATCCCGCTCGCCAAGGTGGTGAGCACGCTGCGCCTCCAGGACAGTCTCTGGGCGCTGGTGCTGACGTATCCGAGCTTCACCATCCCCTTCTGCACCTGGCTGATGATGGGGTTCTTCAAGGCCATCCCCAGGGACATCGAGGAGGCGGCGATGGTGGACGGGATGAGTCGCCTGGGGGCTTTCGTCAGCGTGATCCTGCCCATGTCGGTGGCCGGGCTGCTCACGGTGGTGATCTTCAGCTTCACGCTGGTGATGCAGGAGTTCGTCTACGGGCTCACCTTCATCAACAGCGGGCGCAACTTCACCGTCAGCGTCGGGGTGCCCTCCTTCCTGGTGCGCGGGGACGTGTACTTCTGGGGGTCCTTGATGGGCGCCTGCTTCATCGCCAGCGTGCCGATCGCCTTCCTCTACAACCTGTTCGTGGACCGCTTCATCTCGGGGTTCACGGTGGGCGCGGTGAAGGGATAGCCGCGGCCGAAGCACATTTCTTCGATAAGACTCAAGTCTTTTTTCGACAACCCGGCGGATGCTCCGCGCCTGTGGCGATGTGCCGCAACCGGAGATTTTCCGCCGTGTTGACAAGGAGGCCCGTCACGGAGCAGGCTACGCGCGATTTCCACAACAAGGAGCCATCCGTGAAGCGCAGGACCTTCCTGAAGGGTTCGGCAGCAGCGGTCGGCGGCGCAGTCGCACTCGGGTTCGATCTCAAGCAAGCGCGCGCGGAGATGCGCGAGTTGAAGATCGCCCGGACCACGGAAACCAGAAGCACCTGTCCCTACTGCTCCGTGTCGTGCGGCGTCATCATCCACACGCTCGGCGACAAGTCGAAGAACGTGAAGCCGTCCGTGGTGCACGTCGAGGGCGACCCCGACCATCCCATCAACCGCGGCACGCTCTGTCCCAAGGGCATCGCGCTGCGCGAGGACATCGTCAGCTCCAGCCGCCTCACCACTCCTCAGGTCCGCAGGCCGGGCTCGGACAAGTGGGAGCCCATTTCCTGGGACAAGGCGATCGTCGAAATCGCGCGCCAGATCAAGGACACGCGCGACCGCACTTTCGTGGCGAAGAACGCCAAGGGCGAGACGGTGAACCGGGCGCCCGGCATGGCGATGATCGGCGGCTGCACCGACACGAACGAGATGAACTTCCTCATGCTCAAGACCATCGCCGGTCTGGGCATCCCGTATCGAGACACACAAGCAAGAGTTTGACACGGTCCAACGGTGGCCAGTTTGGCCGCCACGTTCGGCCGCGGCGCGATGACCAACGGCTGGACCGACATCAAGAACACCGACCTGGTGTTCGTGATGGGCGGGAACCCGGCCGAGAACCATCCCTGCGGGTTCAAGTGGGCGATCGAGGCGAAGAAGAACCGGAACGCGAAGATCGTGGTGGTGGACCCGCGGTTCACGCGCACGGCGGCGGTCGCCGATCTCTTCGCGCAGGTCCGCTCGGGAACGGACATCGCGTTCCTCAACGGCATCATCCACTACGCCATCGAGAAGAAGCGCTTTCACGAAGACTACGTGAAGCTGCATACCAACGCGCCGTACGTGATCGGCGAGAAGTACCAGTTCACGGACGGCCTCTTCAGCGGGTTCGACGCGGCCAAGGGCGAGTACGACAAGAGCGCCTGGCAATACCAGGCCGATCCGAAGACGAACGGCTACCAGGTCGACGAGACGCTGCAGAACCCGCGCTGCGTGTTCCAGCTGCTCCGGCAGCACGTGAGCCGGTACACGCCGGAGATGGTCGAGCAGATCTGCGGAACGCCCAAGGACCAGTTCATCAAGGTGGCGGAAGCCGTCACCTCGACGGGCAACGCGCAAAGGGTCGGCACCATCCTCTACGCGCTTGGCTGGACGCAGCATTCCACCGGCGTGCAGATCATCCGCACGGCCGCGATGCTCCAGCTCCTCCTGGGCAACGTCGGGCGTCCGGGCGGGGGCGTCAACGCGCTGCGCGGGCACTCGAATATCCAGGGCGCCACCGACATGGGCGGCACCTTCGAGATCCTGCCGGGGTATCTGAAGACTCCGACCGGCGCCACCCAGACCTTGGCGGACTACCTCGAGAAGGGGCCGCCGACGACCTTGAACAAGCAGGCCTGGGCCTCGATGAATTACTGGTCGAACTACCCGAAGTTCATGGTCAGCTTGCTCAAGGCCTATTACGGCAAGGCCGCGACCAAGGAGAACGACTACAACTACGCGCTGCTGCCGAAGATCGACGGCAATTACTCCTGGATGTACCTGTTCGACGACATGTACCGCGGCGGGTCCACCCGCGCCGGCGGCAAGGAGCCCGGGCCGGAGGGGCTGATCTCGTTCGGCATGAACCCGGTGGGGGTGGGGCCGAACTCGCCGAAGATGGTGGCGGCGCTCTCGAAGTTGAAGTGGCTGGTGATGGTCGAAAACTTCGAGAACGAGACCGCGACGTTCTGGAAGGCTCCCAAGGAGTACGGCGGGGCGTCGCCGAAGGACATCCAGACCACCGTGTACCAGCTTCCCGCGGGGAACTTCGCCGAAAAGGACGGCTGCTTCACCAACTCCGCCCGCTGGATTCAGTGGAAGTGGAAGGCCATCGACCCACCCGGTCAGGCGAAACCGGACCAGGAAATCCTTTCGCGCATCTTCCTCGCCATCCGGGACCTCTACAAGAAGGAAGGGGGCGCGCTGCCGGAGGCGGTGCTCTCGGTCGACTGGAGCTACACCAACCCGTACTCGCCCGACTTTGGCGAGGTCCTCAAGGAGATCAGCGGCAAGGCGGTCGACGACATCAAGGATCCCAAGGATCCGACCAAAATCATCAAGAAGAAGGGCGAGCAGCTCGACGGGTTCGGCCAGCTGCAGGATGACGGGACCACGCTGTGCGGCAACTGGCTGCACTCGGGCTGCTACAGCAGCGCGGGCAACCTGACACAGCGCAGGAACAACGCTGACCCGATGGGACTCGGCATGTTCCATGAGTGGGCGTTCTCCTGGCCGGCGAACCGGCGCGTCATGTACAACCGCGCCTCCGCCGACAAGGACGGAAAGCCCTGGGATCCGACGCGTCCCGGCATCGTCTGGAACGGAGAGAAGTGGGTGGGCGACGTCCCCGACATCAAGCCCGACTCACCACCCGGCCAGTTCGGGGCGTTCATCATGCTCCCCGAAGGTGTCGGCAGGCTCTACGCGCCGGTGCTCAACGACGGGCCGTTCCCCGAGCATTACGAAGCGGTCGAGGCGCCCGTCGACAACGTGCTCCACGCCAAGGTGACCTCGAACCCCGTGTCGAAGAAGTTCTCCACCGACAAGGACAAGTACGGCGGGCGCGACCAGTTCCCCATCGTGTGCACGACGTACCGGCTGACCGAGCATTTCCACTACTGGACCAAGCACCACATCAACGGGCGGCTCAACGAGGTCCAGCCGGAGTTCTTCTTCGAGATCCCGGAGGAGCTGGCGGAGGAGAAGGGCATCGCGAACGGCAGCAAGGTGAAGGTCACCTCGGCCCGCGGCAGCATCGTCGGACCGGCGGTGGTCACCAAGCGCATCCACGTGATGACCCTGGGCGGCAAGAAGGTCTGGCAGATCGGCTTCCCCATCCACTGGGGCTACGCCGGCGATCCCAAGCACGTGGGACCGCTCGCCAACCTCCTCACCCCGAGCGCCATGGACCCGAACACCTGGACACCTGAGTTCAAGACCTTCCTCGTGCAGGTGGAGAAGGCCACCGGGGAGAACGTCTGATGGCACTCCAAGGACTCGAGATCCGCCGCTCGTCGGCGTCGCTCCGGGGCGGCGGCACCGGGCTGCGCAAGCTGCCCACCGTGGCGAAGTACATCGACACCAGCACCTGCATCGGCTGCAAGGCCTGCGAGGTCGCCTGCCAGGAATGGAACGACCTCCCCAATGCTCAAACGGCAGGCCCGCAGCACGGCACCTACCAGACGCTGCCGACCATGACCGCCAACTTCTGGAACCTGATCAAGTTCCGGGAGGTGGTGACGAAGGAGCACGGGCTGCAGTGGCTGATGCGCAAGGACCAATGCATGCACTGCGACGAGCCCGGCTGCCTGGAGGCGTGCCCGGCTCCCGGTGCCATCGTGCAGTACGTCAACGGGATCGTCGACGTCGACCCGGAGAAGTGCATCGGCTGCGGCCTGTGCGAGACCGGCTGTCCGTTCGACGTGCCCCGGTACGCCCAGGCCACGAACAAGATGGCCAAGTGCACGCTCTGCGTGGACCGCGTGAGCGTGGGCCTCGAGCCGGCCTGCATCAAGGCGTGCCCGACGGGTTGCCTGCAGTTCGGCGACAAGGCGGCCCTCGTCGAAGCGGCGAAGCACCGGGTCGAGCAGCTCCAGGCGGACGGGTTCGCCCAGGCCGCGTATTACGATCCGCAGGGCGTGGGCGGGACCGGCGTGATCACCGTGCTCAAGCACGGCGACCATCCCGAGTGGTACGGGCTGCCCAAGGACCCGACCGTGCCCACCACCGTGAGCATCTGGAAGCGCGTGCTGCATCCGATCGGCTTCGCGGCCATGGCGGCGGCCGTCTTCGGCGCCATCGGACACTTCATGGCCTACGGCCCCAAGAAGCCGAAGGACACCGCGCGTGAGAGCGAGGGTGAGGTATGAGCGAGCTCCGGATCCCGGGCGCGACGCGCGCTTCCGGGCCATCGGTGATGGAGGTCGCACGGGACCGGGAAGACGTGGTGGTGGGCGACGAGATCGTCCGCCACCGCCTCTCCTCCCGCGTGGTCCACTGGACGGTGGCGGTCTTCTTCTTCGGCGCGCTCCTCACCGGCATGCCCATCTGGTCGCCCGTGTTCGGATGGATGGCATTCCTCTTCGGCGGCCTCTCGGTGTGCCGCTGGTTGCACGCCTGGCTGGGAGTCGCGTTCGCGGCCGCGTCGCTGCTGATGTTCGTGCACTGGTTCCGGGACATGATGTTCGACAAGAACGACCGCCGCTTCAACGTGCTCGAGTACATGAAGTTCTCGGACAAGGAAGACCCCAACGTCGGCAAGTACAACGCGGGCCAGAAGTTCTTCTTCTGGGCGGCGGCGGTGGGGGCGCTGGCGCTGCTGCTCTCGGGCGTCGTGCTCTGGTGGCCCGCCTACTTCTCGCAGCTGCTGCGATCCGCCTCCATCCTGCTGCACGATCTGGCCTTCATCGCCTTCTTCGTCGCCATCGTCGGGCACATCTACCTCGGGACCGCGGCCGAGCCCGGCACCTTCCGCGCCATCACCCGGGGAACGGTGAGCAAGGCGTGGGCCCGGCTGCACCATCCGCGCTGGTATCGGGACGTGACAGGTGATCGCCGGTCCTGATCAGCGCGCCCTCCTGCTTGCGCAGGAACACCCCGGCTCCGCCGAGCTGCTGGTGTTCGCGGCGGGACTGCTGAAGGCGCAATCTTCCATGCGCGCGGCGGAGCTATCCGCCGTTGCATCCGCGGCGCGGCCGGTGCTGGAGTTCTGCGCCGAGCACGGCCCGCCCGAGCTCGCCGCCGATGCCCGCGGGGCCCTGGCAGGCGGATTCGAGGAGCGCGTTCGCGCCTACTGGGCGACGGGTGACTACGACTACCTGGCGCGGGCCGCGGTGGCGCCTTACGCGCGCCTCTTGCGCGAAACGGGACGGGCGCCGGAGCGCGGCGTCACCGGTAGCTGCGTCTTCTGCGGCGGCGGCGCCTGGGTGTCCTCGCGGAAGATCCCGCCCGGGCCCGGCACCGGCGAGGGCGCGCTGCGCATGCTCCACTGCGCCCTCTGCGCTTTCACCTGGCAAGTGGGCCGGATCCGCTGCCCCGCGTGCGGGGAGGAGGATCCCGAGAAGCTGCCGGCCTTCACGGCGCCCCCGCACACGGGCGTGCGGGTGGAGGCGTGTCAGAGCTGCAAGACGTATGTGAAGTCGGTGGACCTCACGGTGGACGCGCGCCGGGTGCCGGAGATCGACGAGCTGGTGGCGCTGTCGCTGGACCTCTGGGCGGTGGAGCAGGGGTATGAGCGGCTCGAGCCTGGGCTCGCCGGGCTGTAGGCCCGGCCTCCGTGTCGCAGCGCGAGCGGGTGGGCTAACGCAGATCGTCCAGCGACGAGAGGACGCTTTCCCACCCCTTCCGGTGGTTTTCGGCCTCATCTTCCGGGAGCCCGGAATGGGTCACCCTGACTTCGGTGCCGCCGCCCTTGGCCTCGAATTCCACCCGCACCAGGCTCTCGAGGCCGTGGGTCGCCTCGGACATCCAGGTCTGCTCGAAGAGCCGCGGCCGCTCGAAGCGCGTGAAGCGCCCGTAGTGGGGCCAGCGCTTCCCTTCCCACTCGACCTCGGAGTGCCAGAGTCCGTCCACTTGCGCGTTCATGATCACTCGGGTGGGCTTGAACCAGCGCTTCACCTCTGCCGGGTCGGTCCAGGCGCGGAACACGCGCTCGGGAGTGGCCTTGAGCTGGCGGGTGGCGGTGACGGTCTTGGGCATCTCAGTTCTCCTCTTTCAGGAATGCCTCCAGGGCATCCAGCTTCTCGTTCCAGAACCGTTCGTAGCGCAACGCCCACCGGGCAACTTCACGCAGCGGGGTAGCGCGCAGCTCCAAGCGGTGCTCGCGGCCCGAGCGGTGCCGGCGGACCAGCCCTGCGCGCTCCAGAACCTTCAAGTGCTTCGAGATGGCGTTCAGCGAAACGGGAAACCGCTCGGCCACGTCGGTGACCCGGGCCGGGCCCCGGGCGAGGCGCCCCACGATCGCCCGCCGGGTGGGGTCCGAGAGAGCGGCGAAAGCGCTGTCGAGTGCGCGCGACATCCGCAGATTATATTCAACCCTATGGTTGAATATGTCAAGGGCGTCAAGGCGGCGCGCGCCGCCTGGGAAACTCTCATGCGTGGCAACCGCTCACCCGTACTGCGGCAGCTCCGGCTCGCCGTCGCTGCTCGAGAGCGCTGCCTTCCACAGCTCCGCCAGCCTCTCCTGGGGCGTGCCGAGCAGACTGCCCTCTCCGCGATACCACGACCTCCCACCCGACTCCGCCAGCACGATCGCGCCTGGCGGGACGCGCAACGACACCCGCCAGGCCGCCAGCGTGGAGCCGCTCTCGCGCGTCCGGATGTGCACCCGCTCCCGAGATTCCACCTCGACGGCGTCCATGCCGCGGATTATGCCACACGTGGGTCGCTGGCAGGAGGTTCGAATGGGCGAAGTCGCATATCGATCGAAGGTCCGCCTCGAGCGGGTGAAGGGTGCGCTGCGGCACGCGTGGCTCCCGGAGGAGAAGGAGCCGGTGAAGTTCGGCACCCACGGAGCGGTCGCGGAACACTACGGCGCGAAGGCAGGGGCGTACGAGCCGCACGCCACCACGCTCGACTATGTCGTCGCCGCTGCGGCGGGTTGACTGCTCGGCACCTACGGAGGCGCGCTGGAGGCGCGTCAGATCCCCGCATCCGCCGGGAAGCTCGTCGCGGAAGCCATGGGAGAGGTGGAGCTGGAGGGCAAGACGCTGGTGATCCGGCGCATCCACGTGAAATTCTCGCTGGAGTGTCCGCCCGAGCAGCGCGAGACGGCGCAGCGCGTGCACGGCATCTACGCGCAGAGCTGCCCGGTCTACCGCTCGATCCACCCGCAGATCGCGGTCACGACGGAAGTGGCGTTCCGCTGATCGACGCGTCGAGGATCTCGATCGGGTGCGCGGCCGGCAGGCGCTTTCCGCGCTCGCGCAGGATCTTCTGGATCTGCAGCGTGCAGCCCGGGTTCGCGCTGGCCAGCAAGTCCGCCCGCGTGGACAGCACGTTGTCTACCTTACGTTGGCCGATCTGCTCGGCGCTCTCCGGTTGCACCAGGTTGTAGATGCCGGCGCTTCCGCAGCACTGCTCGCTGTCGGGAACTTCGAGAAGCGTGACGCCGGGAATGGCGGCGAGCAGCGCACGCGGCTGGGCCTTGATCCGCTGCGCGTGCGCCAGGTGGCAGGCGTCGTGCATCGCGACCCGCAGCGAAAGCGGCCGGCGCGGGGCCCGCGGCGGGAGCGCGGCGAGGAACTCGTTGATGTCGCGGACCTTGGCGGCGAACTGCCGCGCGGCCGCATCGTCGGGAAAGAGGCGGGCGTAGTCCTTGAGGTGCGATCCGCAGCCGGCGGCATTGATGAGGATGAAGTCCACGGGCTCGTGCGAGAACCGGTCGATCAGGTCGCGGGCGAACTCCAGCGATTCATGCTCCCGACCCGCGTGCATCGAAAGCGCGCCGCAGCAGCCTTGACCTCTCGGAACGACGGTCTCGCAGCCCTCCGCCGCCAGCACCCGCAGCGTTGCTTCGTTGACGCCGGGGTTGAAGACGCGCTGCACGCAGCCCGCGACCAGCGCCACCGTGTGTCGCTTCTGTCCCGTCGCCGGAACGCGGTCCGGCAGGCGGGCGAACAGGTTGTGCGGCGTCACCGGGGGCTGCAGCGCCTCGAGCTGGCGCAGCGCCCGCGGCAGGAGCTTGAGCAGGCCGCTATGGCGCACCAGCCAGCGCAGGCCAGTCCAGACATAGAAGAGGAGGAACGCCGCCATGGCGCGCAGCCTTCGCGGATAGGGGAAGAGCTGGAAGATCATCGATCGATGCAGCCGGTCCAGCAGCCCTCGCCGGTAGTTTTGCTCGATGTACGCCCGCGTCTCCTCGATCAGGATGTCGTAACGAACGCCCGAGGGGCAGGCGGTGACGCAGGCCATGCACCCCAGGCAGCGGTCGAAGTGCGCCGCCACTGTCGCCGTCATCTCCGTCTTCCCGGTCCGCAGGCCGCGCATCAGGTCGATGCGGCCGCGCGGCGAGTCCATCTCCTCGCCCCAGTTCTGGTAGGTCGGGCAGCCCGGCAGGCAGAACCCGCAATGGACGCAGTCGTCGATCAGCTCCCGCTGCGGCGCCGTCATACGAGGAACCTCCCGGGGGCCAGCACCCCGGCAGGATCGAGGCGCTGCTTGACCGAGCGCTGCAGCCCGAGAGAGCCGGGCGCAGGCCCCCAGTCGCCGTCCGCGGCCAGCCAGCCTCCCAGGGCCGCCAGCTCGCGTCGGGCTCCTTGCAGCGCCGCAGGGTCGGCCGCCCCACGGCAGGCGAAGCCGAGGCCGAGGGGGGGTAGCCATTCGAGCCGCGCCCCCAAGGGCGCAAGCGCCTTCGCCACCTGGGCCACGTGCGTCGGGAGCGCGCCGAAGCGGACGCTCGCGCCAGCCGGGGCTGGCTCGGGCCAGGCGGATTCCTCGAGGTCCCGCAGCTTGTCGCGCTGGGCCCGCACCCCGGCCGCGAAACCTTCGAAGCGGAGATACACGTCCCAGCCCTTCTCCTGGCTGATCGCGAGCATCGCGGCGGGTTCGAGCTGCTGGGCGCGCACGCGCCGCACCAGCTCCAGCGGATCGCCGCCGCGGGCGCACAAAGTCACGGCTTCTTCCGGAAGCGGATGCACGCGGAAGGTGACCGTGGCGATGAAGGCCAGGGTGCCCCAGGAGCCACACATCAGCTTGGGCAGATCGAACCCCGCGACCGTCTTCACCACCTTGCCGCCGCCCTTGGCGCGCGTGCCGTCCGCCCGCACCACGCTCACGCCGATGATCAGATCCCGTACTGATCCGAAGCGGGTCCGGAGCGGACCGAACGAGTTCGCCGCGACGATCCCGCCCAGCGTGGCCTTGTCCGGCTGCGGCGGATCGAGGGCCAGCCGCTGCCCGTGCTTCGCCAGCTCGCGCTGGAGCCCGGCCAGCGTCACGCCGCACTCGACGATCACCACCTGATCGGCGGGCTCGTACTCGATCACCCGGTCGAGCTTTTCCGAGGAGATCTCCAGATCGACGGGCGGGCCCGGAGGCAGCGCCGTCCCTCCGCCGACGAAGAGCAGCCGCCGCCCCCCTTCGGCGAGCAGCGCCTGCGCTTCCTCGATCGATCCTGGCGTCACGCGCGCCACGCTTCTCCCGACACCTCGCTGGGGTGCGGCCGGTACAGCCCCGGCTTGTCGCCGCAGAGCCGCGGCGTGGGGAACATCTTTCCCGGATTGAAGGTGCCGGCAGGATCGAACGCGCAGCGCAAGAGCTGCATCGTGTCGAGGTCCTGCGGGCTGAACATCTCCGGCATGTACGCCGCCTTGTCGGCTCCGACGCCGTGCTCGCCGGTGATCGACCCTCCGTGCCGCAGGCAGATGCGGAGGATCTCGCCGGACATCTCCTCGGCTTTCCGCTCCTCCTCCGGGTCGCGGCCGTCGAAGAGCACCAGGGGATGAAGGTTCCCGTCGCCCGCGTGGAACACGTTGGCCACCCGCAGCCCGTAGCGCTGCCCGAGGCCCGCGATTTCTTGAAGCACCTGGGCGATCTTGCTGCGCGGGATCACCCCGTCCTGCACCAGGTAGTTGCGGGCGATCCGTCCCACGGCCGCGAACGCGCTCTTGCGGCCCTTCCACATCAGCTCGCGCTCGGCCACGTCGCGCGGCACCCGGACCTCCAGCGCCCCGGCCTTGCGCGCCAGCTCGACCGCCACGGCGGAAGTGTGCTCGCACTCCTGGGCCACTCCGTCCACGTCCATCAGGAGCGCGGCCCCCACCTCGGGCCAGTCGACCCCGGTCGCCGCTTTCGCCGCCACGATGGCCAGGGTGTCCATCATCTCGATGGCTGCCGGGACGATTCCGGAGGCGATGATCGCGCTCACCGCGTTTCCCGCCTCGGTGGTGGAGGGGAAGGTGGCGAAGAACGTGCGCGTCGCCTCGGGCTTGCGGAGGATGCGAAGCACCACCTCGGTGACGATCCCCAGGAGACCCTCGCTGCCCACCACCACGCCCGCGAGATCGTATCCCGGCGTATCGGCGACGGCGCCGCCGAGATCGACCACGCTCCCGTCGTGGAGCACCACCCGGACGCCCAGCGTGTGATTGACGGTGAAGCCGTACTTGAGGCAGTGCGCGCCGCCCGAGTTCTCGGCCACGTTGCCGCCGATGGTGCAGACGCTCTGCGAGGACGGGTCCGGCGCGTAGTACCAGCCTTGCGGCCCGATGTGCTTGGAGACGTCGAGGTTGATCACGCCCGGCTGTACGCGCATGAACGCGTTGTCGTAGTCGACCTCCAGGATCTTCCGCATCCGCGAGAGACCGATCAGCACGCAGCCGGGGATCGGCAGCGCTCCGCCGGAGAGGCCCGTCCCGGAGCCGCGCGCGACGATGGGCAGTCCGGCTTCGCGCGCGAGCTTCACGCAGGCAACCACCTCCTCGGTGCTCTGCGGCAGTACCACCACTCCTGGGGTGGCGCGGAAGCTGGCCAGGCCGTCGGACTCGTAGGTCCGGAGCTGCTCGGGCCTGGAGTAGCAGTACCCCGCCCCCACCGCCGCCGCGAAGCGCGCGATCAGCGGATCCGGCAGCGGCTGGCCCTGCTGCTTCAGCTCCAGATGCGTCGCGCCGGGGGTCTCCTGCTTCATTCGAGCAGCTCGTAAGCGGGCAGGGTGAGGAACTCCAAGAATTCGCCCAGGACCAGGTCGTCGAGGATGCGCCGCGCTTTCTGCAATTGCGGGCTGGCAGGGAGCTTCGCCAGCTCCTCGTCGCGGAGCTTCTCGTACAGGGCCCGATCGATCGGGCGGCCGTCGGCGAGCTTCGCGCCGTTCTGGACCCACTGCCAGAGCTGCGCCCGCGAGATCTCCGCCGTGGCCGCGTCCTCCATCAGGTTGAAGATGGCGACCGCCCCGTTCCCTCCCAGCCACGCGCTCAGGTACTGCAGCGCCACCGAGATGTTGTTGCGGACCCCGCCTTCGGTGATGGTGCCGCCGGGGACCTTCGTGTCCTGCAGCTCGCGCGCCTCGACGCGCACCTCCTCCCGCAGTCTTTCCTTTTGATGCGGCTTGCCCAGCTTCTGGTCGAAGACTTCCTTGGCGATCGGAACGAGATCGGGGTGCGCGACCCAGGTGCCGTCGAAGCCGTCCTTCACCTCGCGCTCCTTGTCGGCGCGCGTCTGCGCGAGCGCCTTCTCGTTGATCTCCGGGTTCTTGCGCGTGGGGATGAAGGGCGCCATCCCGCCCATCGCGTGCGCCCCGCGCCGGTGGCAGGTCTTCACCAGGAGCTCGGTATACGCGCGCATGAACGGCACCGTCATCGTGATCTGCTGCCGATCGGGGAGGATCAGGTCGCGGCGGGCCCGCAGCTTCTTGATCAGGGAGAAGATGTAGTCCCAGCGCCCCGCGTTGAGGCCGCTCGAGTGGTCCCGAAGCTCGTAGAGGATCTCGTCCATCTCGAACGCGGCGGGCAGGGTCTCGATCAGCACCGTCGCGCGTACGCTGCCGCGCGGGATTCCCAGCTTCTCCTGCGCGAGCACGAACACATCGTTCCACAGCCTCGCTTCGAGGTGCGACTCCATCTTGGGCAGGTAGAAGTAGGGCCCGGTGCCCCGGTCCAGCGTCTCGCGCGCGTTGTGGAAGAAGAAGAGCCCGAAATCGGCGAGCGCGCCGGAGACCGGCTTGCCGTTGACTTGAAGATGTTTCTCCGGCAGGTGCCAGCCGCGTGGCCGGACCAGCAGCGTGGCGATCTTCTGGTTGAGCTTGTAGGACTTCCCTTCCGGCGAGGTGAAGGTGAGCTTGCGCCGGACAGCGTCCTTGAGGTTGGCGTGCCCCTGGACGACGGCGCTCCAGGTGGGCGAGAGCGAGTCCTCGAAGTCCGACATGAACACGTCGGCGCCCGAGTTCAGCGCGTTGATCATCATCTTCCGTTCGACCGGGCCGGTGATCTCGACGTGGCGCTTCTCCAAGTCGGCCGGCGTGGGGGCGACCTTCCAGTCGCCGGCCCGCACGCTGGCCGTCTCCGGGAGGAAGTCGAACGCCGCGCCGGCCGCGAGCCTTCGATAGCGCTCGAGGCGCTTTTGCAAGAGCTCCTGGCGCCGGGACTCGAAGGCGCGGTGAAGCTCCTCGACGAACGCAAGGGCTGGCTTTGACAACACTTCCGGGGACGCGGATCCGGTCACTTCGATCATGCCTGGGGATCGACCACAAACACGTCACTTGTTCAAGTGGGGGTGACCAGCACCGTGCAGGAGCGCGCCCCGTGGGCCCCGATCACCAGCGCCTGCTCGATGTCCGCCGTCTTGGAGGGGCCCGACAGCCACATGGCGAAACCCGGGGAAGGAACGGTCACGCGCGCGTAGGCTTCGTGCAGGTTGTGCACCAGCGCATCGGCCCGGACCACCACCGCCAGGTGCTGGGTGAGGAAGGCCCCCGACCGGTTCGGACCGCCATGTTGCACGATCCAGCAGGCGCCGTTCTCGGCCACTCCCAGCTCTGCCGGCAGGACGCAGAAATCGACGTCCTGCAGGTCGTGCGGGTCGGACACCGACGCCAGGTCCACGTTGGCCTTCCCGACTCCCGGCACGAGCGAAACGACCTTGCGCGCGGCCGCGTACTCCGGGATCGCGCGGAGCGCGTCCTCCAGCGGGCCGTCCACCAGCACGCAGCGCCCGCCGACTTCGACCACGCTCTTCGCGAACCGCTCGCGCAGGTCGGGGTACTGCACCGCCTTGAGGCGCGCCAGGTCGGGCAGCGGCGCGGGAGCAGGCGCCGCCGCGCGCAGCGCTCTCAGGATCTCATCGCGGGCGGACACGCTTCCTCCACTGCGCGCGGAAGCTCTCGCGCGGCATGGGCGGCAGCTCGCGCTGGCGAGTCCAGGGATTGGGGATGCGCGGCGCGAGGACGCGCAGGAGCTTTCCGAAGATGCGATAGGCCCAGGTCCGCGCCAGCACCCAGGCGCCCACCTTGGAGACGACGCGCTTGTGGAGCGGCACCAGCCCTCGGGCTGCCAATTCGCCGCGCCAGGCGAGGAGCTGGTGGTGCAGGTCGATCCGCACCGGGCAGACGTCGTCGCAGGATCCGCACAGGGTGGAGGCAAAGGGCAGGCCGGCGTGCTTCTTCGGATCGATGTGGGGGGCGAGCACGGAACCGATGGGCCCGGCGACCGTCACCCCGTAGCTGTGGCCGCCGCTGCGCCGGTACACGGGGCAGGTGTTCATGCAAGCGGCGCAACGGATGCACTTGAGCGAATTCCGGTACTCCTCGCGGGCGAGGATGCGGCTGCGCCCGTTGTCCACGATCACGATGTGCATTTCCGCCCCGGGGCGTGGACCCTGGAAATGCGACGTGTACGTCGTGATCGGCTGTCCGGTGGCGCTGCGCGCCAGCAGCCGGAGGAACACGGCCAGCGCCTCCGGCGAGGGCACCATCTTTTCCACTCCCATACAGGCGATGTGGATGGGCGGCAGCGACGTGCCCAGGTCCGCGTTGCCTTCGTTGGTGCACACCACCACTCCGCCGGTGGAGGCGACGGCGAAGTTCACCCCGGTGAGCCCCGCCTGCGCGGCGAGGAACTTCTCGCGCATGTGCCCCCGGGCGGCCTCGGTGAGCTGCGTCGGATCCGAAAGACCGGCAGGGGTGCCGAGCTTCTCGTGGAAGAGCTCCCCGATCTCCTCCTTCTTGAGGTGGATGGCGGGCATGACGATGTGCGAGGGCGGCTCGCGACGGAATTGCACGATCCGCTCCCCGAGGTCGGTGTCCACCACCTCGACGCCATGCTCCTCGAGGTGCTCGTTGAGGTGGCACTCCTCGGTGAGCATGGACTTGCTCTTCACCAGCCTGGTCACTCCGCGCTCGCGCAGGAGCCCGTGCACGATGCGGTTGTGCTCGGCGGCGTCGCGCGCCCAGTGCACCCGCGCCCCCGCGGCTGCAGCGTTCCTCTCGAACTCCTCCAGGTAGTCGGGCAGCCGCGAGAGGGTGTGCGCCTTGATCTGCGAGGCCAGGCTGCGCAACTCCTCCCATTCGGGCACGAAGCTGCGCGCGATGTCGCGCTTGTTGCGGACGAACCAGACCGCCTGGTCGTGCCAGTGCATGCGCGGCTGGTCCGCGACGAACGCTCCGGCGCGCTCGGAATGCTCGGTCATCGGGTCGCCTCCTCCAGCAGCTCGGCTACGTGCAGGACGCGAAGCTTCTTGCCGTCGCGCCGGATCAGGCCGTCCAGGTGCATGAGGCAGGAGCTGTCCGCGCCCGTGATCACCTCGGCGCCCGCCCGCTCATGGTCGGCCACCCGGTCGCGTCCCATGGCGCAGGAGACCGCCTCTTCGCTGACGGCGAAGGTGCCGCCGAATCCGCAGCACTCGTCCGCTCGCGACAGCTCGGCGAGCTGCAGGCCTTCGATCCCTTCCAAGAGCGCCCGCGTCTTCGAATACGGCGGGACCAGCCTCTCGCTGCCGCTTCCCATCCGCAGCTCGCGCAAGCCATGGCAGCTCTGGTGCAGCCCCACCCGGGCGTCGAAGCGGCCGCGCGGGCGGACCTGAAGGACGTCGTGCAGGAACTCGCACAGCTCGCGCGTCTTCGCCCGCAGCGCGGCGACCCTGGGGTCACCCGGCAACAGCTCCGGGTAGTGGTTGCGCACCATGCTCGTGCAGCTGCCGGACGGGCAGACCACGTGCTCGTAGGGCGAGAACACGTCGAGCATCTTGCGCGCGAGCTGCCGGGCGTCGTCCAAGAAGCCGGAGTTCGCCATCGGTTGGCCACAACAAGTTTGCGCCTCGGGAAAGTGCACCTGGACGCCCTGCCGCTCCAGCAGCTCCGCGGTGGCGAGGCCAACCCGGGGGTACAGCTGGTCGATGTAGCAGGGCACGAAGAGCGCGACGTCCATCGGGCCGCTGATTGTAGTCGATGGCGGCGCAAGCGGCTCAGGCGGTCCTGTCGCGGGGAGCCGGGGCACGGCGCCGGCCATCGCTGAAATCTGTGAGCTCCGGGAGTAAGGTGCAGCATGCGCGACGTGGTCGTGGTCGGCGCCGGCGTTAGGCGCGAGCGTGGCCTGGCACCTGGCCCGGCAGGGCCTCCGCGCCCTGGTGCTCGAGCGCGAGGCTTCGCCGGGGCAAGGCAGCACCGGCCGCGCCACCGGCGGCTTTCGCGCCCAGTACGGGACCGCCATCAACGTCCGGCTCTCGCTCCTCGCGCGGGAGAAGCTGCGCCGGTTCGAGGCGGAGACCGGCGTCGATCCCGGGGCGGTGCTCGGCCGCGCCCCGGAATGCGAGAACTTGTTCCTCTGTAACGGCAGCTCCGGGCACGGAGTCATGCACGCGCCGGCCCTCGGACAGCTGCTGGCGGAGATCATCGTGCACGGCAAGGCCCGCTCGCTCGACGTACACGAGCTGCGCCCCTCGCGGTTCGCGGAAGGGGAGCCGAACCCCGCGCCCCGTCTGCTCTGACTTCAGGGAGTAAGCCGCGCGGCGGCCTCCGCGCCCGATCGCGCGACGTCGGGCACGCTCACTCCGTCGTACTCCGCCCCGGCCACCTCGATGGGTGGCAGTCCAGCGAGCAGCTCCCGGAGCATCTTCACGCGGTCGCGGTGCCCGGGCGCATACTGTGGAATGGCCTCGCGCCAGCGCACCACCCGCACATAGTCGGGTTGCTGCCGCAGGCCCCAGACGGCACGCAGATCGGACATCAAGCCCGCGACCAGCTCCCCGTCCGGCAGCGCGGCCCGCTCCGGATGCCGTGCGCCCCCGCAGATGCAGGTCACCAGCGTGCGTCCGGCGGGCGCGCGGCCGGGGAGCATGCTGCCTGGCAGGAGGGTGCCGATGCCGTGCAGCGTACCGTCGGCGTCGATCATCCCGAACCCGCGCGGCAGCCCGTCCGGCACAAGGCCGAGGTGCACGATGGTCACCGGCGCGCTGCGCAGCCCGCGTAGGCCGTCGGCGAATCCGGGCGCGAATGCGCGGGCGACCTCGGCCGCGGCCCGGGCCGGGATCGCCAGCACGATCCCATCGAACCTTTCGCCCTCCACGTCCCACCCTCCGCGCGAGGGGGCCAGGCGCGCGACCGGCGCGCTCAGCCGCAATCGGTCGCCGAGCGCGCGGGCGGCGGCCCCGGCGAGGCTTCCGAGACCGCGACGCAGCGTCCAGATTCCGCGCCCCGGTTCCTTCTTTCTCCGCAGCCCCTGGACGATGAGCGAGCCCTTCTCGGCCAGCGCTCCGAGCGTGGGAAACGCGTCCCGCGCGGAGAGCAAATCCGGATCGCCCGCATACACGCCGGCGCTCATCACCTCCGCGGCGAGACCGCCGGCGCGCCGCCCCAGCCGCTGCTGGAGGAACGCCCGGAGGGGGAGGTCGTCGCGCAGGGGCCTGGCGAACAGCGGTTCGAGCAGGGCCCGTCCGACCCCGGCGCGCGCCAGCAGCGAGAAGCTGGGCGCCTTCAGGACCCGGCCCTCCATGCGGACCCAGCGCGTGGTGGGCGGCCGTGGCCGGATCACCTCGCCGCGCAACCTGCCGGCGTCGAGCAGAGCGTCGAGCGGCCGGGCGATGAAGTTCGGCCCGTCCTCGGTGAGGTAACCCTGCTCGGCGTGAGTGCCTACCTTGCCACCCGGCCGTGCTTCCGCTTCGAAGACGACGGCCTGCGCGCCGCGGCGGATCAGCTCGTGCGCCGCCGAGAGGCCGGCGATCCCGCCGCCGATCACCGCCACCCGCATCGCCAACTCCTCATGCGCGGCGGGCTCACATCATCAGATGGCCGGGGATGGCGATGTTGTCACCGGCCATCACGGGACCGACCGGCACGAAGGGAGGAGCGAACGTCGGGATCGGGCCCTTTCCGAGCACCAGCATCACTTGCTGGGAAGGAAGCCACATGAGGAAGGCGAGTGCGAGCACGGTGGCGATGGCGTCGTGAAGCGGATGGTATTGCTTCTCGGGGTCCTTGTTCTTGAGACCCCCGTCGAGCGCGTCGTCCATCTCCTTGGTCATCGTGTCGGGCAGGATGATGTCCGTCATCTTTGCCGAGATGCAGCAGATCAGCGGCATGGGGATGTTGGGCATCGGCGGCGCCATCGGTCCGGGAAACGCCGCGAACGCCGGATACCAGGGGAGCCCCGGCACGGTGACCTGGTCCTGCCAGTTCTTGAACGCCTTCGATACGCCTTTGGCCACCGCATCGCGGTGCTTCGCCATGTTGCCGGTGAAGGCGGCGCAGGACGGCGCCTGCTTGATCGAGCTCTCCAGCTCGGGTCCGTCGAGGCAGCCGGGCGTGCCGATGGCCGCGACCATGACCTTCAGGTTCTGGAACTTGGCCTGCAGCTTCCACATCTGGTGCGCGAACTGCACCGCGTCGATCATCGCGTCATGGAAGTCCTTGAAGGCCTTGCCCACCTCGTCGCAGCTCTTCTGGTGGTGCTTGTAGCCGGGCTTCTGCGGGAAGAACCAGGGCGGGATCACCCGGGGCGCGCCGGTCATCTCGCCCGATTCTTGATCCCGGTCCCGGAAGTACTTCTCGCCCCAGGCCTTCGCGTCTCCTGACGCCTTCTGGGTGGGGAGCTTCAGGTTGTTCGACATGAATTTGACGTTGCCGAGGATCTTGATGGGGCTCAGGCCGGGCATGCTCCTCTCCTATCCGTTCCCCGGGAATCCGAGCGTCGGGTCGCGCCGCAACTGAGCGATGGTCTCGGCGAGCTCGGGCACGTCCAGCTTCTCCAGCTCGCGGACGATCTTCTCCACCTGCGCGCGCGTTTCGGCCCGCAGGCGTGACGCCGCGGCTTCCCTGGCGGCCATCGCCTCGACCTGGCGCGGTTCGACCGCCGGCATCTGCCTCGACCAGGCGCGCTCCGGGCTGTCACGCAGCAGGACCGTCTCGATGCCCGCCCCGGTCTGCTCGGCGATTCGCTGCCTCTGCTCCGCAGTCAACACGACGCGCGCCTCGCCGCCCGCCGCGCGTTCGGGCGTCGCCGCTGCTTCCAGCGCCCGGGCCATCCGGCCCAGCTCGGCGCATCGCGCCTGCAGCTGCTCCGCCATCTGCTGAAGCCGCTGCGGATCCTTCTCCTCGGCCATTCCGGCCGCGAAGCGGGCAGCATCCGCATGCTTGCTCTGCAGCTCCGCGAGGTCCGCCATGGGCCTTCCATCATACAGGAACCGCGACGCCCCGGCGGGGAACGCCCGGCGTGCGCCGGGGAAAACCGCTGCATCCCGATGGGCATCCCCGTTCCGCCGAAGTCGCCTCGCGAACGGGACTTCACTCTAGAGCGACGTGATTTCCGACACCTAGGGAATGGCGGGCGGCTTGCTATACCGCTGTCTGGGGAGGTGGGCGATGGCATTGCGCCTTCGTTACCAGATCGACAGCCCGCGCCGTTTGCGCGAGCACGTCCATCTCGTGGACGGGACCGGGTATTTCTTTTTCCCAGGCGCGATCGCGCCGAAGGGCGCGGTAGCCTCGCTCGAGGTGGACTTCTCCTCGAGCACCCAGGTCGCCCTCCTGCGCGGCTGGGTCTGGGCGCGCGCTTCCGGCGGCGGCCTCTGGCTCGAGCTGGCCGGCGCACAGCGTTGCCTCGACAAGATGGAGGGTGCCTCCAAGCGCTCGGAGGTACGCCTCGCCAGCGATCAGCTCGTCTTGGCCGAGCCCGACGGGCTGGCGGCTCTGCTCTGCCGCCTCCGCGACGTCAGCCGGCACGGGGCGCGCCTCGTCGCGGTGCCGGCGGACACCGGGATCCCCGGACAGCACATCCGTGTGGCCTTGCCCGAGGCGGGTCCGGGCGGCGTTCAGCTCGAGGCGTTCGGCCGGGTGGTCTGGACCGCCCAGGGCGAGGTCGGCATGCAGTGGAGTGCCACCGACCTCCTCTCGGGCATGGCCGTCCAGAGGCTCGTCCAGACCGCGCAGCAGGAGTGGGACGAGGCTCAGGTCGGGATGCATCCGCGGACGTGCCGCTGTACGGGCGGGCCCGCGCCCGAAGTGCTGCTGCTCGGGTAGCCCCGGGTACTGTTCAGCGACGAACGGGTACCAAGAGGCCCGGATAGTGGATCGAGCGCGCCCTCCGGATCTTGTGCTCATGGCACTGGAAGCTGGAAAACAGGCGCCGGACTTCTCGCTCAACTCCACGCCCGACCAGAAGGTCTCGCTCAGCGAGCTCAGGGGCAGGCGGGTGATCCTGGCTTTCTACCCGGCCGATTGGAGCCCTGTGTGCAGCGACCAGCTCCCCATCTACAGCGAGCTGCTTCCCGAGTTCCGCCGGTACGGCGCCGACATCATGGGCATCTCCGTCGACGGAGTGTGGTGCCACGCGGCGTTCGCCAAGGATCGCAAGCTGCGCTTCCCCCTGCTCGCGGATTTCGAGCCCAAGGGAGAGGTCGCGCGCGCCTACGACGTCTATCGCAAGAAGGACGGCTTCAGCGAGCGGGCGCTGTTCGTCATCGACCGCGAGGGCATCATCCGCTGGAGCTACGTTTCGCCGATCGGCATCAATCCCGGCGCCGACGGGATCCTCGAGGCGCTCGAGAGCATGGAAGGGAAGAAGTCATGAGCTTGAAGCCGCCGGTCGGACCCCAGGATCACGTGCAAGGCAACCCGGATGCGCCCATCGAGCTGGTCGAGTATGGCGACTTCGAATGCCCGTTCTGCGGACAGGCCTACTACTCCGTGAAGGCGGTCCAGGCAGCGCTGGGCGACGATTTGCGCTTCGTCTTCCGCAACTTCCCGCTCGCCCAGGCACACCCGCACGCGCTGCTGGCCGCGCAGGCCGCCGAGGCAGCGGGGCTGCAGGGCCGCTTCTGGGAGATGCATGACGTCCTGTTCGAGCACCAGGACAAGCTCGACGAGCCGAATCTCTTCCGCTTTGCCGGAGCGCTGGGGCTCGACCTGGAGCGCTTCGCGCGCGATTTCGCTTCGCCCGAGGTGGCGGCGAAGATCCGGGCGGACTTCCTCTCCGGCGCCCGCAGCGGCGTGAACGGAACGCCCACGTTCTTCGTCAACGGCGAGCGCTACGACGGCTCCTGGGCCCCGCAGGACTTCATTGCGGCGCTCAGCACCTTGGCCGGCGATGTGGCGGTGCGGCCCTGATCCCGAAGCTGATGCGGGCTGCCGCGCTCGATCGATTCGGCGGCCCCGAGGTGCTGAGCCCCCACCGGCTTCCGGTCCCGGTCCCGGACGCCGGAGAGATCCTCATCGCGGTGCACACCGCTGGGGTGGGGTCCTGGGACGCCGACGTCCGCGAGGGCTGGAATCCAGGGACGCGGCGGCCCTTTCCCATCGTGCTCGGCTACGACGGCTCGGGAACCGTGGCCGCGGCGGGCAGGGCCGTCCGGCGGCTGCGGGTGGGCGACCGGGTCTACGCCTACAACTGGGACAATCCGAAGGGCGGCTTCTACGCGGAGTACGTGGCGGTTCCCGCCGCCAAGGCCGCGCATACCCCTCGCCGGCTGGACCTGCGCGAGGCTGGCGCCATCCCCATCACCGGCCTGACCGCGCTGCAAGGGGTGGAGCGACTCGGCCTCCGCAAGGGAGCTGCCCTCGCCATCCACGGCGCATCGGGCGGTGTCGGAACCATCGCCGTCCAGTTTGCCCGGCTCCGCGGAGCGCGGGTGTTCGCCACCGCTTCGGGAAAGGATGGAGTCGCGTTGGTCCGGCGGCTGGGTGCCGAGGAGGCAGTGGACGGGAAACGGGACGACCTAGCCGCTGCCGCGAGGCGCTTCGCCCCGGACGGCCTCGAAGCCGTGCTTGCCTTCGCGGGTGGAGAGGCGCTCAGCAAGCTCGCCGGCGCGATCCGCCGCGGAGGCAGGCTCGTCTATCCGAACGGAATCGAGCCCGCGCCCCGGAAGCGGCGCGGCGTCCGGGTCATCGCGTACGACGGGGTCTCGGGGCCGCGCGAGTTCCAGCAGCTCGATCGCGCGGTCGAAGCTTCGAAGCTGAAAGTGATCATCGCCGCCGCGTATCCGCTCGCGCAAGCGCGCAGGGCGCACGAGCGGCTCGCCAAACGGCACGTGTTGGGGAAGATCGTGCTGAAGATCCGGTAGCCTTTCCTACCCGACGTTCCGAAGCACCGCGACGCTGCGACCCTGCACGTCGAGCTTCTCGCCAGGAGCGAAGGCGTGCGCTTTCCGCGAGCGCCGGATCTCCGGAGGATTGTCCGTCGAGGTGTCGACCACCTGGATCCACTTCTTCCCGAACTGCTCGGGCGGCACGGTGAACTGCAACGGCCCGTGGTGCGCGTTGAAGATGACGTAGAAGCTGTCGTCCTTCACCCGCTCGCCGTGCTCGCCGGGTCGCTGGATCGACGCGCCGTTCAGGAAGACTCCGAGCGACTTGGCGAATCCGACCTGCCAATCCTCCTCGGACATCTCCTGCGCATCCGGCCTGAACCAGGTGAGGTCCTTGACGTCGGTGCCGTGCAGCTCGCGGCCCTGGAACCAGCCGCGGCGATGGAAGATGCGGTGGTCGGACCGGAGCTTGATGAGCCCGCGGACGAAGTCGAGCATGTCCTCGTCGACGTTTTCCCAGTCCAGCCAGGACAGCTCGTTGTCCTGGCAGTAGGCGTTGTTGTTGCCGCGCTGCGTGCGCCCCATCTCGTCCCCCGCGACGAGCATCGGCACGCCCTGGGAGAGCAGGAGGGTGGCGAGGAAGTTGCGCTGCTGGTTGGCGCGGAGCCGCAGCACGTTGGGATCCTGCGTTTCTCCCTCGGCGCCGCAGTTCCAGGAGCGGTTGTGGCTCTCTCCGTCCTTGTTGTCCTCCTTGTTCGCCTCGTTGTGCTTCTCGTTGTACGAGACCAGGTCGCGGAGCGTGAAGCCGTCGTGCGCGGTGACGAAGTTGATCGACGCATAAGGGCGCCGCCCCGTGGACGCGTACAGGTCGGAAGAGCCCGTGAACCGGTTCGCGAACTCGCCGAGGCTCGCATCCTGCCCGCGCCAGTAGTCGCGGACGGTGTCGCGATACTTCCCGTTCCATTCCGACCACTGCGGCGGGAAGTTGCCCACCTGGTAGCCGCCCTCGCCGACGTCCCACGGCTCGGCGATCAGCTTCACGCGCGAGACCACCGGGTCCTGCTGGATCAGGTCGAAGAACGCGCTCAGCCGGTCCACCTCGTGCAGCCCGCGCGCGAGCGTCGCCGCCAGATCGAAGCGGAACCCGTCGACGTGCATCTCCTCCACCCAGTACCGGAGCGAATCCATCAGCATCTGCAGCACGTACGGCTGCCGCATGTTCAGGGAGTTCCCGGTGCCTGTGTAGTCCATGTAGTGGCGCGGGTTGTCGGCGACGGTCCGGTAATATGCCGCGTTGTCGATTCCCTTGAACGAGAGCATGGGACCGAGGTGATTGCCCTCGCTGGTGTGGTTGTAGACCACGTCGAGGAACACCTCGATGTCCGCCTTGTGCAGCGTCTTCACCATGGTCTTGAATTCCTGCACCTGCTCGCCGCGCTGGCCGCGGCTCGCGTACTCGTTGTGCGGGGCGAAGAAGCCGATCGTGTCGTACCCCCAGTAATTGCGCAGGCCCCTCTCCTGGAGGTGGTGCGAGTGGACGAACTGGTGGATGGGGAGGAGCTCGACCGCAGTGACTCCCAGCCCGCGGAGGTGCTGGATGGCCGCCGGGGCGGCAAGGCCGAGGTACTTGCCCCGGTGCTCCTCCGGGACATCCGGATGGCGCTGGGTGAAGCCCTTGACGTGCACCTCGTAGACCACGGTCTCGTGCCAGGGATGCTTCGGAGCCCGATCGTCGCTCCAGAAGAAGTAGGGGTTCGTCACCACCGAGCGCGGCATGAACGGCCCGCTGTCGGCGCCATTGAGGACCAGATCGTCCTGGCCGGGTCTGTAGGGGTAGACCGCCTCGTCCCATTTCGGGTGGCCCTCGATCGCGCGGGCATACGGGTCGAGGAGCAGCTTGTGTGGGTTGCAGCGCAAGCCTTTCTCCGGCTCCCAGGGCCCGTGGACGCGGTACCCGTAGCGTTGCCCCGGCTCGACGGCAGGCAGGTACCCGTGCCAGACGTAGCCGGTGCGCTCCGGCAGCGGGAAGCGCTCCTCGTTTCCGGTCGAGTCGACGAGGCAGAGCTCGACCTTCGTCGCCACCTCGGAGAAGAGCGCGAAGTTGGTGCCGGCGCCGTCGTACGTCGCGCCGAGGGGATAGGAATTGCCGGGCCATATTTGCATGATCAAAGGTATGGAATCGACGGGTCGCTACGCAACCCGCCCGAGCATCAAGCGCTCGCCGCCCGACGTTGTTTGCGCACCAGCTTCGACTTCAGGAAAACGGGGACCACGAGCACGGCAACGAGGGCGATCGCGACGGCGACCTCGATCCAGCGGACCTCGTGGGCCAGGTTCGCCGACTGGCCGAACCGGTGACCGAGCCCGACCAGCAGCGCGACTTCCAGCAGCCCGACCGCGCCATTGATCAGCTCGAAGCGCAGCAGCGGGTACTTCGCCGCGCCGATGGCGAGGTACACGGGCCCGCGGAGCCCGACCAGGAAGCGCCCGATGAGAATTGCCCGGAAACCATGGCGGCGGACGAGATCCTCGGCCCACTTCCGCAGGTCTGGAGAGACGATGCGTTTCCCGAAGCGGGTCCGGAGCAGGCGGGGCAAGAACCCGCGGCCGATGAGGTAGGAGGCAGTGTCCCCGACCACGATGGCCAGCCAGGCCGACAGCCAGGCAGCCCAGAGAGGCAGCGCTCCCGCCTGCGCCCACCAGCCCGCCCCGAGCAACGTCAGCTCCTCCGGAACCGGAAGCACCAGCGTGGACAGGACCGCTCCAAAGATGGCGAGGGCGGCATACACGGGTCCGGAAAGGTTAGGTCACGAGCTCTTTCGCGGCCACCGCACCGTGAACGTCGTGCCCTCCGCCGCCGTGGAGCGCACGGAGATCGATCCGCCGTGCGCCTCGACGATCTGCTGCGCGATGAAGAGCCCGAGGCCGTGACCGGCAGATCGAGGGCGCCGAGCGAGCGCGCAGGGTAGGTTATCATCGGGCCCGATGATCCTCCCCTTGCGCGCCCTGTGGCTCGCGGCCCACGGCGCGTACCGGGCGCTCGGTTTCCGCTCGCGGCTGCTGCGCGCCGGAACCCGGAACCTGCACCTGTACGACCGGCGCGGCGAAGGCGGCGCGCCGCCGGTGATCCTGGTGCACGGGATGGGAGGAAACGCCGCGGGCTTCTTGCCCATCGTCCGCGCTGTCGTGCGCGCTTCGCGCCGGGTCGTCGCGGTCGAGCTCCCCGGCCACGGACGATCGCGCCTGGAAGCGGGCGAGGCGCCCGCGACCATCCAGGAGTGCTCGCAAGCTGTCGACGCCGCGCTGCGGGAGGTGGATGAGCCGGCGGTCCTGGTGGGAAGCTCCCTGGGCGGTGCGCTCAGCCTTTTCACGGCGGCCTCGCTGCCGGAACGGACCGCAGGAGTGGTGGGCCTCAACCCGGCGGGCGCGCCGCTCGTGGGCGCCGACCGCGAGGCCGTGCTCCTGGCCTTCCGGGGCGGCAGCGCCGCCGCGGCGCTGGAGATGAACCGCCGCCTCTACAAGCGCCCGCCGCGGCTGAGCTGGCTCTTCGCGCGCGACCTCGGGCGTCACTGGGCTTCACCGCCGGTCCAGCAGTTCGTCTCCGAAATGAGCGCGGACGTGCCGGGCATCGCAGCGGTGCTGGAAGCGATCGACAAGCCGGTCCTGATCCTCTGGGGCGAAGGCGACCGGATCCTTCCCTCTTCGAGCGTGGAGTACTTCCGCTCCCACCTGCGCCGCGGAGCAGTCGAGGTGGTGCCCGGGTCCGGACACCTTCCCATGGTGGAGAGCAGCGCGCTGGTTGCGGCGCGCATCGCGCGCTTCCTCGCGGATCTGTGATGTACGCCCCCGCGCGCTGGCTCTTCGGTCCCAACCTCATGACCGTCTTCGGGCCGATCTTCCGCCCCGGCCCGCGCGTGCCTCTGACGCGCGAGCGTTGGGAGCTGTCCGATGGCGACTTCGTCGACGTGGATCGGATGGCGGGCCCCAGGGACGCGCCCCTGCTCCTCTTGCTCCACGGGCTCGAAGGCTCCAGCTCCGCGCACTACATCCGCGGCCTGCTCGCGCAGGCTCGGGCCCAGCATTGGCGCGCTCTGGCCCTCAACTTTCGCGGTTGCTCGGGCGACGTGAACCGCCTGGTGCGCTCCTACCACTCCGGCGAAACGAGCGATCTCGGCGAGTTGGTCCGGCGCGCGCGCGGTGAGGCGGACCGGATCGTCCTGGCCGGATGCTCGCTGGGCGGCAACGTGCTGGTGAAATGGCTGGGCGAGCAGGGCGCTTCCGTGCCTCGCGAGATCAAGGCCGCCGTGGCGCTGAGCGTTCCCTTCGACCTCGCGCTGTCCGCGCAGACCCTGGACGGGCCCGGGTTCTGGCGCTGGGTCTACCGCACCCGATTCCTCCGGAGCCTGAAGCGGAAGTCGCTGGCCAAGCTGAAGAAGTTCCCCGGGGCCGCAGACGCGGATCGGGTCCGGCGGGCCCGCACGCTGTTCGAGTTCGACGATGCGCTCACCGCCCGCATCCACGGATTCGGCAGCGCGCCGGATTACTACGCGCAGAGCTCCAGCAGGAGCTTCGTCGAGCGCGTGCGGGTTCCGCTGCTGCTCCTCTCCGCAGCGGACGACCCGTTCATTCCGTCGCAGTGCATCCCGCGCCCGACCAACTGGTCTGTCACGCTGGAGCTCTCGCCCGAGGGCGGGCATCTCGGCTTCGTCGAGGGCCCGCCCTGGCGGCCGCGGTTCTATGCGGAGGCCCGGACCGTGGAGTTCCTCGCGCAGCACGTTGCGCGGTGATGGCGCGCTTCTGGTATCGATCGCTGAGACGCCGCCGGGCTGCATGGCCGTGCGCCGCCACGCAGGACGCCTCCATGCCCTGGTAGCGCTGGTTGTATCGATCGCTGAGACGCCGCCAGGCTGCATGGCCCTGCGCCGCCACGCAGGACGCCTCCATGCCCTGGTAGCGCTGGTTGTATCGATCGCTGAGACGCCGCCGGGCTGCATGGCCCTGCGCCGCCACGCAGAAAGCGAGCCCGCTGGCGAGGCACGTTACGTGAAGCGAGAGACACGGGGCGGCGCGGACAGCGCGTCGTATGCTTTCTGATGCGTCGGCGCGAGGGCCACGCACCCCGTCGGCTATCTGCGCGCGTCTCGCCCAGTGCGCTGGTCCTCTCCGCGCCCCGCGTTGGTTTACTTAGCGATGGAACACAGAGCGCGGACGCTCTGGCGCGCCCTGTCGCTGGCGCACTCAGGTCCTGCCTGCATCGTCGTGTCTCGTACTGAACTCGTTCCGGAACGAGTTCAAAATGGACCTGCCCTGACCGGAATGAGACCCGGAGCTCTGCGGTTGCCGTGCGGTTGCCGTGCGGGGACGCGCGGGAAGGTCTGCCCAAATCAACTGGTGTGTTGACAGCCTGCTCATCGTTCCGGTCGCACGTGGCCGGTGCGCCAACTCGTTCCCGAACGAGCTACGGACCTCGGGACAGCACACCGGGCACGCCCTCGCCCCCCACGGACAGCCAAAGACGGCTCGGCGGGCAGAGCCATTCGGATCCACCCAGACCCTCACCCCCGGCACGGTCAGCACCGTCACGACAACCGGGACGGCTCGGTCAGCGAAGAATCGGAGGCTAGATCCGCCGGCGGGCTCGCGCGTTCCAAAGGGCGGAGGTGCTTCATGGGTCGAACGTTCGCCTTGTTCGCCGTCGCGCTCGCTTCCCTTGCCGCCGCCGCCATGGCCGCCCTTCTCAGGCCGGCGGCGCTGAAACCCGCGGATCCAAGGCCCATTCCCGTGGCGACCGCCGCCGCTCCTGGGTTGCGGATGCGGGCGTTCCTCGAGCGCCTGTACCTTCCCACGGACCGCGACACCAACGCTTATCTGGAGGTCGATCTGGTCGCGGACGCGGACCCCGCCGCCGTGCGCCGGCGCGTGCCGGTGAACGCCGTGCTGATCCTCGACCGTTCCGGCTCGATGTCCGGCGTGAAGATGGATCGAGCACGCGAGGCGGCGCGCGCCCTGGTCCGGGCGCTCCTGCCCGAGGACCGGCTCGCGATGGTGGAGTTCTCCAGCGGCGCGTCGGTCATCCTTCATTCGACGCCGCTCACGCCGCAGGCGCGATCGCAGGCGATGGAAGCGATCGAGGAGCTGCAGCCATCGGGTGGCACGAACCTGGGTGCAGCGTTCGACGCGGCCCGGCCGGAGCTTGCGCACGGACGCGGCGGCGGGCGCGTCGACAAGGTCTTCCTGGCCTCCGACGGGCAGGCGAACGAAGGCGTGGCCGATCCGGCCGGGCTGCTCAGGCTGGCACGCCGCGATCTCGGTGGCGCCACGCTCTCGACGTTCGGAATCGGCGACGACTACGACGAAGATCTCCTCTCGGCGCTCGCTGCGCAGGCTGGCGGCCGCGCGCGGTACATCGACTCTCCGGAGATCCTGCCCGGGGCGTTCCGCGCGGAGCTGAGCCGGGCGGCTGCGCTCGTCGCTCGCGACGTCCGCGTGCGGGTGACGGGCCTTTCGGGGGTCTCCCTGGACCGCGTGCTCGGGTACGAGCCGGACGCTGGCTGGGTGCGCGTCCCCGATTTCGCCGCTGGGGAGGAGCGGCGCGTGCTGGTCAAGCTGACCATCCCGCCCGGACGCGGGCTTGCGGACATTGCGGCCGTCGAGCTGGCCTTCGCCGGAGCGACGGGAGAGCAGCGGACGGCGCGGGCCGTGGCGCAGGCGACGTTCACCTCCGACGCTTCGCTGCTGGCGCAGCCGCCGACGCAGGCTGCCGCAGCCGGAGCGAGCGCGGAGATGGCGGAGCTCGCACAGCAGGCGGCGCTCCTTCAAGAACACGGCGATCGCCGGCAGGCTCGCGCGCGGCTCGACGCCGTCAAGCGCGTCGCCGCGCAGGGGGCCAGGGCGGCGCCGGCGAGCGCCGCGGAGATCGCGCGTACCGCGAGCGAGTACGAGCAGGGCGTGATCGACATCGACGTGCAGGGTGGGGTGGCGAGCAAGAAGCTCAAGTCCAAGGCGTTCGACCAGGTCCGGGCTCCCGTGGCGGGCTGGTGACGCCATGGACTTGCGCTTCGAGGATCACGCTGACTTTCAGCGCGGAGCCGTGTGGTGCGCGGCCGGCGGCGCGGCGCTCGCCACGCTCGGCTCTCTCCCCCTGGCGGTCGCGGGGAGCGCGCTGGCCCTGACGCTGGGATGCTCAGCCGGTCCTTGGCGCCCGAGGATCGTCGCTGCCTGTGCCTGTGCTGCGGCAGCCCTTGCCTGGGCACTGGCTCCGCGCCCGTGGTCGGCCCCGGCTTGCGGTGCGGTGCTCGGCTTGCTGTTCGCGGCCGCTCGTGCCGAGGCCGCCAGGCGCAGCGGAGCGCTTCCCCCGTCTCGCCTTGCCGTGGCGCTTGCCGTGGCGAGCGCAGTGGCGACCCTGGGCCTGGCCGCGGTCGTGCTCCCTCACCTTTCGTTCGCGCTCGCCACCTTCGTCCCCGCGTCGATGGCCGCCGGCGTGTCCGGAGCGGTCCTGGGACTCTGGGCGGCGCTGTCCGCGGCGCCCCTCCACCTCCGTCCTCCATGGCGCGCCCGCCCATAGTACGCTGCGCGCGTGGCGGACGCCTGGAGGCCGGCGCAATACGAGAGGTTCCTGGAGGAGCGCGCGCAGCCGTTCTGGGATCTTGCCGCGCTCGTCGAGCCCCGACCGGGGATGCGCATCGTGGACCTCGGATGCGGCACCGGCGAGCTCACCGCGCAGCTCCATCAGAAGCTCCAGGCGCGCGAGACGATCGGGATCGACAGCTCGGCGGCGATGCTCGCGCGCGCGCCGTCCGCGCCCGGGTTGCGATTCGAGCAGCGGGACGCGGCCGGGTTCTCGCCGCAGGACCGATTCGATCTGGTCTTCAGCAACGCCGCGCTGCATTGGATCCCTGACCACGCCGGGCTCTTCAAGCGCCTGACCGCGGCGCTCGCGCCCGGCGGCCAGATCGCGGTGCAGATGCCGATGACGGATGCGCTGATCACGCACCAGACCGCATCCGATCTGGCCCGAACGCCCGCCTTCCGGTCGTTGCTGGGCGGATACGAGCGCCGCGCGCCGCTGCCTGACCCGTCGCAGTACGCGGGCTGGCTGCATCACCTGGGCTACGTCCGGCAGCACGTGCGGGTGGTGGTGTACACGCACCTGCTCGACAGCCGTGAGGACGTGGTGGAGTGGGTGCGAGGCGCGTTGCTGACGGAGTACCAGAAGCGGCTGGCGCCGCCTGACTGGGAGCGCTTCCTGCAGCGCTACCGCCAGCTGCTCATTCCCCAGCTCGAGGACGAGCGGCCCTACTTCTACTGCTACCCGCGGATCCTGATCTGGGGCGCTCTTCCAAAAAATTAGCGGGCGCCTGTGAGGGGCGCCCGCCAGTGTTCCCTTCCGATGTACGAGCTGGATGCCGGACTGGTGTGAAGTCGAGGTGCCGGGAACTTCAGAGTGCAGCGGCGAATATCACGGGTGTACGTTTGCAGACAAGCCCCTGCCCCGCCGGCAGTGAAAAGCTACAGCAAAGCCGTCAGAATCTTTACCGAATTCCGGAAATCCGCGCCCGGGCCTCGGCCAGCGCTTTGTGGATCTCCTCCAGCGCGTTCCGGCTTTGCGCCGCGGCGTCGACGTCGGCGTGGGCGGCGAGCAACTCTTCGGCCAGGCGTTCGCGCTCGGAGCGCGCGGCAAGCAGGTCCTTGCGCGCTTCGTCGCGTTCACTGACGCGGACATGGAGCTCCGCGGTGAGGCGCTGGAGCGCTTCGCGCGCGCGGCCGATTTCTGCGCGCGCGGCCTGCGCTTCCTCGGCGGAGGCGGCCACCCGGGCTTTCTCCTCGCGCAGCTCGCGGGAGAGCCGGGCGACCTGCGCCAGGGCGCCGTCCCGCTCGGCTTCGAGAAGCTCGATGTCGGCGCGGAGTGAGCGCAGCTCGGCGCCGCGCTTGTCCAGGTCGGCCGCGAGGCGGGCGGAGTCGGCGCGCTGTTCGCCGGATTCTTCCGCAGCCAGGCGGAGAGCGGCGAGCGCCGCGTCCAGGTCGGACTTGAGGCGCGCATTCGTCTCGGCCGCCCTGGTGAGGTCCGCGGTGAGCTCGCGAGCGAGATCGGTGACTTCGGTGACCGACGGCCCGGGGGCGCGGCGGGGGACCCGCCGGGCCGCCGCAGGCTCCGGCGCGGTTTCGCGGGCGACAGTCGGAACGGGTACCGGGACCGCGGCCGCGATCGGCGTCGGGGGCGGCGGCTGGGGTTCGCGCGCCGGCGCGACGTCGGTGATGGGCGCGGCCGCGATGTTCTCCTCTGCCGCCACCTGCTGCGCCTCGGCGACCTGCTCGTCCAAAGCCTGGCCAAGGCGGACGCGCGGGCGGACCTTCGGGACGTTCTCTTCGAAGCCGCGCTTCATGCGCTCTCCACCGCCTTGAGCCGCACCGGGGCACCGACGCGGGCTTGCACTTCGTCCAGCACGGCCTGGATGTCTTGCGCGCCCTTGCTCTCCGCATCATAGGCGAAGATGGGAATTCCTTCGCTGGAAGCTTGCGCGAACTTGGTGCACTGCCGGATCACCTGCTTGAGCAAGAACTCCGGGTAGTGCTTGGTCAACGCTTCCTTCGCTTCCTTCGCGATCTTGTAGGTCGCGTTGTAGGCGTTGATCACGATGAAGATGTGGTCGAGGACGTGCTCCAGGTCCTCCTCGAGGCCCTGCACGGTCTCGAAGAGGAGCTTGAGCCCGTGGAAGGAGAGGAAGTCGGGGAGCACGGGCACGAACAGGTCGTGCGCCGCCATCAGCGCGTTCAGGTTCAAAAGCCCGAAGGAGGGAGGCGCGTCGAGCACGGCGTAGTCGTACGTCCCCTCCACTTCCTTGAGCACGTTGCGCAGCCGGAACTCGCGCGCGGCGAGCGGCATCAGCGAGAGATCGATGGTGCTCATGGTCAGGTTGGAGGGGACCAGATCCAGGCCCGGCATGCCGGTCCTGAGGATCACGGAAGCGATCGGCGTCTTCTTGATGATCGCGTCGAACAGCGTCTTCTCCGCTTCCTCGCCCTGGACCCCGAGGCACTTGCTGGCGTGACCCTGCGAGTCGAGATCGATCACCAGGACCCGGTGGCCCATCTCCGCCAGGCGGAACGCATAGCTGGTGGAGACCGACGTCTTTCCCGTCCCGCCCTTGAAGTTCAAGAAGAGCTGCCGGCGCAGGGCCCGGTGCGGCGGGACGCGGTTCAGGGAGGTGCGGGCGGCCGCGAGATCCTCGGCCGAGAAGAAGATCTTCTGATTGGGTCCGTCGGGCGCAATGGTGGAGTGGACGAGCCCGCGCTCTTCGGCGTCGGCTAGCTCGCCCGCCGAGAGCCCGAGCACTTCGGCCAGCCGCCGCGCCGTGTAGCGGACCTGCTCCATCAGCGAGGACCTCCTTCGAGCACCAGCCGCCGCAGCGCTGCTCGCACCGGGTCACGGTGCCCCGCCGCCGCGGGCGCCGGGGCGGCGATCGGCTGCGGCGCGGGCGACGCCTTGGCCTGCGGAACGGCTGCAGGCGCCTCGGTCCGCGCGGCTGCGACCGCCGCGCGAACGCTTTCGTCGGGGTCCGCGGCGAAGCGCGAGACGAGATCGTCGTGCCCCGCGCCGACCGCGAGCGCCGCGGCCCGACGGCGCACGGCGGCTGCCCCATCCACCGCGGCCAGCTCCAGCGCGGTGCGGGAGCGGACGGCGCTGGCGCAGAGCGCCTCGAGCGCGGCCATGCGCACCAGGGGATTCTCGGCGGGACCTTGAAGCTGGGCCACGATGTCCGCGGAGCCCTCTCCGCCGCAGGCGGCCAGCGCCCTCGCCAGCTGGGCGCGCGCCTTCGGTTCCGTTTCCTCCGATAGCGCCGCGGCGATCGCAGGCGCCGCGAAGGACAGGGGCGCGGCGGCGAGGTGCCGCGCTGCCTGCTCGCGCCGCGCCGGGTCAGGACTGGCCAGGCTGCGGAGGCACTGGTCCGCGAGCGCGCGGGCTGCGGCGCCGGCGCCGGACTCCGGCGGGAGCGCGAAGTGCGTGGTCGCGACCGGCGCCGGTGCAAGCCGGCCCTCTTCCCACATGCGGCGGGCGTCCTGCACTGCTGTCGCGTTCGGGCCGGCCGCGGGCTGCGGCCGGGGCTCGTCCATCGCCGGGGGCGCGATTCCCGCCTCCGCGAGCAGTGCTTCGCACTTCTTCTGGTGCTCCCGGAGCGCGATGACCTCGCCGCGCAGCTCGCTGATGAACTGGGCCAGCGCGGCGGGCGCTTCATCGCCGCCCCGGGCCTGCGCAACCATCTCGGTGAGCCAGCGCTCCCGCTCCGCGCGGGAATGCGCCAGCTCGCCCAGCGCGCTCTCGAGCTCGACTTCCAGGGAGGCCGACCGCCGCCGCTCCGCCTGCAGAGCTTGAGAGTCGCCCCTGGAGAGCCCGTGCGCCGGGTGCGCCAGGAGCGCGCCGAGCCGCGTCCGCTCGGTTTCCAGCTCGGCGCACTGCATGCGCGCGGCTTTGACCAGCCCGGCGGCCGCTTTGGCCTCGTCCTCAGCCTCCGCGCGCGCCTGCTCGGCGTTGGCGCAGCGGCTCCGGGACGCGGTCAGCTCTGCCGTGAGCTCGGACACGCGCCACTCGAAAAACACCACCTTCTCCAGCGCCGCGCGGAGCAGCTCGGCCGGCTCCGGCAAAGAGAATGACGCGTCGCGACCCCGGTCCGCCAAGGCGCCTCCAGGATGGATCGCGAGTAGCGTATCTTGAGTGGATCGGTGAAGTCAAGCCTGCCAAGCGCTTGGGAAAAAAAGTGGGGCGCGGGCTGCCCCCCGGCCTCCCGCGCCCCACCGACGCCAGCGCCACGCCCCCCGCGACGCCAACCCCCCACGACCCCGCCTCCCACGCCCCCCGCGCGACAGGCGGGTGGTCTCCTGGCTGCCGACAACAGGAGCAAGCGGCATGCCTGCTATCTGAAGTACACCGGCGAGCGTTCGCGCTCGATCGACGGAAGGCCTTGACTCCCCTTGGGCATCGCCGTTCTCGCGCAGGGAAACTTGGTCTACGCTGCTTCGCGTCCCGCGCTGCGCGCGAGCGCCGGCAGCTCGGCGAGCAGCCGCGCCCGCCGCTCCAGCAGCGACAGCACAGCCGCCTCGCGCGGGGTCGCGCTGCCCAGGGGCGCCGCGAACAATCCGTCCATCCAGCCCTGCGCGCCGGTCCGGCCAGCCCGTGCCGCCAGATCCACCAGCAGCGCCGCGTCCAGCGCACGCGCGGCGAGGTGCAGCGCCACGTGCCCGCGCAGCTCGATGGACAGCTCGAACGCCCCGCCGGCCCAGGCGGATCCGAGTCCCATCTCCGCGGTGCGATCCGGCCCACCCCAGAGGCGCGCCCCGCGCTCCTCGGCGCGCGTGGAGAGCGAGGCCGCCCCCGCGATCTGCAACCCCTCCAGCGCCAGCACCTGCCCGAGCGCCTCTCGCAGCAGCGCGTCGGGCGCCAGCAGCCCGGCGCCTGCGAGGGGCAAAGATTTCTCCTCGAAGAGCGCGGCAATCCCCGGCGAGCAGATCGCCGCGTCCCGGCCTGCCGCCACGAACGCATACCCGGCTTCCGCCGCCGCCTGCGCGTAGACGACGCCGGGCGTGACCCAGTCCGCGCTGTTGTCGAGCGCGGCGCGGACCTCGTCGGCGGTGAAGCTCGCCTTGGCCGGAGGATTGCGCGGTCCAGGGAGCGTGCACACCACGACACCGCGCGAGCAGTGATGGTGAGCGAGGAAGCCCCGCAGGTCCTCCGCCAGCGCGTCCGCGAGATGCCGGCGCGTGGGCGCCTGCCGGCCGCCCAGCATGGCCCGGATCTTCCGCAGCTCCGGTCGAAGCTCGTCCACCAGCGAACGATTGACGATGCCGGTGCGCAACGCGGCGCGGTAGGCGTCGTCGTCGCGCACCTCGAAGGCGCCGAACACCAGGTCACCCAGCTCTGCAAATGGAGCCTGGTCGCGCAGTCGCGAAACGACGCTGGCTTCCGTCCGACCCGTACCGCCGCCCTCGACGAGGCTGCCAAACGGGTGCACCAGGTGCGCGCGCGATGCGAGCACTCCAGTGATCAGCGAAGAGCCCACGTCGCCGAGGCCCACCACGACGACGCCTACAGGCCCTGTGCCACCCATCGCCTCTCCCCAGACAAGCGGGCAAGCGCCCCTGCGCTCCCACGCCAACGGTGTGCAGTGGCCGTGCCACTGTCAATTCGCGGCGGGATGCGTTAGAAACCCGCTCCCTTTCGTTCCAGGAGCATTCCGCGATGGCAGAGACGACCGCGCAGCGCCGCAGGACCGCCCCACAGCCCAAGGGCAAGGAAGGCCTGAAGTGTCAGCTCGAGGGCTGCAAGCGCGCGTACCAGGCAAAGGGCTATTGCTTCTTCCATTACGACAAGTGGAAGGGCGGCGAGCTGCCCAAGGCTCGCTTCAAGACCTGCAGCAAGGAAGGCTGCAAGAAGAAGGTCACCGCGCACGGGGTCTGCGCCGAGCACCAGAAGAAGACGGGCGGCGAGACCACAGCTGCGCCTCCGCCCGCGGCCGCTCCCGCGGCGTAGGTCAGCGCGCGCGCGTCCGCTCGAGCTGCGCCAGCGCGGCGAGCAGCAGCTCCACCTCGCGGCGCGCCGGACGCGCCCGGCGCGCCACCGACAGGAGCTCGTCCAGGACGACGTCGGGCTGCTGCGGATTCAGGAACCCCGCGTCGAGCAACAGCGCCCGCGCGCGCTCTCGCAGCAGCGCCAGGAGCCGCTCGTCGGCGAGCGGCTGCTCGGGCCTCGCCTTTGGAGCGGCAGGGCTGCGCGCCTTCAGGATCTCGTAGCCGAACACCAGCACCGCCTGCGCGAGGTTCAGCGACGACTTGCCAGCCGTCGGAATGGTCGCTACCGCGCCGGCGCGGCGCAAGTCGCGGTTGCTGAGGCCGCGCACCTCGTCGCCGAAGAGCAGCGCCGCGGTCCCGGGAGAGGAAAGCAGGCGTGTGGCGGCCTGCTCCGGCGTGAGCGCGCCGGGGACCGGACGACCCGTGGTCATCACCACGTCCACGCAGTCGCCCAGGGCCTCGTCGAGCGTGCGCACCACCCGCATGTGGTCGAGCACCTCGTCCGCGCCGGCCGCGAGTCTCGCCGCCTGGACGCGGTCGAACCCGAGCGGCTCGATCACCCAGAGGCTGCCCGCGCCGGTGTTGGCGAGCGCGCGCGCCGCCGCGCCGATGTTCTGCGAGCTCCGCGGCCGGTTGAGGACGAATCGCAGCTCCACATGCGCTATCTTGCCCGGTTCCGGAGGGCCGGCAATGGACGAGACACTCAAGGCACAGCTCCCGTACACGCTTCGGGAAGCTGACTTCCCGGGCCTCGGGCAGCTGTACCGGGGCAAGGTCCGCGACAACTATTCGAAGGGCGACCGCATCGTGATGATCACCACCGATCGGCTGAGCGCCTTCGACCGCGTCCTCACCACCGTGCCGTTCAAGGGCGAGCTTCTCAACCGGCTGACCACTTTCTGGTTCGAGAAGACGAAGGACGTCGCGCCCAACCACATCCTCGATTTGCCGGATCCGAGCGTGCTGGTGGTGCGCAAGCTGCAGCCGCTGGCCGTGGAGATGGTGGTTCGCGGGTACCTCACCGGCTCCCTGTGGCGCGACTACCAGGCGGGCAAGGGCGCCAAGGCGTACGGCATCGAGCTGCCGGAGGCGATGCGCAAGGACCAGAAGTTCGAGAAGCCCATCCTGACGCCGAGCACCAAGGAAGAGGTGGGCAAGCACGACGAGCCAATCTCGCCCCGGGAGCTGGTGGCGCGCGGCACCATCACCCAGAAGCAATGGGACGAGATGGCGCGCATGACGCTCGATCTCTTCGCCGCCGGCCAGGGCTGGGCGAAGCAGCGCGGGCTCATCCTGGTCGATACGAAGTACGAGTTCGGCGTCGACAGCAAAGGCAAGCTCTGGGTCATCGACGAGATCCACACCGCGGACTCGAGCCGGTACTGGATCGCGGAAGGGAGCGTAGAGCGCTTCAAGCGCGGCGAGGACCAGCAGATGCTCGACAAGGAGTTCTTCCGGCAGTGGCTGATCCGCGAGCGCAACTACAAGGGGGAGGGCCCGCTGCCGGAAATCCCCGACGAGGTGCGCGCCCAGCTGGCGGGGAAGTACGTGGAGCTGGTACGGACGCTCACCGGAACGGCGCCGAAGCTCGAGGTGGGAGACACGCGCGCGCGGATCGAAAAGGCCCTGAGGACGGGAAAGTATCTCCAGGGGCAATAGAGAGAAACATCGCTGTAACGCAGCCGCAAAGGGGCCCGCGTACTCCATCAGCAAAGGAGAAAGGCGATGACCAGAAAGATTCTGATCGGACTCGGGGCCCTGGCGGTCGTGATCGCGGCGGGAGCAGCGTGGGCGCATGGGCCGGGTAGAGGCGTGATGATGAAGCAGATGATCTCCAAGCGCGTGGCGGAAGCCGAGGACTTGGTCCAGGCGACACCGCAACAGCGGGCGCAGATCGAGAAATCGAGGGACAAAATCCTCGCCGCCTTCGAGGCCCGGCACAAGGATCGAGGGCAGACGCACCAGAATCTCATGGCGCTGCTCACGGCGGACACTCTGAACCCGAATGACCTCTACGCGATCGCCAACCAGCGCGCGAAGGACATCCAGGACATGGCCCAGGTGATCGTGCCGGAGATCGTCGCCGTCCACGACGTCCTCACGCCGGAGCAGCGCGTCACGCTGGCGGCGAAGGCGAAGGAGCTGCGGCAGAACCACCACCAGCACAAGGGAGGGTTCGGCGGCCCCGGAGAGTGATGATCAAGGCACTGCTGATCGAGGATGATCGCAAGCTCGCCGCCCTGCTGGTGGAGTTTCTCGGCCAGCACGGTGTCGAGGCGACGATCGCAGCGGACTCGGCCCAGGCGCTCCAGCACCTGGGCTCGAGCCGCTTCGACATCCTGCTCCTCGATCTGATGCTGCCGGGGATGGACGGGCTGACGCTGGCCCGGAAGATCCGCGAACGGTGGAACACCCCCATCATCATGGTCACCGCCCGGGGAGACGATGCGGACAAGATCGTGGGGCTGGAGCTGGGCGCCGACGACTACCTGGCCAAGCCGTTCAATCCGCGGGAGCTCTTGGCGCGCATCCGCGCCGTGCTGCGCCGGGCCGAGCCGGCCGACCTGCCCCGCTTCCAGACCGGCGGACTGGTGATCGATTTCGCCGCGCGCGAGGTGACGGTGGAAGGAGTGCGCCAGACGCTCACTGCGCACGAGTACGAGCTGCTCTGCGCGCTGGCCCGCAACTCAGGCCGGGTGCTGACGCGCGATCAGCTGCTGGAGCAGATGAAGGGCGATCACGCCGACGAGGCGTTCGACCGCAGCATCGACGTGCACGTCTCGCGGCTCCGGCAGAAGATCGAGTCCGATCCGCGCCATCCCCGCTACGTCAAGACGGTGCGCGGGGCCGGATACCTCCTCGCCCGGGAGTCTTGAGTGCACCCGCGGCGGCTCTACCTGCGCCTCTACCTCGCATTCCTCGGGGTCCTGCTGGCCGTCGTCCTGGTGGTCACGGCGATCGGATTCATCGCCGGAAGGCCCTTCTTCGCGACCGGTCGGGGAGGGCCGCGATTCGCGGAGCACCTCGGGCGCCTGCTGCCGCCTCCCACCGACCCGGCCGGCCTCGCGCGCGCGGTGGACGGTATCCACGACGAGCTGGGCATGGACATCGTGGTGATCGGACCGGACGGCGAGGTGCTGGCCGCCGCCGGCAACCCGATCCCATTGCCCGACCAGGCGGCCTGGAACCGCATTCGCGTCGGCTCGACCTGGTTCGGCCGCGGGCTCGCCGGGGCACCGGCGAAGGGTGGATCGACCCTCCTGATGCGGTTCCCTCTGCCGGAAGGAGCCGCGCGGCGCGCCGCCATCCGGGTCGTCCTGCTGGTCCTGGGCGCGCTGGCCGTGTCCCTGGCGCTGGTATACCCACTCTCGCGCTCGATCACCCGGCCGGTGGAGAAGCTGACCTCCGTGGTGGAGGCCTACGGCCGCGGCGACCTCTCCCGGCGGAGCGGCCTCGGCGGCTTGCAGGACGAGGTGGGGCGCCTGGCACGCACGTTCGACGAGATGGCCGACCGCATCCAGGCGACGCGCAAGGCGGAGAAGGAGCTGCTGGCCAATGTCTCGCACGAGCTGCGCTCGCCGCTGGCGCGCATCAAGGTGGCGCTCGAGCTGATCGACGCGCCGGACAGCGCGGTCCGCCGTCGCCTCTCCACCATCGGGGAAGAGGTCGACGAGCTCGACCGCATGGTCGCGGACGTCCTCACCGCAACCCGCCTGGATCTGGCGGCGCTTCCGCTGCGCAAGGTCCCGGTCGACGTGGCGGCCCTGATCGAAAAGGCGCGGCAACGCGTGCTCGCCCTCGATCCCTCCCTCCGGATCGACGCGCGGGTCGAGCCTGGGCTGACGGTGCTCGGCGACGAGGCGCTGCTCTCGCGGGCGCTCGACAACCTGCTCGACAACGCCCGCAAATACGCCAGCGGCAGTTCCGTGGAGCTGGAGGCGCGCCGGCAGAACGGGGACGTGGTGCTGGCGGTGCGCGACCATGGGCCCGGCATTCCCCCGGGCGACCTTCCGCGGGTGTTCGACCCGTTCTTTCGCGGCGAGGGCGCTCCGGGGCGCGCGGAGGGCTTCGGCCTGGGGCTCGCGCTGGCCCGGCGCGTGGCGGATGCCCACGGCGGGTCCGCCCAGGCCCACAATGCGGAAGGCGGCGGCGCGCGGATCGAGCTGCGGTTTCCAGCGGCCGCGGCGGGAACGGTGCCATGACCCGCCGCCGGTCGTGGATCCGGATGGCTCTGCTGACGCGAGCCGTCTTTGGCTGTTCAGGTGGGCGGGGAGTGGCGTGCCTGGTGTGAGGGTCCCGGGGGAACTCGTTCCGGAACGAGCTCAAAATGGACTGCCCTGACCGGAATGAGACCCGGGTTGCGGCTGCCGTGCCGGGACCCGCGGGAAGGTCTGCCCAAACAATTGGTATCTTGAGGGCTCGTCGTTCCGGCCCACACCGGCGATGCCAACTCGTCCCGGAATTCCCGGAACGAGTTCAGTACGAGACCCACCCATACGGGCAGGACCTGACGGTGCCAGCAACAAAGCTCGCGCGAGCGTCTGCCCTCTGTGTCCCGTCACTGATAGAACCAACGCGGGGCGCGGTGCGCGTTGTGTCGACGCGGTGAGACGCGCGCAGATAGCCGACGGGGTGAATGGCCCTCGCGCCGACGCATCAGAAAGCATA
>Ga0209526_10000145_pt1 | contig 41529 bp, 40 predicted proteins | sample JacPinW_OM2H0_M1_FD_188566 | JGI IMG/M metagenome (GOLD analysis project Ga0209526, IMG submission 188566) | Forest soil microbial communities from Algoma, Ontario, Canada - Jack Pine, Ontario site 1_JW_OM2H0_M1 (SPAdes) (version 2) | ecosystem: Environmental > Terrestrial > Soil > Boreal... | reverse complement strand
CCGTTTTTTGCGCTGGCTCGGCAAGAATAGGCCTCGCGCCGCCACCTTTCTGGCCACCTGCCGCCGCCGGGAAGGTGGCGGACGGTTCCCCGGCGACATCGAGGCGGAGCTCCACTGGTTGAGGCAGGCCGGCCAAGCAGGTTGCCGCTGGTGCGACCTCGAGGTCTAAACACTCCGTAAGCTGCCCGGCAAATCGATCCAAGGGTACGCCGTCCCGTCGCGTGTATTGCTTTCCGTCCACGATTTCCGGCGAACCCCCACGATCAACCGCGCCATCCTTCCCCCGCGCCATGGCCGGGTCGACGCCACAAAAATCGCGGCGCACGCCCGGACCATAGGCGACAGTGTGCGCCTGCTACGTTTCGCCCGCCGCTCGAAGGCATGCGTCGTAGTCCCCATGGGCGAGGTTGGGTTTCCGGCGCGCATACTGGCCCTACGGGAGGGCAGTGCCTTGGCCTATGCCCCCATAGCGGATGCCACCGCACCCGGGCAAGCGTCGCTTCACGACTTGAAGTACCTGTATCGTGCGCACAAACTGACTCGGCAGACTCAAATCTTTGGCGTAGTTGGCGACCCCATCGGACATTCTCTGTCTCCGTTGTTGCACAACTCTGGGTTCATCGCACGGAAAACAGACGCGGTATATCTGCCCTTTCTGGCGAGGAGTCTGTCTGACTTTCTGCACGCCGTTCGCGAACTGAGCATTCGGGGATTTAGCGTCACGCTGCCCCACAAGCAGGAAATGCTCCAGCATTTGAGGGACTGCGACCCGTTGGCCGAAAAGATCGGCGCCGTAAACACCGTCCGGGTGCGGCGTGATGGCACTTTATACGGCTGCAACACGGACTATGTCGGCGTGCTGCGCTCGCTCGAGAAGAAGATCGAGCTCCGGGGGAGCCGTGTCCTCATTTTCGGCGCCGGTGGGTCGGCGCGAGCGGCCGCATTTGCACTGGCTCACGCCGGCGCCGGGGTCGCCATTTGCGCTCGGCGGGAACGCGCGGCGCGTGAACTGGCCCGCGCGGTCGGCGGCGAAGTCGTGCCTCGGCGTGTGCTGCGCACTGCATTCTTCGACGCGGTGCTGAACGCCACTCCGGTCGGCATGTACCCGAGTGAGGCAATTTCGCCGCTGGAGCCCTGCGAGTTACACTGTCGGATCGTTATGGACCTCATCTACCGGCCCCAGAGGACCGCACTCTTGAAGCTCGCCGCTCGCCAAGGCATCACCACGGTTTCGGGCGTGGAGATGTTCCTGGCACAAGGAATCGCCCAATGGGAGATTTGGACCAAGAAGCGAGCGCCGGAGGCGGTGATGCGCCGCGCCGTGCTGGGTGCATTGCGTGCGGAAGAGCTGCGCCGGGAACCACGGCGGCGGAGGGCGCAGTGATCCAACCGGCTTTTCGCGAATTCCAGCGGCTCGCGAAACAAGGAAACCTGATCCCTGTCTATTCCATGCTTTCCGCGGACCTGCTCACCCCGGTCAGCGCGTATCTCCGGATCTCCCAGGGAGCACGCTATTCGTTTCTGCTGGAAAGCGTCGAAGGCGGGGAAAAGATCGCGCGCTATACCTTCGCGGGCGCCCACCCAGAAGAAGTTTTTCGCTACGCCGGCGGCGCCTGCGTCATGGAAAGTCGCGATCGCCTGGTATGGGAAGAACGCGATCCGGTGTCCTTTCTGCGACAACGAATGGAACGCTTCCGTCCGGTGCGCCTGCCAGGGTTGCCGCCGCTCGTTGCCGGCGCCATCGGCTATTTTTCCTACGACATGGTGCGCCTCATCGAGCGCCTTCCAAAACGCCTACGAGACGAGATCGGCTTGTACGACGCCATGCTAATGTTTTATCACGGCATCATCGCCTTCGATCACGTGCAGCACCGTCTCTGGATCGTGAGGAACGTATTCTCCGAGGGCGCCGGCAGTCTGCGAACGAAATACAATGCGGCCGTGCGGGAAATACAGAGAACGCGAAAGCTACTGGAACAGCCGGTCGCCGCCGAACGGCCCAGAAAAGAGGCTAGGGCAAGGCGGCGGACTCCCTTGAAAGTCACTTCGAATTTTCGCCGCCCCGAATACCTTAGGGCGGTACGAAAGTGCAAGGAGTACATCCGCGCCGGAGATATTTTCCAAGTTGTGCTCAGTCAGCGTTTTTCAGCAAAGACAAAAGTGGACCCTTTCGAAGTCTATCGCGATCTCCGCGCGCTCAATCCGTCTCCCTACCTTTTCTACTTGCAAATAAACGATGTGGCCGTCGTCGGGAGCTCGCCGGAGATGCTCGTGAAAGTGCAGGGACGCGACGTGTTTTACCGACCCATCGCAGGAACACTCCCCCGCGGCAAGGACGAAGCGGAAGACCAGCGGCTGGAAAAACAAATGCTCGCCAGCGAAAAGGAGCGGGCCGAACACATCATGCTGGTGGACCTCGGGCGCAACGACCTGGGACGCGTGTGCGACTATGGCACGGTAAAAGTGGAGCAACTCATGAACGTCGAACGGTTCTCGCATGTCATGCATCTTGTTTCGAGTTTGCGCGGACGCCTGCGTGAAGACGTCGACTGCTTCGATGCGTTGATGGCGTGCTTTCCCGCGGGCACCGTTTCCGGCGCGCCCAAAGTTCGTGCCATGGAAATCATTGAAGAACTCGAGCGTACCCGCCGCGGAATCTACGCAGGCGGAGTCCTGTACATGGATTTTGCTGGTAATCTGGATTCCTGCATCGCGCTTCGTACCATGGTCGTCAAGAACGGCGTCGCGCACGTGCAAGCAGGAGGCGGCATCGTCGCCGATTCCACACCGGAAGGCGAATATCAGGAAAGCGTCAATAAATCTCGCGCGCTGCTGACGGCCCTCGAATCCGCGCAGCGCCGGCAGCGTTAGAGGAAAGATCGTGATTCTCCTGCTCGACAACTACGATTCGTTCACTTACAACCTGGCGCAGTATCTTGGCGAGCTAGGCTGCAACGTCGAAGTCCATCGCAACGACAAGATCTCCGTCGACGAAATCGCACGCCGCAAGCCGGAACGCATCGTCATTTCGCCGGGTCCCTGCACTCCCCAGGACGCCGGGATTTGCGTCGAGCTGATCCGGCGTCTCGCGGGAAAGCTCCCCATTCTCGGTGTTTGCCTCGGGCATCAAGCGATAGGAGCGGCGTTCGGAGGGAGAGTCATTCGCGCACCCAAACTCTTCCATGGCAAGACCAGCAGCATTCATCACGACTCGAAGGGAGTCTTCCAGAAGCTTCCCGACCCGTTCACCGCCACGCGCTATCACTCGCTCATCGTCGAGCGCAAATCGCTCCCACGCGAGCTCGCCATCACCGCCGAAACCAACGACGGCATCATCATGGGTCTACGCCACCGCCGCTACAAACTAGAAGGCGTCCAGTTCCATCCCGAATCCGTGCTCACCGAATCCGGCAAACACCTGCTCCAGAATTTTCTTTCGCTGTAACCAAGCATTATCGGCAACTGCGTTCCGCACTCTACCCCCTTGTTTCTTGTAAGCACTGTCAGTGACACCATGGCGCGGTTCGCTCGCCAATGGATTGCATTCCCTTAACTATGTCCCATGGTGGGAAAAATATTTAGGGCCACGCAACACTGCCTTTTTCTGCAGCCCATCGTTCGCATTCCCCGTCCTTATGGCGACTTATAAGTTTATTAGATTTTGAATTACTGGATGGTGATCTGCGTGCCTTAGTTGGTCTAACGCGGCCTTCGTAACGCCTCGTACAGTGCGCCTCAGAGGATTGCCGGGCGCAACGAGTGCGCCTCACCGCTGGAAAGCTCAGGGGGGCGACGGGGGCGCTGCGTTCTTGGAGGTGAGATGAGAACTGTGCTTTCGGCGGCGCTTGCCCTACTGTTTTCGGCGGGTGCTTCGCATGCGCAATTGCTGCCGGTCGGTATCAAACTGGAACCTATCCAAACCGAGTACATGGAGGTTGGCTCGACGATAGTCGAACCCGGCCAATCGGAAACGCCCTCGGAGTTGCCCGACGCACCGATCGCCAAGACGTTTGCCCCAGCGTGCCCGGCAGGCTCTGGAAGGCCGTGTGCGCTCCTCGGTGGGCACATTTATCTTGGTGACCGATTTCGCTTAAGTAATCACGACCGGTCATGGAGAAAGGCGATATTGAATCCAGTGATCGTGGGCATGACCGCTGTGGAGCTTGCGGCCTTTACGATGGACTACAAGACTACTCGGTACTGCCTCGATCGGCATCTCGGGAGAGAGGGTAACCCCCTGATGGGCCAAAGTCGCGCACAAGAGCTGGGCGTCGGAATTGGCGTACTAGCGCTATCTACTTTCGCAGCGAGCAAACTGAAACAAAGGGGAGAAGGTCCTTTAGCAGTGATGGTGATGTGGGCAGCCACGGTGGTGCACACCTATGAAGCCTATAAAAATGCTGAAACGTGCGGATATTGACGGCGCGTCGGTCCGCATAGGTGCGAACGATCGATGATGTCTCTAGCAAGAAGGCTTGTTGAAAGGTGCGGGGAGAAGGAACATGCTGAAGAATGCTCTGCGGCTCGGGTTGTTGATGGTGATGACCGGTTCCCTACTTGGCGGCGCGAATGCGCGACACAACGATAAGGGAGTGACAAATAAAGACGACCATCAGGTGGTTGTCGTCGTTCGCGAAGGACGCAAGGGTCTGGAGTTCCAAATCGGAGCGGACAAGTACGATAGCGGGCAGGCGGCGTTTTACCTGGGAGAACTACGCCTAACAAAAGACCGGAACACCGCAATTGTTGCCGTGGTTGACGCCCGAGTGGAGCTGGAAGCCATCCGTGCGGTACCAGCTATGGCTATCGCGGCAGGCTTCAACAACGTTCATACCTACGTCTATTGGCCGTGGACGAAGAAGATGGCCGAGATTCGCTTCGGCCCGGTGTTAAATTTTTCTAAGCATCCTCCTTCGGAGTGAACTCTAACAGTTGGATTCGACCTGGAGTGACAAAGTCCTGAGGAGTTTGCGAGCCATGAGAAGCGTACTCGGAACGATAGCCGCGCTCGTTCTGCCTTGTGGGCTGCGCCACTGCGCAAACCCAACGGAATAAATCGACTGCCAAATCCCATAGCGTGGGGATATTCCTGCGCCACCATCACCGGGAAAAGCGCCATGGTCAACCGTCACGCACGTCCGGAGCAGCCGCCGATTCGACAGGAGGCCGGAACCGTGACTTGCGTCCGCCGGAACCGGAAGGTAGGAGCACTACGGCTCGTTGACCGGGTAGCAAGCAACGTCTGCATGGGGGTGGCCGCCCTTGCGGCCCACGTGTTCGAGAGCACTACGCGCCAGCGCTACTGCTTTGAGAACGAAGTCCAATTGGGAAAGATCTGATGGTATGAGTTGTGGGTTGCCCACAAAAGTTCACGAACGATCCTGCGCCGGTGATCGAGTTTCTCTAGGAGGTCGCACAGAGAGTCCGCTTGGCCTTCATACCACTCTGGTGGAATGCCGTGGGCTGCGCTCAGGAGTGCATTTTCATCGATTTCGGATTCCAGCCGACTGAGCCAGGGTTCGAATGAGTCCATACCCTTCACGCCATCGTACGTGCCCGTGCGGCAATAGCGACCGCGTAGGGGAGAATCTGGGAAATTCCATTCCGTTGCGTTGAAGCAGCAGCCCTGGTCGATCATGACTGCGGTAAAGTGTCGGCATTCCCTGTTGCGAGAGAAAACTACCTGACGACCGTCTGTGTTTCCGGCCCATTTGTCGAAGACCAGCATCCCAAGAAAGTCCACATGATTCGTGGTCTCACTAAGAGGCAATAGGTCGTCCACCTCGCCAAAGCGGGGGTCAACCGGGTAGCAAGAGCCAAACCACATGCCAGCTTGGCAGGGAGTTTCACCCAGATTGTTTTGAATGACCATCTCTGGTGAATAGCGGATCAGTTCCTGCTCAACGAGAATAACCCGGCCGATCGCGACCGGTAGGCGGAGTAGGGCCGCTAGCCGCGACCCCAGGAGCTCGTTAACAAGAATTCTGACCCCTTGCGGGTTGTTCGGTACTTTCGCGACGTAGTAGTGCCCGTCTGAGCAGCGCAACGTGTGCGGTTGCGAGCCCCCGCGCATCCGTCGCACGTGCTCTATGGCCCGTGGCGGCCCGGCCGTTGCGGGGTGCGGAATATCCTCCCGGTGCGTTAGCTGCCGGGGCGGGTCTGAGGTTTTCTTGAGCGACCGAGACGGGTTGGGCATATCATCCATCGATCCCTTAGAGAACATGCGATCAAGTCCTGGAATCGAAGGCTACCGTGGGTTCCCGATATATACAAGTCTGTACAGTGTTTCATATATTAACCGTATGGTTATTAGCCGAGAGCCTTCGACTGGCGTGATGTGCGACGGGGTAGTGGAGGACCCCAAGAGAAGGGGCGGTCAGCCTCGGCATCACGCTCGCCCGGTATGTTTCGCCCGTCGTGCGGCTGATCTCCAGTGCCTGGGCCACGTCAGTATGCTCTGTCTGCGGGAACTATACGATTTGCGGGTTACCCGCGAAGGCCGCTAGAGCGGACAATTTCTCTCTGGCGGCGCCCGAGGAGAGCACGCCGCCCGCGAGCTTCGCTCCCTCGAGGAAGCTATCGGCCGCGCTGCAGGCTACCAGCGCTGCCGCGGCATTGGCCACCACGATGTCGCGCCTGGGGCCCATTTCACCCGCAAGGATTCCCCGGATGATCGCGGCGTTCTCTGCTGGTGCGCCCCCTTGGACCGCACCAAGCGGCGCTGGCGAGACCCCGAACTCTTCTGGTGTAACCACGTAGCGGTGCACCCCCCCATGCCGCACCTCGGCAACAAGGGTCTCACCCGCCAGGGAAATTTCATCTAGCCCCCCGGCGCCATAAACTACAAAGGCACGTTCGACGCCCAGCTCGGCGAGCGTCTCCGCGACGAGGTCAATAACCTCCGCCGAAAAAACGCCCAGCACCTGGGCTTGCGCTCCGGCGGGGTTCGTCAGCGGCCCCAGTAGATTGAAAATCGTGCGCACGGAAATCTCTTTTCGCGCCGGGACCGCGTGACGCGTCGCGGCATGGGCCGCTGGGGCAAACAGAAAACCAATCCCCAGCTCGCGAATCGCCCGCCCCATCTGGGGCAGCGGCCCATCGACGCGCACTCCGAGTGCTTCAAGCACATCGGCCGACCCGCATCGCGAACTGGCCGCACGGTTCCCGTGTTTCGCCACCCGCGCCCCCGCTGCCGCCGCCACAATCGCCGACGCCGTCGAAATATTGAAAGCGTTGAAGCCATCTCCGCCGGTGCCGCACGTATCCACCATGCCCGCAGGCCGCGTCTCGCCATCCGCAAAAACCGCCGCAGCGTGGCGTCGCATCACGCAGGCAAAGCCCGCGAGTTCTGCCACTCGCACGGGCCGCTGATTCAAAGCCCGGAGCAGCCGCACGATCTCCGGCGTTTGCACGCGGCCGGAAAGTAGCTCCTCCATTACCGCTTCCGCCTCCGCGCGAGTGAAAATGTGTGCGTTTTCGACGCGTTGTAAGAAGGTGAGTGCCATCAGCGCGCCACGGCTCTCTTCCGGCGAGTCTTCGTGAATGGCGGACTGCCAATGTCAAGATTTTGCTTCATTTTTGTGGCCTACGTAGGGGCGTCCTTGCTCCCTTCTGGCCTTCCGAGTAAACTTCAGTGTTTTGCGGACACACAAATTCTAACATTGACGGGACCCCGATGAAGATTCACGAGTATCAGGCCAAGGCGATCCTGGCGCGTTACGGCGTAACCACTCCCCGTGGCGAGGTGGCCTTCACCAAGGAAGAAGCGCGCGAGGCCGCTCAGCGGCTGAAGTCCAAAATCGTCGTTGTGAAGGCGCAGATCCATGCGGGCGGCCGCGGGAAGGCCGGCGGCGTAAAGCTGGCACGTTCGGCGGACGAAGCCGCCGATATCGCCAGCCACATTCTCGGCATGAACCTGGTCACCGTTCAAACGGGGCCGGGCGGTCGCATCGTCAAGCGCGTGTTGATCGAAGAAGGTCTCGACATCAAGCGCGAGCTCTATCTCAGCATCCTCGTCGATCGCGGGACCGGCAAGGTCGTTTTTATGGCCAGCGCCGCCGGCGGCATGGAAATCGAAGAAGTCGCCAAGAGGAATCCGGAAGCTATCATTCGCGAAACGATTCACCCCGTCGTGGGCCTGCAGCCTTATCAGGCGCGTAAGCTGGCCTTCGGTCTCGGCCTTTCCGGTGAAGTCGCCACTCATGCCGCTCCCTTTTTCCAGGCGCTTCACCGCGCCTTTGTGGATACCGACGCCTCTCTTCTTGAAATCAATCCTTGCGTGCTCACCGGCGACGGCCGCATCGTCGCCCTCGACGCCAAAATGACCTTCGACGACAACGGTCTGTTCCGGCATAAAGAACTCCGCGAGTTGCGTGACCTCGACGAAGAAGATCCTCTCGAAGTGGAAGCCTCGAAATACGGTCTCAACTACATCAAGCTCGACGGTACCGTGGCCTGCATGGTCAATGGCGCGGGTCTCGCGATGGCCACCATGGACATCATCAAGTACGCCGGAGGCTCACCTGCAAACTTTCTTGACGTCGGTGGTGGTGCGTCGGCTGAACAGGTGAAAAATGCCTTTCGCATCCTGATGAGCGATCCCAGCGTTCGCGCGGTGTTCATCAATATTTTTGGTGGCATCCTGCGATGTGACGTCCTGGCCACCGGCGTGGTCGCCGCGACCAAGGATCTTCACGTCAAAGTCCCCGTCGTCGTTCGCATGGAGGGTACTAACGTTGAGATGGGCCAGCAAATTCTTCGCGATTCCGGTCTCAACTTCACCATCGCCAACGGAATGAAAGACGCCGCGCAAAAGGTCGTCGCACTCGCCGGAGGGGCGCGATGAGTGTTCTAGTCAATGAAAAGACGCGCCTAATCGTGCAAGGTTTTACCGGCCGCGAAGGCACCTTCCACGCGCAACAGATGATCGAGTACGGCACGAACGTCGTCGGTGGCGTTACACCGGGCAAAGGCGGCACAAAGCATCTCGAGCGCCCCGTGTTCGACACCGTGTCCGAGGCCGTAAAAGGCGCAGGGGCAAACGCTTCTGTAATCTTCGTGCCCCCGCCCTACGCCGCCGACGCCATCCTCGAGGCCGCCGATGCGGAAATCCCACTGGTCATTTGCATCACCGAAGGTATTCCGGTCATCGACATGGTGCGCGTGGCCGCCACCATCGACTCTACGAAAACGCGTCTCATCGGCCCGAACTGCCCCGGCGTCATTTCGCCCGGAAAGTGCAAAATCGGCATCATGCCCGGCCGCATCCACAAGTCGGGCCATGTCGGCGTCGTAAGCCGCAGCGGCACCTTGACCTACGAAGCGGTCGATCAGTTGACGCGCCTCGGCATCGGCCAGTCCACCTGCATCGGCATCGGCGGCGACCCGATCATCGGCACATCCTTTCTTGACGCCATCCGGATGTTCAACGACGACCCGGACACCCACGCCATCATCCTGATCGGCGAAATCGGCGGCAACGCCGAAGAATGCGCCGCGGAATTCATCAAGGCGAGTGTCAAGAAGCCCGTCGTGGGCTTCATCGCCGGCCAAACCGCGCCACCGGGCCGCCGCATGGGCCACGCCGGAGCCATCATCAGCGGCGGGCAAGGCACTGCCAAAGACAAATACGCGGCCATGAGCGCTGCAGGCATCCGCTGCATCGAAACTCCTGCCGACCTGGGCTCCACGGTAGCCGCTGCCCTGAAATGAGGCTTCTAGCGGCTCCACGTATGAGTCGGGGCGTTAGCGGGCCAGACTTCCGTACGCACCGTAGCAACATGCAGTGGCGGGCCTTTAGACCCGAATTCTGGAACATCGCCAACACAGGGGAGGAAACCTTCAGTGGCTCTTGAGCGCACCTTGGCCATCATCAAACCGGACGCGGTGAGTCGCGGTCAGCAAGGCGAAATACTCTCGCGTATCCACAAAGCAGGTTTCAAGATTGTGGCCATCAAAAGCATGCGCCTCACGAAAGAGGAAGCCGGCGGATTCTATGCCGTTCACAAAGAACGCCCTTTCTTCGGCGAGCTGACGGACTTCATGAGTTCCGGCAAAATTTTCGCCATGGTCCTCGAAGCAAATAGCGCCATCTCCAGATGGCGCGACACCATGGGTGCTACCGATCCAAAGAAAGCCGCCCCCGGCACCATTCGCCACGACCTAGGCACCAGCATCGCCAACAACTGCACCCACGGTTCCGACGCTCCGGACACCGCAGCCTTCGAAATCGGCTATTTCTTCGCCGGCCGGGAACTCCTCTAGCCGATCGCCAAACTCTTGCTTGCGGGTGCAGTACGGCTGCGCCGCAGGTGGCTTGCATCCCGGTTTCCCCGCAACCCTGCGGCTTTTCACTCTTTCCGCGGTTACTTATTACATGTTTGCTTCCTTACTGCTTGTTTTCCTAGAATCCTTCTGTGGACCCTCTCCGCGAGCTCGGCCGCGCCCTCCTCATCCTCGGCGCCGTCAGTGCTCTTATCGGCGCACTGCTTTATCTCGGCGGCCGTCTCCCCTTTCGGCTCGGCCGCCTTCCGGGCGACATCGTCTACCGAGGCGAGCACACCACGTTCTATTTCCCCATCGTCACTTGCCTCATCGTCAGCTTCGTTCTGTCTTTCCTGTTCTGGCTCTTCTCCCATTTTCGCCGCTAGTAACGGGCATGGCATGGACCGCCATCTGATCGGTTCAACGCCCGGCACGCCAACGCTAGCCCTCCTAGGGGGAAATGCCGTCGCGAACCTTGCTGCTCTTCAGAGACACACCCGAAGATTCACCCGCCGGTGCTCTGGAGGTCCGCCAGGCGAACATCAAGAACGAGGGAGCAGTAAGGTCGATGGCCGGTTCGTTGGTAGAGTAGAACTTGACGTTGTCGCGATAGCCGGCGTCGCTGGCGTTGAACTGGGAATAGGGATCACCTCCGTCGGGCGGGCAGGCAACTGCATTGCGCGGCGCACCGGAATCTGCCTTGCGGAGCGGGCCCTCGACGACGGCGCCGGCAAGGATGGGCGAACGTCCATTGTTGGAACCGATCAGGTTTGCGACCTGATGATGGATGCAGTGCGGGAAGGTAGTGCCATCGCCCACAATCAGAGAAATGCCCCACGCGTTAGCTCCGAGAACATTGGCGAGCCAATGATCGGCGTAGGGGGAGTAAGTGGAGGATTTGGCGAGATGGTCGTAGGCACTGGCGAGGATGGCGAGGCTCGCACCCTGAGTCGGTGTGTCGCCGCTCCCCCAAGAAACACCATAGCCAAAGGGATCGGTGGCAGACTGCGCAAGGGCAGCGTCGAGGGTCTTCTTGAGGTCCGCGAGCAGGTCGGCTTGAGAGACAGCGAGGTTTGTCGCCTGGGGCGCGGTGCCAAGGGCGCGATAAAGATCGAAATGGGCGAGCGCGCTGACATCTCCAAGGCCCAAGATGCCGGAAGACTTTTCGCGAGTGTGGATGTACGCAGCGGCCCAATCGGCGGCGGAGCGCAGATAGAAATTAGGATCGGCATGGGGTAAGCCATCGGGGAGAGGACCGCTCTTGGTTGCGAAGTACAGTTCTACGGCGGCAAGTTCGAGATCATCGCGCCATTGGGTCTCCCCGTAAAAATCGTAGGGGGCGGCGGTAAGAAGTTGGCCAGAGGGTGCGGTGTCAGCGAGATCGAAGATGTGTTCGGCGACAGATAGGCACCGATTGGCCAAGGTGGGATTACTGGGTTTGTAGATGCGGAAGCAGAGCGCGAAATCCGCGGCGAGACGCCCGGCAAGATTGGGGCTGATTTTGGAGCCAGCGGGCGCGGCGATGAAGACCGGGCGATTGCGGATGTAGCGATGTTTCGGGTCGGTGCCGTGAGAGTCGTCGTCGTCCTGGGGAAGGCGCCAGACACTGTGGTCGTTCTCAAAGCCAGAGTGCCAGCTGCCGATTCCAACTTGATAATAGAGAGTTTTGGAGCGGTCATCCCACATGCGGAGAAGCCAGTCCAGACCGAACTTGGCTTCCCTGGTGAAGTCGGATTTGGGAGAGCCAGGGCCCAATTGATCAGGAAAATCGCGGACACCAACGAGCATGAGAGCGACGACGTAGCTGGTAGTTTGGACGAACTTCAGATAATCACCGGCATCCCACCACCCGCCTGAGGCATCGATGTGGGCGCCTGTGGGCACCAGTTCGCCATGGATGCGAGTTCCCTGTCGAGAAAACCGGGGAGTTTGATAGACCCTGGCGGATTTGTCGTTGAGGTGCGCGGGGGCGGTACGCAGAGGGGTAGGGAGGAAGTCGGCGCCGTCGCGCTGGTTCTGGAAGAAGGAGAGGGCGTTGGAGAGGCCGCTGGAATAGAGGTTTTCCGAAGAGTCGATGCGAAAGTCTGGTGATTGGGAAGCGAGAGAACCGGACACAGTAATGGAGTATGTTCCGGGAGTGACGACTGTGAAATCGAGCCCGTAGACAGTGAAGCTGCCCCAGGAACCGAGCGCGGGGCCGACTGGAAGGGAGGAGACGGGGGCTTTCTGGGCGTTGACAACCGAGAAGGTGGCGCCGGAAGCGGAACCTTTGGTCATGAGATAAGCGCGAGCAGGGTGACCGGTTTCATAGCCGATTTGGTTGACACGCACGTAGCTATTTGTCTCGTTTGACCAAGCGGCCGGAGTGACCAGCAAGACCGCGCTGAACAGCAGGCCGGGAATCCTCCCGGTTCGCGCTGCCTTCCTCCCCTGCAAACTCTCGTTGATGACTTGAGGTAGCATCGATTCTCCTTCTTTCTCCTGCTGCGAAGTAGTGCCGGATAGGTTATAGCTCGGCGCCTCTCGACTCCCTAGACGAGTCCCATTTTAAGCCCTTGATCGGCGTTCCTGCGCGCCTCCTGTTTCCCGCAAGTCCTTTCTCTGCCAAGCTTTCGAAATACCGGGGAGGGCCCATCTCCATGCAACTCCCGGCGAAATCTACGGGCTTACCGCCCCTCGCCATTCGCCACGCACTGTTCTAGAATCTACCTTTAGGGAAAGACGTGCCCGTAACTTCTTTATTTCTGAGTCTTACAAAATCATTGGATTTAGGGTTCCGCCGCAGCACACTCGTAGGGATAAGCCAGGGAGCCGGGTTCTGTCGAAGTCGGCCGGCGGACAGATCACCGGCCGCCGAACATGGATCCAGTAAGGTGAGTGAGCTCGTGCTCAATCTCATGCCGGCTGGCCCCGAGCAAGAGCTGCCAGGGGAGCGCCGAGAATGGGCTCGGCAATGACGACACAATTCCAACTCAACCTGATGCCCGAGCGCCGAGTCTGCACCGTCAGCGAGCTGACCGGCAAGATACGAGACCTCCTGGCCCGCAACTTTACCGATATCTGGGTCGAAGGCGAAATCTCCAACTGCCGCGAAGCACAATCCGGTCACATCTATTGCACGCTCAAGGACGACCGCGCCCAGGTGCGCTGCGTTTGCTTCAAGAACCAGCTACGTTTGATGAAGTTTCGCCCCGAGGACGGTCTGCACGTCACCGTGCGCGGCTCGATCAGTATCTACGAAGCTCGCGGGGAGTATCAGATCTACGTCGAGAACATCGAGCCGGTCGGCTTGGGTGCGCTGCAACTCGCCTTCGATCAGCTGAAAAAGAGGCTTGAGGCGGAGGGCCTGTTCGCCGCCGAACGAAAAAAGCCGCTGCCCCTCTTGCCGCGTTGCATCGGTCTCATTACCTCTCCGAGCGGCGCGGCGGTCCGCGACGTCGTTCGCATTCTCCGCCGCCGCTTCCACAATGTGCATTTGACCCTTTATCCCGTGCGCGTTCAGGGCGAAGGCGCAGCCTCGGAAATCGTCCGCGCTGTGCAATTTTTCAATCGTAAGCAGACTGTCGATGTTTTGATTCTCGCCCGCGGTGGCGGCTCGCTCGAGGATTTGTGGCCTTTCAACGAAGAAGCGCTCGCGCGGGCCATTGCGGCGTCCACGATTCCGGTCCTATCCGGCATAGGCCACGAAACCGATTTCACCATCGCCGACTTCGTCGCCGACGTTCGCGCCTCCACTCCTTCGGCCGCCGCCGAACTCGTCGTGCAGACCCGCCGCGAGTTCGACAAACGCATCTCCGAGCTCCGCGGCGCCCTCGCCGAACAAATTCGTTATCGCATCCTCGTCCTCAGCCGCCGCATCCACGAATTCGCCGGCCGCCGAGGCTTCCGCCGCCCCTTGGATCTACTGCGTCAGCAGCGCCAGCGCGCCGACGAAATGACCTCGCGCCTAGCCCGCGGCTTGCACGCCAGCCTCGAGCAATCTCGCAAGCGTTTCACCTCCGCACATCTGTGCATCGTGTCCTTTGATTTTCGTATGAAAATCGCCGCGTTACGTCTTCGCCTCGAAAAACGCAGCATCGAGCTCGGCGCTCGCGCCGAGCGACTACTTTGGGCACTACGCGAACGCATGGATCGCTTGCGCTTGCAGCTCGAAGAGCGCAGCCCCCTGCGCGTCCTCGAACGCGGCTACGCCATCGCCACCGACGCCGCCGGCAACGTCCTCCGCGACGCCGACCAAGTCGCCCTCGGCGACACCATCGCCATCCAGCTCCATCGCGGCCGTCTTACGACGGAAGTGAAGAAAAAGGAGTGAGCAGAAAGGATGTAGGAACTACTCTTCGTCGCCTGTGGAAGTCACTTTGAGGACGGCGAGGAAGGCTTCTTGTGGAATATCCACTTGGCCGACGCGCTTCATGCGTTTTTTGCCTTCTTTTTGTTTTTCGAGAAGCTTGCGTTTGCGCGAAATGTCGCCGCCGTAGCACTTGGCGAGCACGTTTTTCCGCATCGCCGCGACCGTTTCCCGGGCGATGACGCGGCTGCCGATCGCTGCTTGAATCGGCACCTCGAACATTTGCCGCGGAATCAATTTGCGCAAGCGAGTGACCAGATCGCGTCCGCGTTCGTAGGCTTGCTCGCGATGACAGATCATGGACAGGGCATCCACCGGTTCGCCGCCGACCAGAACGTCCAGTTTGATCAGATCGGATTCGCTATACCCTGCCAGGTGATAGTCGAGCGAAGCGTAGCCGCGGGAAACGCTCTTCAGCCGGTCGTAAAAGTCCAGCACGATCTCATTCAGGGGCAGTTCGTACGTCAGCATGACGCGCGTGGGCGACAAATACTCGAAACCCTTTTGCGTGCCGCGCTTGTCCTGGCACAGCTGCAGGATTCCGCCAACGGATTCTTCGTTGGTGATGATCATGGCCTTGATGACCGGCTCCTCGATCTTGCTGATGTCGCCGGGACTCGGAAACTTTGCCGGGCTGTCCACTTCGATCACTTCCCCGGTGACGCGCGTGATGCGGTAGCGCACGCTCGGCGCCGTGGTGATCAGGGTGAGCCCGAATTCGCGCTCGAGACGCTCTTGAACGATTTCCATATGCAGCAGGCCGAGAAAGCCGCAGCGGAAGCCGAAGCCGAGCGCCACGGAGTTCTCCGGCTCGTAGAAAAATGCCGCATCGTTCAACTTCAGTTTGCCGAGCGCGTCGCGCAGCGGCTCGTAGTCGTCGGCGAGCACCGGGAAAAGCCCCGCAAAAACCATCGGCTTGATGGCTTCAAAGCCCGGCAGAGCGGGCGCGGGCCGCGCCGCGTCGGTGACCGTGTCGCCCATCCTCGCGTCCGCCACCTGCTTGATATTCGCCACGACGAAACCCACGTCGCCGGCTTCGAGTTCTTCTAGCGCGATGGGTTTCGGCGTGAGTGTACCCAACGTTTCAACTTCCTGGATTTGATTGCCGTAGCACAGCCGAATTTTCATGCCATTGGTGATGCGGCCTTCCATCACCCGCACCAAAACGACGGCACCGCGGTAGATGTCGAACCACGAATCAAAAATCAGCGCCTGCAGCGGATTTTCGGCGCTGCCTGTCGGCGGCGGCACGCGATGCACGATGGCTTCCAGTACTTCTTCCACGCCGAGGCCGCTCTTTGCGCTGATCATCAGGGCATCGTGTGCAGGAATGGCCAGGACGTTTTCGATCTGCTCTTTCACGAACTCAGGTTGCGCCGCGGGCAGATCGATCTTGTTGATGACCGGAAGAATCGTGAGATTGTTTCCGGCTGCGAGAAACGTGTTGGCGACTGTCTGGGCCTCGACGCCCTGGCTGGCATCCACCACCAGCAGCGCGCCCTCGCACGCGGAAAGAGCCCGCGACACCTCGTAGGAAAAATCCACGTGCCCCGGCGTGTCAATCAAGTTCAAACGGTAGGTGTTTCCGTCTTTGGCCTTGTAATGCAGCCGGATGCTCTTCGCTTTAATGGTGATGCCGCGCTCGCGCTCGAGGTCCATCGAATCGAGCACCTGCTCGTGCATTTCGCGCTGCGTCAACGCGCCGGTCATTTCGAGCAGGCGGTCCGCCAGCGTGGATTTGCCGTGATCGATGTGCGCGATGATACAAAAATTGCGTATGAACTTTGGATCCATCAGGGTCTATGGCCGGCAGAAGCTCTTTTCACTCGTGAGTCAGACGCCACACGCAGCGCAAAACCGTGCCGTGGAAGCATTCAGTTTGCCACAGATTCCCGCGCCGCGTAAGGCGTGCCACATACCGCATCGGCGCGTGCTGCGCGTTTTGCCCCTCTTCGGCGGGCAGTATATAGTTGCAAGGGGCCGTCGCGCTTCACATCGCGCGCCGCCCATCTGCGTTTCGCTAACAGAAACCGCAAAGGCAACCCGTACGGATGACCGCAGACGTCAGCAAGCAGCTAGAGCGCGCGAAACGCTTCCTCGAGAAAAACCGTGTCGAGGATGCGATAGAAGCCTATCTGGCGGTCATCGAGGGGGCTCCCCAGCATCAGGAAGCCACCCAGGCCCTTGGCGATCTCTACGCCCGCATGGAGCAGCCCGACCGGGCCGCGGTCTACTATGGCCTACTGTTCGATTTGCTCGTCGACCCTCGTGACGAAACCAAAGCCCTGGCGATATACAACCGCTTTCTGCGCTCCGCTTCGGTTCAGCAGCCGCCGGAGCGCATTGCGCGTTACGCCTTCTTGCAGCAGAGACACAACCGTTCCGACGAGGCCATCGAGCAATACACGAAGGCCGCCGAAATGTTTACTGAGGCAGGCCGCCATGACGACGCACTGTTCTGCTGGGAGCGCACCGCCCAACTCGCTCCCGAAGATCCAGCAAGCCAGCTTCGCCTGGGCGAGGCCGCCGAGCGCATCGGCAAAAACGCTCTAGCCGCGAGAGCTTTTCTTCGTGCCGGGCAGCTGGCCTCCGCGGGTGGCGCGCCAGCTGACGCGTTGCGGCTTTTCGGACGTGCCTACAAGCTCGCGCCGCAGGAACGGAGCGTCGCATTGCTTTTTGCCGATGCCACGCTGCGCGCGGGTGACGCCACCCGAGCCGCGAGACTCCTCGAGCCTTTTGCCGCCACGGAAAAAGACGCCATCTTCTTCGACACGTTCGCCGACGCGCTCATGCGTTCCGGCCAGCTCGATCGCGCGCGCCAAGTGCTAGAGCCGCCGCTGCGGGAAAAAAGCGAAGGCGTGACGCGGCTCTTTGAGCTCGCCGATCTTTACGCCACGGCTGCACAGGACGCGAAGGCGGTGGAGATCCTGACGCTGCTGAAGCGCCGCATGTTTGGCGACAAACGCCAGAATGATTTCGCGGCGCAACTCGACAGTATCGGAGGTAAGCATGCGGACTCACAGCCCATCGTGGAATTCTGGGCGGCGATTTTCAACGAACTGAACCGCGAATCGCAGTACTTCGAGATCCTTGTTAAGTTGTTTGATGTGTGCTTTAACGCGGGGAATGTCGCCAAGGCCTGCGAAACGCTCGAGAAGCTCGTGGATATCGATGCGTATGACTACCGCAATCAGGAGCGGCTGGAACGCCTGCAAGGCCGCGTGGAGGATGCATTTTTGAAGCGTGTCGGGGGGCGACTGGCAAAATCAGGCACGATTGCGGCGCCGTCGCGCGGACAGCAACCGCAGCCGCTGTCGTCCGACGCCGCGAACGCTTCTCAGTCCGTCAGCGAGGAAGGCCGCAAGATGCAGGCCCTCGAGGATCTGATCGTCCAGACCGAGATTTTCCTGCAGTACTCGCTGCAAACCAAAGCGCTCGAGCGCTTACAGAAAATTGCCGCGATGTTTCCCGGCGAAGAGGAGCGTCATCCGCGGCTGCGGAACCTCTATCAGACAGCCAACTGGTGGCCCGAGGGCGCACCCAAGGTGAAAGCAGAGCCAACGGCGCGGCCGGCCGCGCCAGCGCCGGTGCCCGAGCCGCCGGCGTCCAACATCACGGTAAAGACAGGCGTTTATGCTGCGGAGACGCTGCGGGATCTTTCGAAAATTTCCGAGATTAACCAGAAGGTATTCCGTCAGCAAACGCCGCGCGCGATGCTCAATACGGCGGTCAATGAAATTGGCGGGTATCTTCGCTGTTCACGGGCTCTTGCGGTAGTTGGCGTGCCGGGCCGACCGCCGGAAATGGCTGCGGAGTATTGCGCGCCGAGCATTCGACCGGCGCCGGGCGCCCAGGTTGTGTTTCTGATCGCGCATATGGAAAAAGCGCGGCCCGATGAGCTTGGCGGCTTGATCGTAGAGGCTTCCGAAGGCTCTATTCTGAGCGAATTGGGGCTAGCGACCGCGCTGGGTGTGATCATCACCGACAAAGAAACGCAGGTTCCCGCCGGCATGCTGATTGTGGCGCACACCGACGCCCATAGATGGAAACCCAACGAGGCGTACTTTCTGCAGGCCATCGGCGATCAGTTGCTGATGAGCGTGAGCCACACGCGGTTGCGTTCCCTGGTGCGGCGCATGGGGGTATCCGACGAGCGAACCGGTCTGCTCAGCCGAAGCTCGTACCAGAGCTGCCTGCTCAGCGAAGCGGACCGTTCGCGCGCGCAGGGCACGCCGCTCTCCCTGGCGATCCTGCAGATCGACCGCGGTCCGGAGATCTTGCGTCAGCAGGGGGAATCTCCGGTAGAACGCTTTCTAGAGCAACTGGCGCGCTCGCTCCAGCCGATCGTGCGGCAGAACGACGTGGCGGTGAAATACACCTCTTGGGCGCTGGCTTTCATCCTGCCGGATACCACGCTGGCAGGCGCGCAAAACCTGGCGGACAAACTACGGCGCGCGGCTTCCGGCTTGCGCCCTCCCTGGGACGCGACGCAAATCACGCTGAGCGCCGGGATTGTCGAAGCAGTCGCCAAGCCGGAGTACGACAGCGAAGATATTGTTACGGATTTGATCAACCGCGCCGAAACTTCCGTAGAAGAAGCCCGCAAGCGGGGGGGCGACGTCATCGTGGCCCTGGAGAGCCCAAAACTTTAGGCGAAATAAGAGAGGACACATGTTTCCTACCGACGTGGTGATTGTTGCCGGCGCCCGCACGCCCATGGCCCGTTACACCGGCTCGTTTTCCGACGTTTCGGCAATCGAGTTGGCCGCGCACGCTTCGAAAGAAGCGATTCGCCGCTCCGGCGTCGATCCCGGAGAATTCGATCACGCCATTTTCGGTAACGTGATGCAAACGAGCGCGGACGCACTTTATGGAGCGCGCCACGTGGGTTTGAAGGCGGGGCTGAAGATCGAAACTCCGGCGGTGACCGTGAACCGGCTTTGCGGTTCCGGAATCGAGGCCATTTCCCAAGCGGCACAGCGTTTGCTGCTGGGGGAAGCGACCATGGTTCTTGCGGGCGGAATGGAGAACATGACGCAGGCGCCTTTTGTGATTCGCGGGGCACGCAATGGATTGAAGCTGGGTGGCGGGGCGTTGGAAGATTCGCTGATGGCCGGCCTGACCGATTCTTATTGCGGCCTGCCCATGGCGCTGACCGCGGAAAAGCTCGCCGAGCAGCACGGTATCACTCGCAAGGAGGCGGATACGTATGCGCTGCGCAGCCAGCAGGCGGCCGACGCGGCGTATAAAGCTTGCCGGATCCGGGAAGAGCTGGTGCCTGTCGAGGTGAAGCAAGGAAAAAAGACGACGGTGGTAAGCGAAGACGACCACCGCCGCCCAGAAACGACGATGGAGACGCTTGAAAAACTGCCGCCATCGTTCAAGAAAGACGGAATCGTAACGGCAGGCAACGCCAGCGGCATCGTCGATGGTGCCGCGGCGGTCGTGGTAACGCGTGAGAAAACCGCCACGGACCTGGGACTGAAGCCTGCGGGCCGCATCGTGTCTTGGGCCGTTGCGGGAGTCGATCCCAGCATCATGGGCATTGGTCCGGTGCCGTCATCGCAGAAGGCCCTGAAGCTCGCGGCCCTCACGCTGGAGCAGATGGATCGCGTGGAAGTGAATGAAGCCTTCGCGGCGCAATACCTTGCGGTGGAGAAAGTTCTCGGGCTTGCGCGGGACAAGACCAACGTCAACGGCGGCGCGATCGCGCTCGGACATCCCCTGGGGTCTTCAGGGGCGCGCCTGGTGATCACCATTTTGAATGAGCTGCGCCGCAATAATCTGCGATATGGTCTGGTGACGGCTTGTATTGGGGGCGGGCAGGGGATTGCGATGGTGGTGGAAGCTTTGTCGTAAAGACCGAACCCCGAGGATCCCCGGGCCGCTGGCTGTTGGGTTGAGTTGACAAAATTGACTTTACGTTTCTGTTAGACTCGCGTAGCGGCTGGATGTGTCCTGCCGGCGACGAAATTCGAGGGAGACGCATGGCGATTCAGAAAGTCGGAGTCGTAGGGTGTGGCTTGATGGGCTCGGGCATCGCACAGGTAGCCGCGCAGGCGGGTTTCACGACCGTGACGCGCGAAGTCAGTCCAGAAATCGTGGAGAAGGGACTCAAGAGTATCGACAAGAATCTGGCGAGACTCGTCGAGAAGGGAACAATTAGCGAAGCTCAGAAAAGTGAAGTGCGTGGGCGCTTGAAAGGCACGACCGCTTTGGAAGATTTGAAGGATTGCGATGTGATCGTCGAAGCGATCATCGAACAGCTTCCGGCCAAACGCGAACTTTTCGCGGCTTTGGACGCATTGTGTCCGTCCTCGACGATCTTTGCCAGCAACACTTCGTCGCTTACCATTACGGAAATCGCCACGGCTACCAAGCGACCGCAGCGGTTCGTCGGCCTTCACTTTTTCAATCCGGTTCCGGTGATGAAGCTGGTCGAGGTGGTGAGAACGATCGCGACCGATCCCGCGGTGTACGAGGAAATGGTGGCGTTTGGCGCGAAGCTGGGGAAGACGCCGGTTCGCGCGCACGACAGCGCGGGATTTATAGTCAACCGGCTCCTGGTGCCTTATCTACTGGATGCGATTCGCGCCTTGGAGGAGGGCGTGGGATCGATTGAAGATATCGACAATTCGATGAAACTGGGTTGCGGGCATCCCATGGGTCCGCTGACATTGCTTGATTTCGTGGGTCTCGATACGACGTACTACATCGCGAACATCATGTTCGAGGAGTTTCGCGAGCGGCGCTTTGCTTCGCCTCCGCTGCTGAAGCGCATGGTGCTGGCGGGTTGGACCGGGCGGAAGGGCGGGCGGGGATTCTATGACTACTCCGATCCGCAGAAGCCTAGGGCGATGAAATTTTAGAACTGCCGAGCCGGGGGCGGTATTCTGCGCTGTGGGCCTGCTGCGTTGCGGAAGAAATAGCAGTGGGTAGATGACGGGAACATATGGCTTACGAGAATCTGTTGTACGAAAAGAAAGAAGGCATCGCCTATATCACCTTTAACCGGCCGAAGGTGATGAATGCGCTCAATCGCAAGACCGTCGAGGAACTGCGCGACGCGCTGCTCGACGCGCGCGATGATGCGGCGGTTCGCGTCTTGATTTTAACCGGGGCGGGGGAGAAATCTTTTGTCGCCGGCGCGGACATCGGTGAGTTGGCTCAGCGAACGCCAGTGGATGGAAAAGACTTTTCCTTGTTCGGGCAGAGCGTGTTTCATTTACTTGAAACAATGGGCAAGCCGTCGATTTGCGCACTCAACGGATTTGCCTTGGGCGGGGGATGCGAGCTGGCGCTTTCTTGCACGATTCGAATCGCGAGCAAGACGGCGAAGCTCGGTCAGCCGGAGGTGAAGCTCGGTATCATTCCCGGTTATGGTGGGACGCAGCGCCTCGCGCGGTTGTGCGGCAAGGGAGTGGCGCACGAACTGTGCCTGACCGGCGAGATGATCACGGCCGAAGAGGCACAGCGCATCGGATTGGTGAATCACGTTTACGAACCGGCGGAACTGCTGCTTGCCGCGGAGGGCCTGGCAAAGAAAATTATCGCCAATGCGCCGCTGGCCGTGAAGTACAGCATGGAAGCGATCGAGCGAGGCGTCGAAATGGCGCAAGAAGAGGGCCTTTTCTTGGAGGCGACGCTGTTCGGTCTTTCTTGCGCGACCGAGGATATGCAGGAGGGTACCAAAGCGTTCCTGGAAAAGAGAAAAGCAAGCTTCCAAGGCAAGTAACGAAGCAGCGAATCAATATGGTGGTAACGTAACGGACTCTAATGAGATGGCGGAGAAATTACAACCCGAATCGATTCATGGAGAGCTCAGCGCGGCCGGGTTGCGGTTCGGGATCGTGATGAGCCGTTTCAACAGCTTTATTACCGAACGGCTGCTCTCTGGGGCGGTGGATGCGCTCGAGCGTGCGGGCGCTTCTCACAAAGATGTCGATGTTGTCCGCGTACCGGGAGCGTTTGAACTTCCACTGACTGCGAAGAAGCTTGCCTTGACCGGACGCTACGACTCGCTGGTCGCCATCGGCTGTGTTCTGCGTGGCGAAACAACGCATTATGATTACGTTTGCTCGGAAACCGCGCGAGGACTTCAGCTGGCGCAAATGGATAGCGGCTTGCCGATTATTTTTTGCGTGCTGACGTGCGACACGCTCGAACAAGCCATTGACCGCGCGGGCTTGAAGGGTGGCAACAAAGGATTTGAAGCAGGCCTGGCGGCGATTGAAATGGCGCAACTTTTCCGCAAACTGGGATCTGGTAAGGTGGCCGCGGTGGACTCCCAACCGAGTGCGGCGCGAAAGCCGCGGCGCAAGTAACGTGTCCCTGCGAACCAAAGCCCGCGAGTTTGCCATGCAGATGCTGTTTCAATGGGATATGAGCCAGCAGGATCCAGCGAAGCTGGAAGTAAAATTTTGGCGCGGGGCCAAGGGCGCGGATGCTACGCGCGTGTTTGCGAATCGATTGTTCGAAGGTGCGGCGAAGGAAGTCATCGTGCTGGACGAAATTATCGTCAGGCATGCAGAAAACTGGCGCTTCGAACGTCTCGCGGCCATCGACCGCGCTATTCTTCGCCTGGCGATTCACGAGTTGCGCGCGACAGATACACCACCGAAAGTGGTGCTAAACGAAGCGATAGAGCTCGCCAAGAAATTTTCCTCGGAAGATTCGGGGCCGTTCGTGAACGGAATTCTCGATGCGTTTCGCAAATCTCTGGCGATTCAGTGATTCATAGGTGGGTGGTCCGCGGATTTGTCAGACTTGAATCGTTCCTTCGAAGACCTTGACTGCCGCGCCGCTCACTCGCGGCACAAGTTTCTTCCCGTTTCGCGTTATTTCCACTTCGATGTGACTTGGGCGCCCCATTTCTTCGCCCTGCAGGATGTTCAGCGTATGTCCTGCTGTCAGCTTGCCATGACGCACGAGATAAGCGCCCAGAGCGCCAGCCGCCGATCCGGTCGCGGCGTCTTCGTACAACTCCCAGGGCAGCATGCCGCGAGAAAACGCCTTGCCGTTGCTGCCGCAGGCGAAGCAATAGGCCATCGTACCGTTTTTTCCAAGGAGCTTGCGCAGCCCGATCATGTTCATGGCGATCTTTCCGAGTGCGGCGCGATTTCGCAGCGGAACCATCAGGTTGAAAATGCCGGTTGACACGTATTCGGGCTCGAGCTTCGAGTCCAAGTCCTTTGGCGAGAGCCCCAGTGCGGCGGCGAGTGCTTTCTTATTAATTTTCGCGGGACGAAAGGAGGCTTCCTTCTGGGTCATGGTGACACGCTGCGGGCGACCGTCTTTGAAGCGAATCTCCACCGGAAGAATTCCCGCTCCGGTCTGCTGCTGGATGTGCACGCCACCTTCCTGCGCGGGCACAACGCCGAGCTCCGCGAGGAGGAACCAGGTGCCGATGACGGGATGCCCTGCGAGTTTCAGCTCTTCGCGGGTCGTGAATATGCGTAGCCTGGCGAGGGCGTTGTCTTCCGTGGGTTTCTGCACGAAGACAGTTTCCGAGAGGTTCAGTTCTCGTGCGATGGCCAACATGGCGTCCGGGGAGAGCCCATCGCCATCGGTGATGACCGCCAGTGGATTTCCTTCAAATCGCGTGGTTGTGAAAACGTCGAGCGTAAAGAAACGGCGTTCCATGGGATGAGTGGTCACGGCTAGAGCGGGAAAGCAATCAGATGCGCTCGAGCTGGGCGACGGTCCTTTCGTTAGTGATATTGCCGGTGTTCAATGTCGATTTGGGTTCGATCAAGACAATGTGGACTTCTTCGTCGGCGACCGGGCAATGCTCGATTCCTCGCGGCACGATCACAAATTCGCCTTCTTGAACGATCGCTTCGCGATCGCGAAACTTCATCCGCAGAGTTCCCTTGACGACGAGGAATAATTCGTCTTCTCGATCGTGATGATGCCAAATAAACTCGCCCTTGAGTTTCACGGTTTTGACCTGGCAATCGTTCACTTCGCCGACAATCCTGGGGTTGCAGTAGTCGGAGAAGCGGCTGAATTTTTCCTTGAGATTGACGGTTTCCACTGGAACACCTCTGGCTTTGCCTATAAGTCTTGCACGACTTTCGCTACAGCGCCAAGAACGCGGCGGGTCGATTCCGGTTTGCTGGTTTCGGCATAAACGCGGAGAAGATTCTCGGTTCCAGACGCGCGTACCATCACCCAACCGATCTGGCCCAGATAAACCTTAATCCCGTCCATATCTTCGCGGCGCACGACGGGCCATTCGAGCAGGTTGGCCAGGTTGGAATCGGAGAACTGCGCAATCGCTTTCTCTTTTTGGCCGGCCTGCAGATCTAAGTCGATGCGGCCATAGTGGTGCTCGCCAAACTCCGCGTGCAGCGCGCCCAGCAGTTCTCCTAGCGATTTGCCGTGCCAGGCCATGAGCTCGGCAAGCAACAGCGCAGAGACTGTTGCGTCACGCTCGGGAAGATACAGACTCGTGCCAATACCGCCGCTCTCTTCGCCGCCGATCAGAATGTTTTTCTCGAGCATCAGCTCGCAAATATATTTGAAGCCGATGGGGACTTCGTGCAGCTTGCGGTCATATTTTGCGGCCAGCTTGTCAATCAACTTCGTAACGGAAAAGGTTTTGGCAATGTCGCCAGGCAACTTACGGGTTCCGGCGAGATGCCAGACGAGCAGCGCGAGAATCTGATGAGGGTTTACGAACGAGCCGTCGCGGTCGATGGCGCCGATGCGATCGCCGTCTCCATCGGCGCAAAACCCGGCATCGTATTTGCCCGCAAGGACCGCCTGGCGCAAATCTTCGATGTGGGGTTCGATGGGCTCGGGATGAATGCCGCCGAAGCGTGGGTCGCCCTTGCCGCGGATTTCGGCGCAGGCAATTCCGTTTCGTTGGAAGAGTTCGCGGAGGAGGCCCGAGGCTGCGCCGTACATAGGGTCCGACACGAAGCGAAACTTTGCTTCGCGCAGGCATGGCCAATCCACCAGCTTTTCGATGGTGTCCAAATAGGGGGCTCGTGTTTCGAGGGGCTGAATTAAATCCCGCCGAGCTGGAAGAGGCGGCACTCCATCCCGGACGGCGCCGTCGAGCTCACTTTCGATTTGCGCCACAATCGAGGGCAGCGCGCTGCTTCCATAGCTTGCCTTGTACTTGATGCCATTCCAACGGTAGGGATTGTGGCTGGCGGTGATGACGATTCCCCCCGCCGCGGCTCTTTGCCGCACCAGGAGTGAAATCGCCGGCGTGGGACAAGGTTTCTCGGCTAGCCAGACAGGCGTCCCGGTCGCGCTAATCACCTCCGCGACGGCCGCGGCGACGCGGTCCGAAGCAAACCGGTGGTCGTAGCCGATCAGGACGCCTTTACGCGCATCCTCGCCTCGCACGACGTACCGCGCAATGGCGTGCGCGACGATGCGCGCGTTCGCGAAGGTAAAATCCTCGGCGATCACACCGCGCCAGCCATCGGTTCCAAAGCGGATCGAGTTCATCTGAATTGAGTATACGCGATACGATATTTCCGCACACACGCCGGATTGGTCTTTGCTAGAGCAAATTCTTGCGCCGCTCGTCTTCGAGCCTTCTCACGATTCTGCCGACCTCCTGGGCGCGCTCCCTCGGGCAGATCAGCAAGGCGTCGGGCGTCTCTACCACGACGAGGTCGCGAACCCCGATGGCCGCCACGAACTTCGAGGGGGAGTACAGAAAGTTTCCCTCGGCGTCGAGGGTATATCCCGCGCCCGCCAAGATATTTTCGCCGGGCCGCTTGGCCAAGAGTTCGTATACGGCGCTCCAGGAGCCGATATCGCTCCAACCCACTTCGGCCGGAATCACGAAGACTTGGGGCTCGCCCGGTTGCCGGGTGGCTGGCTCCAGAATGGCGTAATCCACGGAAATGTTTTCGAGGTCGGGATAGACCGCGCGCAGCTTTTGTTCATAGCTTCGTTTGCCGATCGACTCGGCAAGCGACTCGAGCGCCGCGTGGGTCTTCGGCAAATAGCTGTCCAGGTTTTTGAAAAACGTCGATACCCGCCAAAAGAACATTCCGGCATTCCAGTGGTAGTCGCCTGACCCCGCGTACTCTTTCGCGACCGCCAACGCCGGCTTTTCCGTGAAGCGACGCACCGCAAAGACCGGGAACCCTCGGGAATCCAGGGCTTCCCGCATGCGTTGGATGTATCCGAAGCCCGTTTCAGGACGAGTCGGCGGAATGCCGAGCACGACCATGCGTCCGTTCTTTCGTGCCACGTCCAACGCCGCTCGCATAATCACGCGGTAACGTTCCGGATTCGCGATGTAGTGGTCAGCGGGAAGCACGGCGAGCAGCGCATCGCCGCCCACGGCGTGCCGCACATGGAGCGCTGCCAGGGCGATTGCCGCCGCGGTGTTGCGCCCGACGGGTTCGGCGAGCACGCGCCGCCGGGCCACGGCCGGCAGTTGCTTACGCACTTGGTCAGCTTGCCCGGCATTCGTGACCGTCCAGATGCGCTCGGCAGGGATCAACGGCCGCAGGCGTGCGACCGTCTGCACCAGCATGGTTTCCTTGCCAACAATGTTCAGGAGTTGCTTTGGCGTGCGCGTGCGGCTTCGCGGCCAAAAGCGCGTCCCACGTCCTCCGGCCAAAATCACAGCGTGTGCGGTCAGCTTCTCCGTCGGCATGTTTCCGTCTCAATCGAAAACGGCGCAGCGCAGTGCGGTCTCGGCGTGCTTTGCACGCCGCAACTCTTCCTGCAAAGCAACGAGGTCCGGCACATAGGCGCGAATCAGGGTAGTCGGCTCGTTCCACTCAGCAGTCGGTGCGAGAGAGAATTTGCCGAGATTGGCGGGAAAATACCAGCATTCACCTCGACGATAAGGAGCCGAGAAGCCCGGCCCCTCCAGCATTCCGCTTCCTGAGAGGACAACGATAAGATCGAAATGGGACGGATCTCCCGCCGTCACACACGGATAGGGCAGTTCCCAACGCTCGGTCGCAAAATAGCGGCACGCGGCTAGGAGTGATCGATTGAGGCCCGGTGCTGGAAGGGAAAGTCTGGAAATCATTCCACCTGTCGTGGCGCCAAAATTCATAACTTCGAGAGCTTTTTCAATGTGCAGCTCGCGTGGCCTGCCCTCGGCATCGACCCGGCCGTAATCGTAGACGCGATAGGTTAAGTCCGAGTACTCCTGGACTTCGCAGAGCACCATCCCGGGACCGATCGTGTGTGGCGTACCCGCCGGAACAAAAAAGGTATCCTCGGTGTGCACCCCGTGAGGCACGAACAAGTCCTCCAACGTGCCAGAGGCAAGTGCAGACAAGAATTTCTCCTTGTTCAAGCCCGGCTTCAGTCCGAGCAGCACCTTGGCATCGGGTTCAGCGGAAACTGCATGCCACATCTCTGTCTTGCCCCGCCCGCCCGCGGCAGGCTCATGGGCTCGAGCGTATGCGTCGTCCGGGTGCACCTGGATCGACAACTTTTCCTTGGGGAAGATGAACTTCACGAGTATAGGGAAGTCCGCGCAAGAAGCGAGCCGAGCGCCTCGCCAGTCCGCCGGCATCTCTCGCCACGCGGTGCCTATCGTTTTTCCTTCAAACGGTCCGCACGCGATCCGACACTCTACGCCGGTGAGCCAGGCTTCGCCCAACGGTTCCGCCAGATTGGATTTTTCAGGGTACCAAGGCGCAAGGGAGCGAGCTCCCCAAGGGCGCGGGCTGAAAATCGGCTCGATGCGTATCGGTGCAGGCTTCACGAATCAGGCGGCGGCTTCGGCTCGCGAGAAGAATCGCTCCAATCGACGCGAACCTTCGTCGATACGCTCGATCGAGGTGGCATAGGAAAGCCGCAAATATCCGGGCGCACCAAAGGCGTCACCTGCCACCAACGCAACGCGCGCCTTATCGAGGAGCAACTTCGCGAGTTCCGTAGTGTTTTTCGCGAGGGCTTGGCCGCTGTTTCCGTTGGTGAGATGGGCCGCGACATTGGGGAAGGCGTAGAACGCTCCACCCGGCATTTCGCAAGTCACCCCCGGGATCGCACGTAATCCCTCGACGATGCGCTTCCGCCGCTTCGCATATTCGGCGAGCATTACCGGTACCGAATCCATCGGTCCGCGCATCGCTTCCAAGGCCGCGTGCTGCGCGATAGAAGTCGGATTCGACGTGGACTGGCTTTGCAGCTTGACCGTCGCTTGCACCAGCGCTTCCGGCGCGAGCGTGTAGCCCACCCGCCAGCCGGTCATTGCAAACGTCTTGGACAGCGAGCCGATGATGATGATGTTTTCCTTTGCCCCCGCCGCACTGGCAATCGAATACGGTTTGTGCGGCTCGTAGGTGAAGTGCGAATAGCACTCATCACCCATAAGCCAAACGCCATGTTTTTTGCACACCGCGAGAATTCGCTCGTATTCGTCCGGTGGAACCACACCCCCGCTTGGATTGCTCGGCGAATTCAGGATGAGCAGTCGCGTCTTCGGCGTAATGGCCTTTTCTACCGCCGCGGCCTTTACGCTGAAGCCATCTTCCGGACGGGTCTCGACGTAAACCGGCGTGCCACCGGCATATTTTACGATGTCCGGGAAACTCACCCAGTAGGGCGCCGGAATAATGACCTCATCACCCTGCTGCACGAGCACGCTAACCACCTGGAAGATCCCGTGCTTTCCGCCAACCGTGACGACGCACTCTTTCGGTTCGTAGCGCGAACCCAATTCGCGCTTGTGCCACTCGCAGATGGCCTCGCGGAGCGGCAAGATGCCTCCGGTCGGCGTGTACTTCGTATAATTCTGTTCGATGGCGCGGATCGCGGCCTTCTTGATGTGGTCCGGTGTCGGGAAGTCCGGCTCGCCGGGACCAAAGTCGGCGATATCAACGCCTCGCGCTTTCAACTTGTCCGCTTCCGCGATCACCGCTGCCGTCGGCGATATTTGTATCCGATTGATGCGTTCCGTCAGTCGCACTTCTCTCTCCTCTGTCGCTAGTTGTAACACCAGATACTCACGAAATCTTCCCGCGCAACCGTTCCCCTACGATGGGCGGCACTAGGTCATCCAAAGGTCCGCCGAGCTTTGCAATTTCACGCACGAGTTTCGAGCTCAGATAGCTATACGGTTCGCCGGGAAGCATAAAAACTGTTTCCAGCCGGGGTTCCAGCTTCCGGTTCATGAGCGCCATCTGCAGCTCGTATTCATAGTCCGAAATCGCGCGAATCCCGCGAAGGATCACACCGGCTCCACGTTTCCGCGCGTAATCCACCAGCAACCCATCGAAAACGTCCACTTCCACGCCGGACCACCGCTTGGTTACCTCGCGTAGCATCTCCACGCGTTCGGAGACCGAAAACAGCGGCTGTTTTTCCGCATTGCGCAACACGGCCACGATCAGCAAATCGAACATCTTCTCGCCACGTTCGACCAGGTCCAGGTGGCCGTTCGTGACCGGATCAAACGAGCCGGGATAGAGCGCGATAGATGTTTTCATCGTGAGCGCACGGTAGCTCGTATTCTAACCCAGGCCGCGAAACACGTGCGTCGCAAACTTCGCCGCTCGCGGCGGAGGACCACTGCGGCAGAAATCCATTTTGGCCCGAAGGCGGATTGTGACACTATGCGGGAGTCTTCCGCTGGGCGGCAGGCGTTGCATTGATTCGTTTCAATCCTGGGATGAAGGCTCTTTCGAGATATGTCTGCGGGTCACTGGATACAAGCGCTCGGCCTCATGAGTTTCACTTTGCTGCTCTGTTCGGCGCGGGCCAGCGCGCAGCAGGAGCGCTCTCAACTGAACCTCATTCCCGTACCAGCCAACGTGCAGCTCGGGAACGGCAGCCTGCGCATCGATTCGTCGTTTTCCGTGGCGCTGACAGGTTCACGGGAAGCTCGTTTGGAACATGCCGTGCAGCGCTTTCGGCGGCAACTTTCCCTCCAGACTGCGATCCCCTTCGCTTCCAAGGTGCAAACCTCATCCCTGGCAACACTCGCCATCCATACGGATCACGGAAGCCAGGAAGTCCAGGAACTCGGCGAGGACGAGTCCTACGTCTTGAAGGTTGCTCCGGACGGCGCGAGCCTTGCGGCGCCGACCCCGCTCGGCGCACTGCATGGTCTTCAGACCTTCCTCCAACTGGTCGAAGTCTCGCCCGACGGATTTGTTGTTCCGACCGTCACCATTCAGGACACACCGCGCTTCCCGTGGCGCGGCCTGATGATCGATACGAGCCGCCACTTCATCCCGCTCGAGGTGCTAAAGCGCAACCTCGACGGCCTGGAAGCCGTAAAGATGAACGTCTTCCACTGGCACCTCTCCGAAAACCAGGGTTTCCGCGCCGAGAGCAAGAAATTCCCCAAGCTGCACGGAATGGGTTCGGACGGTCTCTACTACACGCAGGACGAAATCCGCGATCTGATAGGTTACGCCCGCGAACGCGGCATTCGCGTCGTTCCCGAGTTCGATATGCCCGGCCACAGCACCGCCTGGTTTGTCGGGCATCCTGAGCTCGCGAGTGGGCCCGGTCCATACGACATCGAGCGCCGGTGGGGAATCTTCGATCCCGCCATGGACCCCACCAACGAGAAACTGTACAAGTTTCTCGATCCGTTGATCGAAGAAATGGCCAAGCTCTTTCCGGATCGCTATTTTCACATTGGCGGCGACGAGGTGAACGGGAAGCAATGGGCGGCCAACTCGAAGATCCAGGAATTCATGAAGGCGCACGGCCTCAAGAACAATGAGGCGCTGCAAGCCTACTTCAGCCAGCGTGTGCAGAAAATTGTGACGAAACACGGCAAAGGGGTCGTTGGCTGGGATGAAGTTTTTATCCCCGGCGTCCCCAAGGACATCGTCATTCAATCATGGCGCGGCCAAGCTTCGCTGGCTCAAGCCGCCGCCCAGGGCTATCGCGGGATCCTCTCCAATGGGTATTACCTCGACCTCGGCTGGTCTGCGGCGCGGCACTACGCCGTCGACCCGCTGGGCGGCCCAGTCGCCAACCTGACGCCGGACCAGCAAAGGCTAGTTCAGGGCGGCGAGTCCTGCATGTGGTCGGAATACGTAAACGCCGAGAACATCGACTCCCGGATTTGGCCGCGCAATGCCGCCATCGCGGAACGCTTATGGTCTCCGCAGAACGTAACAGACATCACTTCCTTATACGCGCGGATGAACGCTATCGGCGCGCGACTCGAGTGGCTGGGGTTGACTCACGGGAAATCTTACCGCTTGATGCTGCAGCGCATTGCGGGCCCGAGCAGTGCGGAAGAATTCTCAGCGTTGCGTACCCTCGCCGATGTCGTCGAGCCTGTCAAGGACTACACTCGCGAGCAAACCGCCCCTGCGGAGCCTACCAGCGCGACGCCCCTGAATCGTCTCGTCGATGCCGTGCCCCTTGAGAGCGACGGTGCCCGCCGGTTCTCAGAGCTCGTAGACAAATTCATTGCGAGCGGGTGTCACCAGGCGGAAACCGAGGCGCGGCTGCGCGCCCAGTTTTCTCTCTGGCGAGACAACGACGCTAAGCTTCAGCCCTTGGCCCAGCGGTCTTTCCTGGTGAAAGAGGTCGCCCAAAATTCGCAGGATTTGTCGGCACTGGGCGTCAGCGGGCTAGCCGCTCTTGATTTCATCGCAAAGGGCGGCGGCGCGCCGGAGGATTGGAAGGCGCAACAGCTAGGGGTCATGGAGCAGCTCAAAAAGCCGAAAGCGCAGCTCCTGCTCATGCCTGCGCCAGCCACGCAGAGATTGATCGAAGCCGCCTCCGCAGGTCAAACCTGCTCGCCGGCGAAACCGTAGACCCGTAGGAGTGCGGAAGCGCCACCCGCGTTGGCCGTCTAGGCGTCCCTCTGAAGCAGAGCCTATTTTGGATTGCCGGCAGCATGCGCTTCTTGAGGCGCTTGGTTGTGGCAGGCACCCGCGCCAGAGTCGCGAAACGTCTTGCCTTCTTCTGGAACGAACTCCCAGGTGTAGCCTTGCGGAGCCAGCGTCAATTTCAGTACTCCGTAAGTGTCGGTATTCCGCAGTTCGCTGTTCGGGATCGGCAGGCCCAGCGGATCGTGGCTGCGGCCCCCCGTACCAGCAACAATCTCGCGTATCCCGTGTGCTGGATCGAAGCGCCCGTCCGGGTCTTGTGGCGCGAACCGCTCGTAGGAATGCTCGTGCCCGACGAGCATTAGGTCCGCATGTGCCGCATACAGGTCCTGCCACAGCCGCTTCAGTTCGGGATGAATGGCGTGCTTTCTGAACAGGCCGCTGCTGAATAGCGCATGATGCCCATAGGCAAGGATGCAAGCGTTGGGACGCTCGCGGAGATCCTGACGCAGCCAAAGTTCCTGGGGCGAGCCTTCCCCACAGCCTCCCAATCCCTGGGCGTCGCAGTTCGTGTTCAGCACCACGACGTGCCACACCCCCAGATCGTAGCTGTAGTAGCCTTTGCCCGCGGGCCCTGCCCGATCGCCCCAGTACTGAAAATAGGGTGACGCCGCCGGATCGCCATATTCGTGATTTCCTAGCGCGGGCCGGGTTCTATCTTTGAAACGCCCCCAAGTTGTGCCGTAACAGTCTTGGAACTCGGACGCGGAGCCGTGTTCGTACGCCAGGTCGCCGGCGGCAAAGACCGTGCCGGGAATCTGCTCGATTAACTTCGCGGTGGCCTCTGCGCCTGCGAGCGCCTTGCAGCCAGCAATGTCCCCGGCGCCGACAAGGACAAACGTCTGAGAAAGGGGAGCTTCCTGATTGGTCTTGTTCGTTCCCGGTAATGGCGCGCTTGCTGGCGGCGTGGATTGCCCGCCGACGGAGTTCTGGAGACACAGAAGGAGAAACGCCAACGTTCCGATGCGGTGCATCGTCGACCCTCTGCGAACTAGCACGTCTCCCCGCATCTGCGTTTCCATCGATCGAAGTCGTAGCCTATCATGTTTCAAGAGGTGGCCCGAGCGTAGCCGTCTATTGCGCCGGAGGCCTCATTCGCTGCGCCATTGAACTATTGAACGCAAATAAGACCAATTCAGTCTTACTATAACCTCAAGAAAATACAGGCTTTGACTGATTACAGGTTTCTGGGTCTGTTTGACTTGTAGGCGGGAGCAGAGTAAACTTCATTTGCGACTGTTTCAGTCGTATATCTTGCCGCGGGCGGACGGCATTGTCTCGATGTTTAAGCTTTCCAAAAAAGCGGACTATGGGCTGATTGCCGTGAAGCACTTGGCGATGCACCGCCAGGAACACGCCTGTAGCGCTAATGAGATTTCCGAGGTGTACGGCATCTCGACGACGCTGATGGCCAAGGTGCTGCAAAAGCTCGCTCGGCAGGGAGTGGTGGCCGCCAAGCACGGTTCGAATGGGGGCTACCAGCTGGCGAGGGATCCCGGCCAGATTAGCGCTCTGGATGTGATTTCCGCCATAGATGGACCGGTGTTGATTACCTCTTGTGTCACCAGCCACGGGAATTGCGACACCACTGACCGGTGTTCGGTGCGCGAGCCGCTGCGCCGCGTGAATGAAAGCATTTTGCACGTGCTCGGCACGGTAACGATTTCTCAGATGAGCGAAGACTCGCAAGAGCCGGCGCTCGTCGCCTTGCGAACTTAGGGATTTAGGAGATAAGGAACATGGCCGTAAAACTGCCAATCTACATGGATAATCACGCGACCACGCCGGTCGATCCGCGCGTCGTCGAAGCGATGTTGCCATATTTCACGGAGAAATTCGGCAACGCTGCGAGCCGTAACCATTCCTTTGGTTGGGCTGGCGAAGAAGCCGTCGAAAACGCTCGCGCGCAGGTCGCCTCGTTGATCGGCGCAACACCCAAGGAAATTATCTTCACCAGCGGCGCCACGGAATCCGACAACCTGATGATTAAGGGTGTTGCCGAGATGTACCGCGAAAAGGGCAACCACATCATCACGCAGGCGATCGAGCACAAAGCCGTGCTGGACACCTGCAAGCGCCTGGAAAAATTCGGCTACGAAGTGACCTATCTGCCCGTCCAGAAAGACGGCCGGGTCGATCCCGAGGACGTCCGCAAGGCGATCACGCCGAAGACCATCCTCATCACGATCATGTACGCCAACAACGAGATCGGCATCATCAACCCGATGAGTGAAATCGGCAAAATCGCCAAGGAACACGGGATCATCTTCGCCGTCGACGGTGTGCAGGCGGTCGGCAAGATTCCGGTGGACGTGCAGAAAGACAACATCGACCTGCTCTCCATCTCGGCCCACAAGATTTATGGACCGAAGGGTGTCGGCGCCCTCTACGTTCGGCGTCGCAACCCCCGCGTGCAGCTCTCAGCCATCATCGATGGTGGCGGCCACGAACGCGGCATGCGTTCCGGCACGCTCAATGTGACCGGCATCATCGGCCTCGGTAAAGCCTGCGAAATCGCTCAGCAGGAGATGCCCGAGGAATCGAAGCGCCTGGGTGCGTTGCGTGATCGCCTGAAGAGCAGTCTGGAAGCCAAGCTCGACGAGGTGTTCATCAACGGTTCGCTGGAGCACCGCTTGCCGAATAACCTCAACATGAGCTTCGCCTATGTCGAAGGCGAATCGCTCCTGATGGGCATCAACGACATCGCTGTTTCGAGTGGCTCTGCCTGTACATCGGCAACCCTGGAGCCCAGTTACGTACTCAAAGCATTAGGCGTGGGAGAAGATCTGGCTCATACCTCGATCCGTTTCGGTCTCGGTCGCTTCAACACCCAGGAAGAAGTCGACTACGTTACCGACAAGATGGTCCAGGTCGTCACCAAGCTCCGTGAGCTTTCGCCGCTTTATGAAATGGCTAAGGAAGGCATCGACATTTCTAAAATGAAGTGGCAAACGGCCTAGGTATTTCATCCAACTGACTGAAGGACACCACATGGCAAACGAAGGAACAATCCGGATTCATCGCTTGATCGGGGGCACGGGCGCCGCGTTTCGCGTCTCCTTTGTGCCATACTCCTCGGACGGCGACAGCGTGGCGGGCGTGCGCTCGTTCCACGAAGTTCAGCAAGTACGCGCATTTCTGAAGGGTCTTGGTCTTGGCGCGGAACTCATCAAAGACGCCCTGCGGCAGTTGGCCGCGGGCCGTTCGGCATCCGTGCCGAACGTCTCTCTTTCCGAAGAAGCGGTGAAGGGTGCGGGTTTGGATAGTTCGGCAAGTCTGGCAAGACGCTAGCAGACGGTGGCGTCGGCCTTCGGGCCGGGGTGTCCGGGCTTGCTGCGGGAGTTTTTGGTCGACAAGCTAGAAGGAGCAACAGCAATGGCATACAGCGATAAGGTCGTTGAGCACTACAACAATCCGCGCAACGTAGGCAGCCTCCCGAAGGAAGATCCCAACGTAGGCACGGGTCTCGTCGGTGCTCCCGAGTGCGGCGACGTGATGAAGCTGCAGATGAAAATCAATCCCGATACCAAGGTCATCGAAGAAGCCAAGTTCAAGACCTTCGGATGCGGTTCGGCGATTGCCAGTTCGTCCCTTGCCACCGAATGGGTGAAGGGCAAGACCGTAGAAGAAGCGCTGAGCATCAAGAATACGGACATCGTTCGCGAGCTGTCGCTTCCGCCGGTCAAGATCCATTGCTCCGTGCTGGCCGAGGACGCCATCAAGGCCGCCATCGGCGACTGGAAGAAAAAGCACGGCATCGAAGTACCGGTGTCCGAGAAGGTCGCGCACTAAGGCCTATAGGGGAGCAGCGTGCTGGCCCCTCTCTGTGACACGGTCGAACGCTATTGGAGTATCTGATGATGGCAACGGAAGCGATAAGCCCGAACATCGCCACGATCCACCTGACCGAGCGTGCCGCGAAGAAAATCCGTATGCTGCTCGAAAAAGACGGCGTTTCGCCGGAACAGGGCGGTCTTCGCGTCGGCGTGCAAGGGGGCGGATGCTCGGGACTCTCGTATGCGATGCGGCTCGATACGCAGTCGCGTGCCCGCGACAAGGTTTTTGAAGAGCACGGCGCGCGCATCTTCGTGGACCCGAAGAGCTTGCTGTACCTGAACGGCACGACGCTCGAGTACGAAGAGACGCTCATGCGCCAGGGATTTGTGTTCCAAAATCCCAATGCGGCGAGAAATTGCGGCTGTGGCAGTTCCTTTACGGCATAAGTAGCACAGGCCTTCGCCTGCGCTTTCTGTGACGAGCCAGGCGGGCCAGACAGTGGTTGGCAGCCGCACCCGCCAGCCACTTTTTTGTTTCAGCCAGCACGGAACGACATGTCGTTCTATGCCTAAGTCTACGAAAGACATGAGTACGCCTTCGAAATCAATGACCGATCCGTCGGTGGTCTGCTGGAGCTGCCACGAGCCTGCCCTGCGCATGCACTTCTGCTCCAACTGTGGAAAACTACAACAGGTCCGGCAGGACACCGACTATTTCGCCCTGCTCGGGATGGCGCGCAAACTTTGGATCGACATGGGCGAATTGGAGCAAAAGTTTCTGCAACTCAGCTGGAAACTTCATCCCGACAATTTCGTCAATGCCACCCCCGAGGAGCAGGAGCTGTCGCTGAAACACAGCTCGGGATTGAACGACGCGTACCGCGTCTTACGCGACCCCGTCGCCCGCGTCGAATACCTGCTCGAAATCGAAGGAACGCGCAAAGAGGGTGAGCAGAAGCAACAAGCCCCGCCGGAATTGCTCGAGGAAGTCTTCGAGCTGAACGAGTCGCTCGACGAGTTGCGCCAAGCGAAAGTAGGCGGCGGGGATCTCGCGGCCCTTAAGTCGCGTCTTGAATCCGCCCAGAAGAATTTTCAGGACAAGCTCGGCGAGGTGGACGCGCAACTCCAGGCGAGCGCTCGACGGTGGGATGCCGCTAGCGATGCCAGCTCTGCGGACGCCGATCGAAAGGCAATCATGGTGCGGCTTAACGAACTGCTCAACCGCCGCTCTTATATCCGAAACTTGGTGAACAATGTCCAGAAGGAACTGCAGTAGCCGCGGTCTTTGGACCCGGCCCTGTGCGAAAGTGCTTAGCAAAACATGGGACGCATCGTAGGAATCGATCTCGGCACCACCAACAGCCTCGTCGCATACATGGATCCGCAGACGAGCCAGCCGAACTGTATTGCGGGCCCGTACGGCGAAACCCTTCTGCCCTCGGTCGTGAGCCTCGACCCTGACGGAAGCATCATCGTCGGCGAGCCTGCCCGCCGGCGTCTGCTTACCCAGCCGGAGCGCACCATCTACTCGGTCAAGCGCCTCATGGGCCGCGGAGTAGGGGACGTGCAGAACGAGCTCAAGCTTTTCCCATTCCGCGTCGACCCAACCAGTAAAAACGTTATCCGTGTCAGACTCGGGGACAAATTCTTTACCCCGCCGGAGATTTCCGCTTTCATCCTCCGCGAACTGAAAAATTGGGCCGAAGCTTTCTTCGGCGATGCCGTTGACCGCGCGGTCATCACCGTGCCGGCCTACTTTAACGACGCCCAGCGCCAAGCCACCAAAGACGCGGGCAAAATCGCAGGTCTCGAAGTTCTGCGTCTGGTGAATGAGCCGACTGCCGCCGCACTGGCCTACGGCTTGCACGAAAAGCAGCGCGGCCGCGTCGCGGTCTACGACCTCGGCGGCGGCACGTTCGATATCTCTGTCCTCAAACTCATCTCTACCGCTGAGGGCGACATCTACCAAGTGCTCTCCACCAACGGCGACACGCACCTGGGCGGAGACGATATGGACAACCTTCTGCAAGCGCTTGTTCATGAAGAAATTCTTCAACAGCATCGTGTCGATTTTTCACCACACGCGGAGTTGGCTCAGGAACTCCGCAAAGCGCTCATCGCCGTAAAGCATCAACTTTCAGAATCCGAGTCGGCTGCTCTGCGCTTCCCGCTGCCGAACGGCGCCGTGTTCGTTAAGGAGTTCTCACGTGGCTCGTTCGAAGCGTTGATTCGCCCTATCGTGGATCGCACCGTAGCTCCCGTAAAGCAAGCGCTGGCCGACGCGCATCTCTCGCCTTCCGAAATTGAAGAAGTCGTGCTTGTGGGAGGCACCACGCGCACGCCGCTGATTCGCCGCACCGTCCAGGAATACTTCGGCCGCAAGCCGCACACCGAGCTGAATCCTGACGAGGTCGTCGCACTCGGCGCCGCCGTGCAAGCCAACATTCTCGATCGCGGCGTGAAGAACATGCTGCTGTTGGACGTCACACCGCTCTCGCTCGGCATCGAAACCTACGGCGGCGCCGTCGCCAAGGTCATCCCGCGGAACTCCACAATTCCAGCCAGCGCGGAGGAAATGTACACCACCGGCGTAGACAATCAGACCGGTATCGATATCCACGTGGTCCAGGGCGAGCGCGAACTCGCCAAAGACTGCCGCTCGCTGGCCCGTTTCGTCCTGAAGGTGCCGCCGGCTCCGGCGGGACTGCCGCGCATCGAAGTGAAATTCCTCATTGACGCTAATGGTATCCTTCAGGTCGCGGCGAAAGACACGCGCACCGGCGAGCAGCACTCCATTGAAGTGCAGCCCAGCTACGGCCTGGGCGACACGGAAATCGAGCGCATGCTCGAAGAGTCCATCGAGTACGCCGAGCAGGATTTCGCCGAGCGCCAGGTCATCGAAGCTCGCACCGAATCCGAGACGATACTGCTCGCGACCCAAAAAGCTCTGTCCAGTCCGCAGGCCGAAGCTCTTTCGATCGAAGAACGCACCGAAGTCGAAAAATCAGTGTCAGCCTTGAAAGCATCTGTAGGAGATACGGACTACAAGCTTATCCGCAAGCGCATCGACGAGCTGAACCACGCTACGACGCACCTTGCGGAACTGGTTATGAACAGCGCGGTTTCCACAGCGCTCGAAGGCCGCAAGCTAGCCGAGGTTTAGTGGCGCAAGTTTTGACGTGCGCTGTCGCGTTTCCGATCTTAGAAGGAGATGAAAATGGGCGGCAACAATCCCTACATCGAAGAAGTTAAGTACACGCCGGCCACGAAGAAATTCAAAGTCACATTTCTTCCCAGCGGCAAAACCATCGAGGTCGACCCGGAAAAAATTCCCTATGGCCACAACGGCATACCCGGTAGCATTCTCGATATCTCCGAGGGCATCAAGGCGGGCTTGGACCATGCGTGCGGAGGCGTCTGCGCCTGCTCCACATGTCACGTGATCGTTAGGGAAGGCCTCCCATCTTGCAACGAAGCCACGGATGCGGAACTCGACGAACTCGATGAGGCTCCCGGCATCACGCCGAAATCCCGCCTCGGCTGCCAAACCGTACCGGACGGCACAACCGACATCGTCGTAGAAATCCCCGGTTGGAACAAAAACTATGCCAAAGAAGCCGACCATTAATTCTTGCGGTTCCTGCAGCGCCGGCCTCCGGGCCGGCTGCTTTTCGAGGAGAGAGTCCAATGCCCGCCACATTTGACTGGGACGCCGTAGAAGACATCGCCATAGCCCTGACCGACAAATATCCGGATACCGATCCGCTGACGATCCGCTTCACCGACATGCACAAGTGGATCACCGAGCTCCCCGGCTTCGCCGGCGATCCCCAGGCCTCCAACGAAGGCAAGCTCGAAGCCATCCAAATGGCCTGGCACGAAGAATTCCAGGACCGCCAGGGGTAGAACATCACGGTGCGGCGTAGCTCGCATCGCTCCGCTCGCCTTGTGCATTTCCGGCAAGTCTCCTTATCCTGGCAAGGTTACAGAGCCTGCAAAGTGGCGCTATGGTGCAACGCTTAGCGCAGACCTTTTCCTGGCAGTTTTCCGGTGGTTTCCCGAACGGATGCGGCTAAGCGAGGTTTGGCCATTTCTTTGACGACCCTGGAAATTGTCTCCTTACAAAGACATTCCTTCGCGTTCTTAGGCCCCACCCGGTCAAAGTGGGGCGGCATTGAAAACACTCCTGTCCGAAACAGTACCGGGTCGGCGTCGCGACAAACCTGATGCCAAACATGCGGCCAAATAGATCGACGCTGAATTCGCTTCCAATTGCCAGGGCTCGATTCATTGAGCCGATGGAGTGTCTGTCTCGAAACTGCCTGAAGGGTCCGAATGGTTATGGGAAATCTTATGTGGCGGACCACATAAGATTTCTTGGACTAAACCGCTACGCGGTAGGTGGTGGTGTGGTAGCCGCGCGGCTTAACCGATCACCCTCAGCGCTGTTTTCTGGTTCCCTCCCGTAAGTCCCTTTGCGAAAGCATGGAGCGGCTGCTTACAGGAGCAAATTCCATCTCGCAAAGGAGCATCCATGACCTCTCTACGACGCCGCATGATCGAGGACATGCAAATCCGCAACTTAGCAGTGAATACCCAAAAGGTTTACGTCCAACAGGTGTCCCAATTCGCGCAGTACTTCCAGAAGTCGCCAGAACTGTTGGGACCTGAGCAGATTCGGGCCTACCAGGTCTACTTGACGAATGAAAAGAAACTTGCGACAGGCTCGATCACCATCGCCATCTCAGCGCTGCGCTTCCTCTTCCGCGTCACTCTCAAGAAAGACTGGCCCTTTGTCGAGTTCATCCCGGCCCCCAAGGCGCCTAAAAAGCTGCCCATCATCCTCAGCCCCGAGGAAGTCGTTCAGTTTCTTGACTGCGTCAGGAGCAGGAAACATCGCACTGTCTTGACCACCTGCTATGCGGCAGGCCTGCGTATCTCGGAGGCGGTCGCACTCACACCTCCAGCGATCGACAGCAAGCGCATGGTGTTGCGTGTTGAGCAAGGCAAGGGGCAGAAAGATCGGTATGTGATGCTGTCGCCAAAGCTTCTGGAGATCTTGCGTGCCTGGTGGCGAGTCGAGAAGCCCAAGGACTGGCTCTTTCCAGGCGACTTCCCGGGCTGCCACATCACAAGAGGCGCGGTTAATAGGGAGTGCAAGAAAGCTCATCGTGGTTGCAAGATTCCCAAACCGATCACGCCGCATTCTCTTCGCCATGCCTTCGCAGTTCACCTGCTGGAACAAGGCACTGACGTCCGCACAATTCAGCTACTGCTCGGGCATCGCAGCCTGGCCACAACGGCAAAATATCTCCGCATTGCCACCAGCAAGGTCTGT